>Ga0265320_10001425_pt1 | contig 17382 bp, 16 predicted proteins | sample 4827metaG_FD_202087 | JGI IMG/M metagenome (GOLD analysis project Ga0265320, IMG submission 202087) | Rhizosphere microbial communities from Carex aquatilis grown in University of Washington, Seatle, WA, United States - 4-8-27 metaG | ecosystem: Host-associated > Plants > Roots > Rhizosphere >...
GCGCGGGAGAAGAGCGGCGTGCGGTAGCAGAGGGCGGGGGACATCATGTGGATTTGCCTGAACACCGGATTCTTGAGCGTGATTGCCGATAAGGACCCTCGGAAGCTGATTGTGCTGGCGAGACGAAGGCGGGATCTTCTGAACACCTTCGGGCAGGACGCCAACGTTGTCGAAACGATCGACAGGCACTATCGCTGGAGGGTCTTCGTTGACCGGGAGAGCTTCAAGGCCGTTGTGGCCGGTCAGATAGACGCCATCAGCTACGCGAACTTCAAGAGGTCAGTGAAGGACAAGGACCTCCACGAGATGTACACGGAGTTCTCGCAGATCCATCTGCAGTACCAGGAGAAGGACAAAGCGGGTCTCGGCACACGGCAGTGAACCGCGGTGGCCCGAGAAAACTTCGCGGCGCCGGCCAGCGGAGCTAAAGCTCCGCGCGGGATGAATCCCGCCCTCCAAGGACGCGGCCCAGTTTGGCAACGGACGCAAATTGCGTATGGCAGTCAAGCGGTCTACCGCTCGAGCGTTGCCACGGCCTGGGCCTCGGCGGCGCGGCCTTCGCCTACGGGGCCGAGCTTTTCGGCGGTCTTGAACTTCACGGAGACGCGGTCGAGATCCAGGCCCAGAGCTTCGGCGAGGCTGGCGCGGATGGCGTCGCGGTAGTCCTTGAGTTTGGGCTTCTCCAGAATCACCGTCGAATCCACGTTGACCAACCGGAAGCCGCGCCCGGATGCCAGCGCGACGGCGTGGCGGAGGAAGGCCAGGCTGCCGGCGCCGGCCCAGCGCGGATCGGTGTCCGGAAAATGCATCCCGATATCGCCCGCCGCGGCGGCTCCCAGGACGGCGTCGGTGATGGCATGCGCCAGCACGTCGGCATCGGAATGCCCGTCGCAACCGAAGTCGCAGGGGATGTGGACTCCGCCCAGAATGAGGGGGCGGCCCGGCATCAGCCGGTGGACGTCCCAGCCGATTCCGGTGCGGACCTCGCTCACGACGCTTTGCGCTCGGCCATTTCCTCGGTCAGGAACAGACGGGCGAGGTCCATGTCGGAAGGCTTGGTGATCTTGATGTTGCGGTCGCTGCCGAGCACCACGCTCACCTCGACCTGTTCCAGGCGCTCCACCAGACTGGACTCATCCGTGGCGATGAAGCCGTCCTCGCGCGCCTTCTCGAAGGCCTGTTTCAGAAGCGCGTATCGGAACACCTGCGGGGTCTGGGCCAGGGCTAGTCCTTCGCGCAGAACCGTGCCGCTGACCTTGTTCTTGCGCAGGGTCTTGACCGTGTCCACGGGCACGATGCCGACGATCGCGGCGCCGGACTCCGCGGCTTCATGGATGACCTTTTCGATGGTTGCCAGGTCGATGAAAGGGCGGACGGCATCGTGAACGGCGACCAAATCGACATCCGGACCGATCACCGCCAGCGCGTTCTCGACGGATTCCTGGCGGGACTCGCCGCCTTGCACCAGACGGACGGGCTTTCCCAGCGACTCCTGCGCGAGCAGTTCGCCCACCCATCCCAGGTCGTCGGCGCGCAAGGCGACGACGATCTCGTCGGCCAGGGCGCTGGCGACGAACTTACGAATCGTATGCAACAGGATGGGCGAGCCTTCCAGCAGCATGAACTGCTTGCGGCTCGTCCCGGTCTTTTCGGCGGCATGGCGGCCCATCCGGGTCCCGAGGCCAGCGGCGGGCAAGATCACGGCAACTCTCATAGGAGATTTGATTGTATCCCCGATTCCGGCTCCGCGCTGTACCCACCTTAGCTGGGGTGCGGCGGCGGGCTTCAGCAGGCTACCCACTCACGGTGGCGGTTCGGTGCTGGCTATAATGAACGCCTATGTCGTCAGTCGCCCGGCCGGCTCCGTTTGTTCTGCGGCTGCTGCCTTCGCTGACTGACCTGGCGTTTCTGCTGCCCATCCTGATCGTCTTTGCGGGCGCGGGCGGCGCGCCGTTTCTGCTTCGCGACTCGGACACCGGATGGCACATACGGACGGGCCAGTGGATTCTGGAGAACCACCGTGTCCCGCACTCCGACCTCTTCTCGTTCTCAAGGCCGGGCGCGCCGTGGTTTGCGCATGAATGGTTGACGGACGCGATCGCCGCCTGGATTTACGGCTGGGGCGGACTCGCCGGCGTGGTCCTGGTGAGCCTGCTGCTCGTCTCGCTGACGTCGGCGCTATTGTTCCGCCTGGTTCGCGGCAAGTGCCAGAACGACTTCATCGCGCTGGTGCTGACGACGCTGGCCATGGTCGAATACAGCCTGCACTGGCTGGCACGGCCTCACCTGGTTACCGGCCTCTTCTTTGTCGTGTTTCTGATGATCCTCGACAGGCTGGATCGGAGATTCACCAGGCTGTGGCTGGCGCTGCCCGCGCTCATGGTGCTCTGGACGAACCTGCACGGCGGCTTTCTAGCAGGGCTCGTATTGATCGCAGCCTATGCGGCCGGGGCGCTGTTGCAGGCGCTGTTTGAGCCTTCGGCCGCCGGGCGCGCGGAGGCGCTCGGGCGCGCGGGACGCTTCGGCCTGGTGGGCGGCCTGTGCGCTTTGGCGACCGTGCTGAACCCCTACGGTTTCCGATTGCACCCGCATCTTTGGGACCTGGTGACCGACCCGCACACGAAGTCTCTCATCCTCGAATTTCAGCCGTTCCGCTTTGGATCGAGTGAAGGCCTGCTGGTGGAGTTTCTGATACTGGCCGGCGCTTACGGCGCGTTCGAAAGTCTGCGGCGGAAGGAGTTCACGCCGGCATTGATGTTCGTGGGCTGGTGCCACATTGCGCTGGGATCCGCGCGGCACCTGGAGTTGTTCGCCTTTGTCGCCGCGCCGCTGGCGGCTGCGGGATTGGACGATCTGCTTCAGCGGCTCCAGACGGCGCCGGTGGCCGATCGCGTGCGCCGGGCCGCCGCGACGCTGGCAAGCGCGGGAGCGGAGTTCCGAAAGATGGACCGAGCATGGCGGCTGCACGTGGTCAGCGTGCTTGCACTGGCGGCCGTCGGCGCCGCGTTGTGGGCGTCCTCACCCGCGCCGGTGTTCCGCTCGGAGTTCGACGCGCGGCGCTTTCCCGTCCATGCCGTCGATCAAATGGGCGCGGGGCTGTGCTCGCACCGGGTCCTCAGCACCGATCAGTGGGGCGGGTATCTCATCTACCGGCTGTACCCCTCGATCCGGGTGTTCGCCGACGGCCGGAGCGATTTCTATGGCGCCGGATTCGTGCAGTCCTGGGTGGACGCGACACAGGCAAAACGCGGCTGGGAAGATCTGCTCGCGCGATTCGGCATCGATGCGATCCTGCTCCCGGTGGACCTGCCGCTGGTGAGGGTTCTAAAGCAGAGCCCACGCTGGCGCGTGGTCTATGACGACGGGACGGCGATCCTGTTCTACAGCAACGCGCCGCGCTGCTCGATGACCAGCTTGTCGCCGCTGGTGATGTAGTCCGCCTGCATCCGGATGCGCGGCATGACGTCCGCGAAGACCTTGGCCGCGAGCGGCGTGCGCGCGGGATCCTTCTCGGCCTGGACCAGCAGCAGGTGTGCGCCCAGGGCATCCGAAGCCATGTCGACGAGCCGCCGGGCGACCAGCTCGCTGTAGGTGCGGTCGTTCATGTTCTTGAGGAACATGGCGCAGTAGGCCACACGCTCGCGGCTCTCGCGGGCGAGCGATGCCAGCTTCATCAGGTCCGGACGGAAGGCGCGCTCGCCGAGCTGTGTAAGGTAGTTGCCCAAGGTGCCGCTCGTGATGCCGACGATGGCGGCCACTACTTGAAGCTGCGTCGTTCCTTCGTAGATGGTGGTGATGCGCGCATCGCGCGCCAGGCGCTCAACGCTGAACTCCTGCATGTAGCCGGTGCCGCCGTGGATCTGTATGGCGTCGTAAGTCACCTCGATCGCCATCTCGGAAGCGTAGGCTTTGGCGATCGGCGTCAGCAGCGAGGCGCCGGAAGAGACCTCTCGTAGCCGCGCCCGCACCGCGATGTCGCCCGCCTCTTCACGCAGCTCGAGAACGCGGCGCAGGTCCACCAGACGGCTGGCTTCGTAAGTGATGGCTCGCGCCACCGCGATCCTCGACTTCATGCGCGCCAGAATGTCGTAGACGGCGGGGAAATCGATGATCGGGTGCTTGAACTGGACGCGCTTGCGGGCGTACTTCAGCGCTTCTTCGTAGGCCGCCTGCGCGATCCCTATTCCCTGGCAGGCGACGCCCACGCGCGCGCCGTTCATCAGCGACATGACGTAGCGGATCAGGCCCAGACGCCGCTGGCCGACCAGCAGGGCCGGCACTCCATTGAACTGCAACTCGCAGGTGGGCGAGCCGTGGATTCCGAGCTTGTGCTCGATGCGGCGGATCACGAGGTCCGGTCCCTTTTCGCACACGAACATGGAGAGGCCGCGGCCGTCGATGCTGCCTTCCTCCGAGCGCGCGAGCACCAGGCTGACGTCGGCGCAGCCGTTGGTGATGAACCGCTTGACGCCGAACAGCCGCCATGTGCCATCCGCCTGGGGGACGGCCTTGAGGCGCACGGATTGCAGGTCGGAGCCCGCGTCCGGCTCGGTCAGAGTCATGGCGCCGGTCACCTTGCCGGTGGCGAACTGGGGCAGGTAACGATCTTTGAGCGTGTCGTCGCCGAACAGGTGAATGGTCTCCGCGATGTCCTGCAGGCCGAACAGGTTCATCAGGCTAGCATCCGCCTGCGAGATCATTTCGATCGCGATGCTGTAGAGCAGGCCCGGGAAGTTCAGGCCCTGATACTGGCGAGGCAGCGTGAAGCCCAGCAGGTTCGCCTTGGCCAGGATGTCCATGGCGCGCAGGGTGCCCTTGGCGTAGGTGACCTGGCCGTTCTCGAAGTGCGCGCCTTCGCGATCCACGTCCGCGGCGAGCGGCGCGATTTCCTTCGCCGCGATGGCGCCGGCCATTTCGAGCACGGTGCGGTAGCCGCTGATCGCGTCCTCATAGGAAATCGGCGCGTCGTCGTACTTGCTGGCCTGCGCGTAGCCGTCTTCGATGGCGCCCACCACTTCCTGGTAGTCCAGGTGATTGAAGTGCCACTGGATGTCGGCGTTATCTGTAAAGAAGTTCTCCACGTCGTCGCTCCTAAAGTGTGGCGAAGACGTGTCGAGACGAGTCTCGACACGGCAGGCAAGAGTGCCTGCGCCACGCCGGCCGCACTAGAGTTTGCCTTTCAGGGCCTTGATCATTCGGGGGATGACCTCGCGGCAATCGCCCACGATTCCGTAGTGCGCGATGCCGAAGATGGGCGCGCTGGGGTCGGAGTTGATGGCCAGGATCTTTGCCGATTCCTCCATGCCCGCGCGGTGCTGCACCGCTCCCGAGATTCCGCAGGCGATGTAGAGCTTGGGCCGCACGGTGGTCCCGGTCTGACCCACCTGGTGATCGTGATGGATGACGCCGGCATCGACCGCGGCGCGCGAAGCGCCCACCGTGGCGCCCAGCACGTCCGCCAGTTCCTGAACCAGACGGAAACCCTCCGGGCTCGCTACGCCGTATCCGCCGGAGACGATGATGTTGGCGGCCTTGAGGTCCACGCGCCGCGGGTGCGTCTGGCGTTCCAGCACCTTCACCGCATTGGCCTCGCCGTCAAGAGTCACCGGCACGTCCACCAGCTCGCCGGTTCGGCCGGGGGCCGGCTCCGGGATGTGCATCACGCCTTCGCGGACCGTGGCCATCTCCGGAAGCACGTCCGGGCTGACGATGGTGGCGATGATGTTGCCGCCCCAGGCCGGGCGGATCTGGAGCAGCTTCTGATTGTAGAGGCGGCCGCCGGATTCATAGGTGCCGATCTGGAGGTCGGTGCAATCCGCGGTCAGGCCGGTCTTGAGGGCCGAGGCGACACGCGGCGCCAGGTCGCGTCCCACGGGGGATGCGCCGTAGAGAACGATCTCCGGCTTCTTCTCCTGGATCAGCTCCGTGAGCACGCGCGCGAAGGGCAGCGTGGTGTATTGCGCCAGCCGCTCGTCCTCGGCCGAGTAAACTACGTCGGCACCGTGGGCGAACAGCTTGTCGGCCAGCTTCCTGGCCCCGTGGCCCAGGATGACAGCGCCGAGCCGGACTTCGAGCGTGGTGGCCAGTTCCCTGCCCTTGCCCAAGAGCTCGAGCGAGACGTCGGCGACTTTGCCCTCGTCCACTTCCGCGAAAACCCAAACATCACCGTGCTGCGGCATATCAGCCAAACGTCCTCTCGTCGATCAATTCATTGATGAGGTCGCGGACGCCGTGGTCATCCGCGGAAAACAGCTTCAGGTTGGCGCCGGTCAGGATCACGTTCTCGACCTTCTTGACCTTGGTGGGAGAGCCGGAGATGCCGATGCGGGCCAAGTCCGCGCCGATGTCCTCGGCGCCCCAGGTCTCGACGAACAGGCCGCGGTCGCGCAAGCCGCCGACAAGCTCGTCCACCGAGCGGCTCTGCGCCTTGGCCTCGGCTTCCACCTCGAAAGCCGAGCGCGCGCGCCGGTATTTCAGCAGCAGGCGGGCATTGGGCCAGCGGGGCGAGTTGGCGGACTTGGGGACGGTGAGCAGCACGGGGGGCGCCACCTCCACCACTTCCTGCGCGCGGCCGAGGTCGCGGCGGATGGTGAGCTTGGTTCCGTCGAAGCTCAGAATTCTGTCGGCGTAGGTGACCTGCGCGATGCCGAGTTTGTCGGCGGCCTGCGGCCCCACCTGCGCCGTGTCGCCGTCGATGGCCTGGCGGCCGCAGAGCACGACGTCGTAGGGCGCCAGGTGCGTCGTGATCGCCTGGGCGATGGTGTAGGAGGTGGCCAGGGTGTCGGAGGCGGCGAAGCGGCGGTCGCTAAGGAGGATGACGCGGTCGGCGCCACGGCACAGGCAGTCCTTGAGGATGTCGGCGGCGCGGGGCGGCCCCATGGTGAGGACGATGACTTCGCCGCCGAAGCGCTCCTTCATCTCCAGGCCCATCTCGAGGGCGTTGAGGTCCTCGGGGTTGAAGATGGCGGCGAGCGCGCCGCGGTTGACGGTGCCATCGGCCTTCATCACCTCACCGGTGACGTTCTTGGTGTCCGGAACCTGCTTCACAAGAACAATGATTCTCAAGGGGCCCGCTCCTTCCAGGGGTTTACAGCGGCCTACGAGCAAAGACTGCCCAATTTAGCAGGGATAGCTGCCGAACGCAAGCAGCCGTTGGCTGCTTGCGTTCGGCTGCTATCAGCTGTCAGCTATCAGCTATCAGCTGTCGGCTTGTGGACGGCGCCTGCACGCGGGAGCCCCGGAAGCCGTAGAACACGATGAACAGGTAGCAGAGCGCCGGGACTACGAAGGAGATGTGGTAGCCGGCGGTGTCGATCAGCTTGCCTTGGATCAGCGGGACCACTCCGCCGCCGCCGGCGGCGGTAAGGAGGAGCCCCGAGGCCTTGCCGGTGAGCGGGCCGAGTTTGGCCACTGCCAAGGCGAACGCCGTCGGGAACATGATCGAGTTGAACAGGCCCACCAGGACGACGCTCCAGACCGCCAGCATGCCGCCGGTGGTCATCGTGACCAGGATCAGCAGGAGAGCTATGGCACCGCAAACACCCAGGACTTTGCCGCCGGAGAACTTGCGGAGAATTACCGTGCCGAGAAAGCGGCCGGCCATCATTCCGCCCCAGTAGAGCGATGCGTAGAGGGCCGCGCTCTTTTCGGAGATCGGCGTGATGGCGCTCACGTAGCCGATGATGTGTCCACCGATGGTGACTTCGGCGCCGACATAGACAAAGATGGCGACCATGCCGAAGACCAGGTGCGGGTACTTCAGGACGGCGCCCCAGGTGCCGCCCGTGGCCGTGTCCCGCTCGGGCTGCGGCATCTTCAAGCGCCAGATGACGAAGGCCAGAACGAGCAGCACGCAGGCCAGAACGAGGTATGGCATCTTGACCGTGCCGGCTCTCTGGGCGGGGGTCATGGTCGCTTCGCGGGCTTTGTCCGTCAGGATCAGCAGGCCTCCAACGAGGGGCGCGACGAACGTCCCCAGGGAGTTGAACGCCTGCACGATGGTGAGGCGGGCGGGAGCCTTCTCGGGCGCGCCGAGCAGCGTGGCAAACGGGTTGGCAGATACCTGAATCAGGGTGATGGCGGCGGCGAGCACCCACAGCCCCACCAGGAAGAAGTTGAACGACAGGAAGCCGGCCGCCGCCATGATGAGCAGCGCGCCTACGGACATTCCAGCGACTCCGACGACGATGGAATTCTGGTGGCCCAGCTTCGAGACCACGAAGGTGGAAGGGATGGAGATCACGAAGTAGGCCGAGAAGAACGCGAACTGAACCAGGTCGCCCTGGAGATGCGTCAGGCTGAAGACGCCGATCAGGTGGGGGACCAGGACGTCTTTGAACGCGGTCACGAAGCCGAAGACGAAGAAGACTGCGGCCAGGACGGCCAGGGCGAAGCCGGTCTTCTGCGGGGCGGTCTGGTTGCTCATTTGATAGATCTCACTTTGGTGGGGCGGCTCTCCAGAGCTGCGCCGGACGTCCACGTCCGGCCTCCTGCGCTTCAGGGAGTTGGACGGAGGCGGGTCTGGAGACCCGCTGCAGGACTGGAGTCCTGCCCCACTTTACCGGCCAAGGAACTTGTCCAGCTTGTCGGCTTCCTGGTCGGCCAGGTCCAGGTTCTTTTGTGCGCGGTCGGGGTTGCCGGCGTTGAGCGCGGCTTGCGCTTCGTCGAGGAGGTACTCCATGCGCTTCCAGGACGCTGAGATGTCGCCTCGCATCCCGTAGCCCGCGGCCTGCTGGCGGCGTTCCAGGTTGTCCAGGCTGGCGCGGATGGCGTTAGCGCGCGGCCCTATCGTGCCGAGCCGGTCGCGCAACTCTTCGAGGCGTCCGGTATCGACCGCGGGAGGCGCGGGCGGCTGCGGCGGAGCGACGGGCTGCGGCGGCTCGTACGGCGCCTGACCGCCCTCGGCGCGCGCAGGGCGGCCGGCAGCAGGACGGCTGGCGTGCTGCGGCGCGACCACGACGGGCGCAGCCGTCGAGGCAGGCACGGCCGCTGGCGGCGGCACGGGCACTGCCGCGGTGGCCGGTTCCGAAGTAGGGGTGTCGGGTGGCGCGTGTCCCGGCTCGGGAGTCGCCGCCGGAGTTGCCGACTGCCCGCGCCCGGCTGCCCAAGTGCGGTACCAGCGCGGTCCCTGAATCGCCGCCCCGGCCAGGAGCGCCAGGACGATGAGCCCGCCGAGCGCCATCCATAAACCGCGATGGCCACTGCTCTGCGACTGCGCGGCCGCGGCGACTGGAGGCTCAGCCCACGCCACGGGCTGCGGCGGCGGAGGAGGCGGCGGCATGACTTGCGGCGCGGTCGGCAAGGGCGGAAGCAGCGGACCCGCCTGCGGCATCGTGGGAGGCTGCTGCGGCCGGACCGCGGGCACCGGCTGGGTGATGGTGGCCGACAGAGACGGAGGAGGCAGCGGCGGCGGCGCCTGCGGAGCTTGCGGCACAGCGGAGGGCTGCGAAGACGCAACCGGCATCGGCTGCCGTGCCGGGCCCAGCGACGGCGCCACGGACTCGAGCGCGGCGCGGAACGCCTGCGCCGACTGGAACCTGTTTTCCCGATCTTTCTGGATCGCAGTCAGGATGATCTCGTTCAGCGCCGGCAGCAGAGTTGGGTCGATCTGGATCGGCGGCACCGGCATCCGCTCCAGGTGAGCCACCATGACCGAGTAGTCGCTGCCGCCTTCGAATGGCCGCGTTCCGGTGACCATCTCGTAGAGCGACACGCCCACCGAGTAGAGGTCGGAACGGCCATCCAGGTCGCCGCTTCCCTTCACCTGCTCGGGCGACATATAGAACAGGGAGCCGAGAGTGGTGCCGGCCATGGTCAGGCCGCGGTCGGCCACCGCCTTGGCGATCCCGAAATCCATCAGCTTCAACTGGCCGTCCGGCGTCACCATCATGTTGGCCGGCTTGATGTCGCGATGCACCACGCCCCGCTCGTGCGCATAGCCGAGGGCGGAGAGGGCCGCGCCGATATACCCGACCGCCTCACCAGGCGGGATGGGGCCCTGCTTGAGCCGTTCGTCAATGGTGTGTCCCTCGACGAACTCCATCACCATCAGCAGCTGGTTGTCCAGCCGTAGCGCCGTGTGCAACCCGGCGATGTTGGGATGGCTGAGGCTGGCGAGCACCTTGATCTCGCGCATGAACCGGTCGGCCAGCTCGGCCTGGTTGGACAGGTCCGGCAGCAGCACCTTGAGCGCTTCGACCCTGTCGGTGATTACATTGCGGGCCTTGTACACCATGCCCATGCCGCCCGCGCCGAGAATGCTGAGGATCTGGTAGTCCCCGGCTGTATCCCCTACGTTGAAAGCCATGGCCGTTCCCTCTCCCCTCGAACTCGTCTACATGCTCTTGACTACGTCGCCGGTTTTGGCCGGCGTGGCGCCGTTGAAGTTCCCTACCGACGAGGTCTCGTCTACGTCCGTAATCACGACCTCACCGACCTTATTGTCGATGCTGCGCAGCACCTTGCCGGTGGTAGGATCCTTGACGTCGCGGATCTTGCGCCGGACTTCGAGCCGGTCGCCCACCTTCACCCCGACGCGGCTGCCCACGTTGAGCACCAGCGTCCCGCCGGTCGCGTCGGCGACCATGCCGTTGATCGTGTACACCCGGTTGGGCAGCTTGGACGCCTGCTCATTGAGCTGGGCGCACAGATCCGTTGTCGCCTTGTCTACGGCCTCGCCGATGATGGTCTGGGAGAAATTGCTACTGGTCATGTCGACGCCGCCGCCGGCACGGGTGGCGCCGCCGCCGGCGCCGAACAGAGAGGTGCCCTTGCGGGACGATTCGCCCAGGCCCTTCACGGCCGCGATGATCTCCGCGGTGTCGGTATTGATCATGCGCGCCGAGATCCCGACCACGGCCTTTCCTTCACTCTGTTTGACCTTGCCCAGCCCAAAATGGCCGGAAACGACATTGGCCGCGCCGCCTGCCACGCCCGTGCTCTTGTCGTCCCGTCCGAACTGCGTGATGCTGCCGGTGATGATGGCGTCGACGCCCAGAATACGGGCGATCTTGGCCGCGGTGTTGGAATCGGCCCGGTCGCTGTTCGAGAAGTTCTGCTCGGCTATGATCTTGTCCAGCTGCTTGCGCTCGATGACACTGTATTGGCCGGACTGAACCAGCTTCTCCACGATAAGGTCCGCGATCCCCTTGCCAATATCCTGCTCCGTGCCGAAAATCGCGGCAGAGTAGCTTTTCACCGTCGCGTAGTCGAAGTTCATGACCGCGACGCGCTTCTTCTGCTGCGGCTGGGCTGGCGCGATCGAAACCACCGCCGCGGCCATAATCAGGGTTAGCACCATCCTGCGCATCGTCTCTTCCTCCAAAGCCGGGGGCCGCTCGGATCGGCAGACTCCGGCATGGATCAGTAATAGCACTTCCGGGAGCAAATGCCAATCCCGAAATCGGGGCCGGCGCGGCATCAGGCCAGGCGGGGGACGTCGCGGAGGAAGAACCCCTTGAGCGCGGCCCAGTCGAGCGGGACGAGCAGGTGGGGGATCGGCTCCTTTACAAAGATGTGGCCGACGAAGGCGAACCGGCGATCGCGCTCACGAATTCTGGCTGAGTGCGGCCACGGCGTCGGCGGGAATCCCGTAGACCAGCGCCCAGAAATTGGCGGACTTGCGCGATAACCGGCGCTCGGTGCGCAGGACTCTCAGAATCTCCTGTTCGGCAAAGGTTGTCCGCAGCCACCGCACGGCATCCTGGTCGCCCAACTCCAACACCCGCAGGATCGTGTAGTCGGGGAACTTGGATGGGTCGAAGGCACTCACGTCCACGTCCCAAAACAACGTGTGTAAGTGACTGGAAACCATATAGGTTACAGGAATTCCAGGATAGCAGGCGCCGGGGCATAAAACCAGCATTTCCGCGGGCCGAAGCCCGCGGCGGCACGCCCAAGCGTACGCCACTTACTCTCAGTGGCTGGCGGCGGGGGCCGGCTGCATCAGCTCCACATCGATGGTGATGGGGATCTCGTCGCCCACCATCATCGCGCCGCCGGTGACTCCGTACTCCTTGCGGCTGATTTTCGTGCTGGCGGAGGCGCCCATGTGGATGTTCCCGCGAGGGTCCTTCATCGGCTCGCTGGGGCCATCGACCTCAAGGACTACTTCCTTGGTCACGCCGTGGATGGTCAGGTCGCCGATCACCTTCAGCTTCCCGCTTCCAGCCGGCTCGACGTGGCGCGACTTGAAGGTCAGCGTCGGAAACTTGGCAACATCGAAATAGCTCGCGCCGCGCAGGTCATTGTCGCGCATCGTGACGTGCGTGTCGATCGAGGCCGCGTCGATGGTCACGTCGATCACGGTTTTGGATGGATCCGCCGCGTCGTATTCAACCGAACCGCTCACCTTGGTAAACGCACCGCGGACGGTCGAGATTCCCATGTGGCGCACCGAGAACTGCGCCAGGGTGTGCATCGGATCGATTTGCCAGTGGTCCGCACCGGCACAGGTCGAGACTGCCAGAAGAGCCACACCAGCGAGGGTGGGCAAAGAACGTGTCATTGTGAGTCCCCCAGTCGTCGCGACCACTTCGCCCGCCTGTGGTATCTTCAAAAGTCGGGTCGAGCTGGATTCCGCTGATTTGGTCGCCTGAATCTAAGGTTACACCATGGCAAAAGAGCATAAAGAGCCGAAGTCTACTCAAGTTCCAGTTATTGCCGGCGGCAGGACCCTGGGGGTCATCGGCGCCGGAGTCATGGGGCAGACGCTGATCAAGGGGCTGCTCAGGAGCGGCCTTGTCGCGCGCGAGCGGCTGTGGGCCGGCGACAAGAACGCCGGGGCGTGTGAGAGCGCGGCCAAGGCGCTCGAGATCCCGGTGGAGGTGGACTTCCACGCCCGCGTGCCGGGGGCGGACCTCATCCTGGTCTGCGTCAAGCCGGCCGACGCCGCCGCGGTGATGGCCGCGCTACGCGAAGACGGCCTGCGGCCTGGCGCGTTGCTGATCTCGATCCTGGCGGGCACATCGACCGAGAGGATCGAATCCCTGCTGGCAACGGACAATCCGGTAGTGCGAGCCATGCCGAACACGCCAGCCATCGTCGGCGAAGGCATGACGGTGGTCTGCGCGGGCAAGAACGCTAACGCGGGACACCTGGCGCGCGCGCGGCACATCTTCGACGCGGTCGGGAAGTGCCTGCCGGTGGACGAGGCGCACTTCGACGCCATCACGGCCCTCAGCGGAAGCGGTCCCGCCTACCAGTACCTGATCATGGAAGCGCTGGCCGACGCCGGAGTGCGTGTAGGGCTGCCGCGCCAGTTGGCGCTCACGCTGGTCTCGCAGACGGTTCTCGGAGCGGCCAAGATGGTGCAGGCAACGGGCCGCCATCCGGCCGCGCTCCGCGACGACGTCACGACGCCGGCCGGTTGCACCATCGCCGGTCTGCTGATGCTCGAAGACGGCAGAATTCGATCGGTGCTGGCGCGGGCCGTGGAGGAGGCTGCGAAGACGGCTTCCCATTTGGGGCCGCCTCCCAAGGACGCAGCCCACCGAGCCGGACACTGAACATGGACTTCGACCTTTCCACCACTAGCGAGCTCATCGAACTGGAAGACCGCTGGAACGCGCACAACTACTATCCGCTGGATGTGGTTGTCGAGCGCGCTTCGGGCGCCTGGGTCTACGGCACGGACGGCCGGCGCTACCTGGACTGCCTGAGCGCGTATTCGGCATTGAACCAGGGGCACTGCCATCCGCGCATCGTCCAGGCATTGCAGGACCAGGCGGCCCGCGTCACGCTGACCTCGCGCGCGTTCCGCAACGATCAACTGCCGCGGTTCGCGCAGGAACTGGCCCAACTCTGCGGGATGGAAATGGTCCTGCCGATGAACACCGGCGCCGAGGCGGTGGAGACTTCCATCAAAGCGGTCCGCCGCTGGGGATACACCTGTAAAGGCATTCCAGAAGATCGGGCGGAAATCATCGTCTGCGAGAACAATTTCCACGGGCGCACCACGACCATCACCGGATTTTCGTCGGAGGCATACTACCGCGATGGGTTCGGCCCCTTCACTCCCGGCTTCGTCACGGTGCCGTTCGGCGATGCCGGCGCGCTGCGGCGCGCCATTACTCCGAATACCTGCGCTTTTCTGTTCGAGCCGATTCAGTGCGAGGCCGGCATTCTGATCCCGGCCGATGGATATCTGAAAGCCGCCGCGGAGATCTGCGGACGTGAGCGCGTCCTGCTGGTGGCCGACGAGATCCAGACTGGTCTGGGAAGGACTGGCCGCTTTCTGGCGTGCGACCACGAGGGCGTCAAGCCCGATGTCCTGGTCCTCGGCAAAGCGCTTTCAGGCGGCATGTACCCGGTGTCGGCGGTGGTTTCGAGCGCGGAGATTCTGGGCGTCTTCCGGCCCGGCAGCCACGGCAGCACGTACGGCGGCAATCCGCTGGCCTGCGCGGTGGCGCGCGCGGCTCTGCGAGTGGTGGTGGAGGAACGCCTGGCGGAGCGCTCGGCCGAGCTGGGCGCCTGGCTAATGAAGGAGCTGGCCGGCATCGACCACTCGCACATCCGCGAGATCCGGGGCCGCGGGCTGCTGGTCGGCATCGAGCTTTCGGTTCCGGCGCGGGCATACTGCGAGCGTCTGAAAGACCTGGGCGTCCTGTGCAAAGAGACGCACGAGTTCGTGATCCGCCTGGCCCCGCCGCTGGTGATCTCGCGCGAGGATCTGGCCTGGATGGTGGCTCAACTCCGCGCGGCCTTCGCGGAGTAAGAAACCGCTCCCTCGCGGTCGCGGCTCGGTTCCGAACCGCGGGCGCCAGCAAGCTCCCTATGCCCCGCGCCCGGGGCGCGACGTTCGATGGAGCGGTAAACCCCTAGTGTAGTGCGTCGCAAATATCGAGCAGTGTACGCCGAAATTCGAGCCAGTCCCGGGTCTGCGGCCAATTCCGATACTCGACGGAATCTGCGGTCGCACTTCGCTAGCTGGTCGGGGGCAGCGAGGCGGCGGCGGGCTGCTCGCGATGCGGCCGGTCGTGCTTTTCCGTGTGCTGCGCGCCGGCGGGCTGCGGCTTGTCGTACACCGCATGCACGCGCTCGTCGAAGCGGCCGAAGATCATCTTCCCCGCGGTGGTCTGGAGCACGCTGGTCACGCTGATGTCGATGGTTTTCGAGATCAGCCGCTTGGCGTTGTCCACCACCACCATGGTGCCGTCATCGAGGTAGGCGACGCCCTGGTTGTACTCCTTGCCTTCCTTGAGAATGAACACCCGCATGACTTCGCCCGGCAGCACGATCGGCTTCAGGGCGTTGGCCAGCTCGTTGATGTTCAGCACCTCGACGCCGTGCAGTTGCGCCATCTTGTTCAGGTTGAAATCGTTGGTGACGACCTTGCACTCGTAGACCTTGCCCAGCTCGATCAGCTTCATGTCGACGTCGCGGATATTGGGGAAGTCGTCCTCGATGATCTGCACGTTGAGGTGCGTCATCTTCTGGATGCGCTGGAGGATGTCCAGGCCGCGCCGGCCGCGGTTGCGCTTCATGGAGTCCGCGGAGTCGGCGACCAGTTGCAACTCGCGCAGCACGAACTGCGGAATCACCAGCGTGCCGTCGAGAAAGCCAGTTTCGGCGATGTCGGCGATGCGGCCGTCGATGATAACGCTGGTATCCAGAATCTTGAACGCCTGCTTGCCGGGCATCTCGCCGCCAAACACACCGCCGAAGGCCGCGAGGTTGAGCATGTCGCCCTTGTTGCCGCCGATCACGAGGCCGATGTAGGTCATCCACAGCAGGATGGCAATTTGAAGGAAAGACAGAAGCGTGGGGTTTCCGCTAAGGGCCCAATGCAGAACCCAGGCCATCAGGAACGCACCCATGATTCCCATGGTGGAACCGATAGCCGCTCCGATCAGGCGCTTCAGGCTAACCTCTTTCAGCCTTACCTCGAACAGGATTACACCCAATCCAAGGACCAGCCCCACCACTCCACCCAGGACCGGAACCGGGTTACTTTGGACATCTTTGAACGGAGAAAGGAAGTAACCGGCGCAACCTAGCAAGACGACGAATAAGCCGCGTAGTATCAGCATGTTGATCATAGATTCACCCTTGCCCTGTCAGAAGGGCCAATAACGGCTCGACGCGCGGAACACTACTGGTTGCAGCATAACACGAATCGCCGTTCCGCCCGGCGCTTTCCAGGCGCGCGGCGGTGGAGAAACGAGGCAAGGATGGCGGAGGAAGGGACTTAGGAGGGATGCTGGCCGAAAGCGTTGGAGTCGAATAGCACCTCGGGCGCCGGCGGTGGTGCCACCGGCCGCGGAGGGCACTTTTCTGCTCTAGAGAGCCTTGGCCAGCTCGGCGGCGAAGGCGCTCTTCGGGGCGTCGCTGCCGGGCTTATTGGGTCTCTTGACGATGTGACGCTTTTGAGCGCGGTCGTCAGGTTTGCCGTTACCGTAGACTCTCGGCTTCGGCGGTTGTGCAGGATTCGCGCGTAGCAGCTTGCCTTCAAGAGGCGCGTGATCAAACCGACGGATGATCGCTTGCATCTCTTCTTGATTGGGAGCATCGATGAAGGCGAAACCCTTCGACTCTTGCGTTTCGGGATTGCGGATGACCTTGATCGCGTCGGCGACCAAGCTCTCCGCGTTGAGCCAGGACTGAATATCGTCGGCAGTCACCCAAGCCGGCAGATTGCCGAGAAAGACTGTGAAACTCATTCCTTAGTGTTATTCACTCCGTTGTGGGAATTGGGGGAGCAACTCGTGGGCGTCCGTCCTCCAATATCGTAGCAGACGACCGCTAGAGATGCAATGTACTCTCAGCCGCAAAACGCTCAGAACGCGAGGTTATTTCCGTTAAGAATTGTGTGAACGGTTTCAGCCCCAGTACTGCCACTGGTGGGCTATCAGTACGTAGGCGGCGAGCGCCGCGTTGGTGACCGCGTGCGCCAGGATGCAGTCTGCCAGGCTTTTTGTGCGAATCATCCACCAGTTGTACAGAATGCCAGCCGCAAGGCCGACGTCCCAATAGGCGCCGTGCTCACTGGCGAAAAGCACCGCGGTCAACCAGAACGCCTCCGCGCCGTAGGTTCCGAGCGCCACCTTCTCAAAACGCGGCGAAATCAGGCGGCGCATCAGCCAGGCGCGCCAGAAGAGCTCTTCGGCTATGGGAACCAGGATGACGGAGCCTCCGAGCCGGTAGAACAGGAACCACCCGCTGGTTCGCAAGGCAGGCGGCGGAAGGCTGCCGGTGGAAGGGTGGGTCAATGCGTTGTCGAACAGCCAGAAGTGCCTGTATGAAGGAAACAGCACGTCGGGACCGATCCAGATGGCGAAGACCGCGAGTCCGAGAAGAATGCTCGAGACCGGCGACACCGGCCGGAGGCGGATGACTCCTCGGGAAAACACCAGGAGCGCCGTCAGAACCGCCAGCGCTCGCAAG
>Ga0265320_10001426_pt1 | contig 17377 bp, 29 predicted proteins | sample 4827metaG_FD_202087 | JGI IMG/M metagenome (GOLD analysis project Ga0265320, IMG submission 202087) | Rhizosphere microbial communities from Carex aquatilis grown in University of Washington, Seatle, WA, United States - 4-8-27 metaG | ecosystem: Host-associated > Plants > Roots > Rhizosphere >...
GATGCTCGAAGCATCTTCTGATAATCCTGCGCCAACAGGTACGTCTCGATCGAACTTCCGTTTTTCAGTTTGACGGTCGGATCCAAATGAGGAGCGGACGGGGTAACAAACTGGGCGAGTCCCATCCATCCATACATGACAGTCGCCTCATGGGTCGCCTGCTTCCAACCCGCGGCCACCGAGTCAAGGTTGTGCATATTCACCGACCCGGATGATGCGTTGTACGAAAAGATGTTCTTCGCCAAGTTCGCGACCGTCATCTGTTCCTGCGCCGAAGGCTGCTCCCCAACGAACGGGACATGAGCAAGCAAACCGGCAGAACGGAGCTTGTCCATCCAACCTGGGAACATCGTTTCCACGATCCCGCCGCCCGTGTCGGGGAGGCCGTACGGGAACAGCTTGTCTCGCAATCCAGAGATCGCCGTGGAATGCACTGCCGCGAACAGTGGAGCAGTACCTAGTTGGACGGCCGGCCCGATACCCGGCAACCCTTGCGAAGCAATGTTCAGACCGGACACATCCCCGACCATCGGGAACGGTGCCCCACCCAACGCTTTCATAATCCCGCCGGGGACGATCGTGAACACTTCCTTCCCACCCTGACTGGGATCCGGATGGAACACTCCTGACGATTGGAGCTCAGTCACACCTTGCTGGGCGCGTCGGATGATCGACGGGTTCTGTTGTGCGAGTGATCCCCAGCGGGCGAGGACCCGACGCCACGCATCAGCGAACGGCATCACGTTCCGTAACCGGTCGGTGACACCGATCCGTTCGCCGGGGTAGTAGATCAGTTTCTTGACCTGAGCGAGCGCGTGCGCTTTCAAGATCGCATCAGCGTCACTCAACGCAAGATCACCGGACGTACCGACCGCTTTCAATGCGACACCGGCTTTGGAGGCGTTGTCGAGTGCTGCTGTCTGGGCGTCTTCGCGCATGAACGGGAGAAGGTCTTGAGCCTTGTTGAAGTACGCCTGCCGGAACGCCGGACTGCGAGTGAGTGTCGTGGTCGGTGTTCCCATCAACGACGAGAACATTTTCTCGACCGTACGATCCCATCCTGCGACACGTCCGGCGGGGGCGGCGACACGACCTTTCACCCAGTCCGGGCCGTAGTCAGCCTGGAGCTTGTCGAGTGATCGTTTGAAGCCGGCGTCGATCTTCCCTGGCGTTCGGAACGGGGTGCCGTCCGCTACCGAGTCGATCAAAGACGGATGGGCGGCTTTGCCTTCTGCCGCACCGGAAGTCTTGGTCATCAGTCGTTGCATCTCGGACTCGACATACGCATCCGACCAAGCCCGATCGTTCGCCAAGTTCGCGCTCCCCCATTCAAGGTTCGCGCGGGCAAGTGTCTTCCGTTCGTTCTGGAGTGAGCCGTCCCAGAATGCTTGTTTCACCGCATCCAGACCGTGGGGAGCCTCTTCGCTCGGCGGTCGCACCGCATACGAATGGATCGGCGGGTTATCACCAACGTGCGCTCCGACCTGGGTCGCTTTCATCTCCGCGACGGTGTGTTCGACCCCCATCTTCTCTTCTGGAATCCCCCACTTGTATGCCTCATCGAGAGGAACGTCCTGCGCCAACACCTTGCCATCCGGACCAGCGAATCGTTTTGCGAAGTCGTAACTGTGTGTCCAGTTCTGACCTTGAGTTGCGCCACCACCGAGTGGCTCGTTCGGATTCTCTCCACGGAACAATCGCAGATCGCCTTCGGCTACGCGGGCGTAAGCCGTTGCATCGGTCACTTCGCGAGCCGCTTCCTCTGCTCGCATACCCGCAGGGGCGTAGTTGTTCGGATCGCGGACGGCACGCGCCAGTTCCCGTGTGACCGGGTTCGTCGCCAACTGTGAGATCTCCCCCGCCCACGAATCGCGGTACATAGGGGAGTCTTTCGGATACGCCGTGTAATGCTTCAGGAGGATCTTGCCGGGCGGGTCGTTCGAGAGGGTGATGTGCTGACCCATCGCCTCCGAGATCGCAGACGAGTTGTCGTGTACTTGGTCAAGCCAGTCCTGACCTTGGAGATCCGTCTGCCGCAGAGTTCCGGTGCCAGGGAAATGGAACGTGCCGTTCTCACTGAACGGGATGTGATGGTCCTTCGCGATTACCGCAGCGAGGTACCGGATCGGATGATTGAATATCGAATCGAGTCCATCGGCAGCCAACCCCAACTGCTCGTCCGCGAGATAACGGGTAACAATCCGTGGGGCCAGGAGGACGGAGGCTTTCCAAGTGTGCGTGATGAAGTCGAGGAAATGGGAGAACCCCTCCAGTCCGCCACCGACACGTCCTTGGTTGTCCCAGATATGCAGCGCGGCACGCCACCGTGTTGTCGCCTGCGTCAGATCTCTTCCGTCCAAGTTGGGGACGACACGGTTCAGGAGTTCGTTCGTCTGGTGTGGTCCGACGATCGGAACCGACTCACCATCCAACGTCACACCCGGAAGGTGCGGTGCGTCTCCTACTTGGTCGATCGCGAACATCCGGTCGGTCTTCGCTTGCGTATCAAAGAACCGTGTCAACTGGGTCGCGTGTGTCTGACTGACGCCGTACTTGTTGACGAGATGGTCAGCGACGATCGGTGCGACCTTCCCCGTCAACGCATTCTCAAGATCCACCGAGTCCACCGCGTCTGCGACCGGCTGAAGCGCAGCATCCCATTTCGCTCGCGGGACGTTCGCGGCGATCAACGTCCGCTCAACCTGTTCTACCGCTTGGCTTCTGTCGGTGAGGTCGATCGCGTCTGGGAGTGAGTGCAACATCCGTACATCTTCCAACGGACGCAACCACCCGAACCCTGGAGTCTTGTCGACCGTCGTGCCGAGTTCTCCGGCGAGCATGAACTTCACATCTTCCGGCGTGGTCGCACGCGCCATCGCAGACACCAGATTGACTGGCACCTGCTTGTTCGTCGCATGCCACACATCCGTAAACGATGGAGTGTCCGCGATCTTCTGCGCGAAGTTCTCCCCCGCGTTCGAGTTCAACCACGACAGTGCGTGAGGCTGGTCGACCTGACGGCGCATGAACGTCCGCGCACCGAGCGAGTTCATTCCCATCGACTTCAACACTGCGCTAGGGGTCGTGATCCGGTTCTCACCCAACGTCAGATCTGACAGGTCAGGACTCACATGCAGACGGTCCACGATCGCCTGCCGTAGATCCGGTTGGGCGTCCGCGGTAGCACCAGTCCAGCTACGCAGTGCAGTCATCTGATCGGATGTGTTCGCATGCGAGATCAGATGGTCAGCAGTGTTCGTGAACGCCTCTTCCGGAGTTGCCGTGAACGTCCGACCCAACTCACTCGACGTGCTGTATTCCTTCAACAGTGCAGCCGCCGGATCGAGCTCTTGTGCGACCGCAAAATCTGTTAGTCCACTGACGATCGAATATGGCCGACTGCCGGGAGCAACAACCGCCGACGCGAGCCCTCGACCGAACGTGAGCGCATGACCGTTGATGTTCGCTGCCCGTTGCTGCGCCTCAGTTGCTAACGCGGCGGCAGGACCGCCAGGGAGAATCCCCTGACCGAGACTGTTTCCTTTCAACGCCTGATACAACTGCAACTGCTGTGGCGTCTCACGTAACGTCTGGCCGGCACCACCCATGTGCATTGTTCCACCCCACGGCAGACTTACGTCCATGCCTTCGGGATGACCGCGCAGGTAGGCGATGTCCGCTACCTCTTGTTTCGGGACGGCTTGAATCAACTGCAAACCAGTGTTCGCTGCGGCACCCGCGATGCGAGTCGCGGCCTTCGGGTCTATCGCGAACGACGCTTCGGCCTGTTGGGCAGGGACCTGATTCCCCGTAGCGGCCGATTCGCCGCCTGCGATCGCACGGTTGATCGGCTGCGTCACATCCCGCTGGATGGTCTGCACGCCACCCTGCACCGCGGACACACCAGACGAGATCGCCCCACCAACATCATGGAGAGCTTGGGAGAAAAACCCTCCACCCTGATGTTGTGCCGGAACCGCAGGCGGAGGTTGACTGAACGCAAGGTTCGTCGGATCACCGTACGCACCATGCCCACCGTGCGCGACCGGATCGGCGGGAGTCGCGACCGCTTGTTGCGGGACGACCGTGCTGATGATCTGCTGACCGAGCGCCGAATCTGGAGTCACTCCCGCGTGGGCAAACGCGACCGCGTTCCCCGGAGGCAACGTCGGAGCCGCATCACCCCACTGGGAGAGGATCGTCGCGACCTGCGCCCAGTTCCCCCGCGAGTAGATCTGATCGGCTTGAGCTCTAGCGAGAAGTGAACCACGGTTGTCTTGGAGGTACTGGTCCTCGAACGGCTGCGGGACGAAACTCACTGGACCCTCTTGTCCATCGCCTCAATCAGTCGGAGCACATCATTGTTCTGCGCCTGCGGGACGTTCGCATAAATCGACCGCAACACTGTCGCCGGATCCGTAGACGACACACCCTGCTGACCCAACACCTCAGGACCCGGACCAGGACCTACCGGAAGACCAGCAGTAACGGGTTCATTCGGACGGTTGGTCGGATCCTCAAACCCTAACGTCCCAGGAATCACAGGAGAAGAAGGCGCGACACCACCCCCGGCGGACTGACTAGGGGTAGAGGGTGGTGCCACGTTCGCAGTCGGCAACGGGATCACCTTCTGTGCGTCTTTCAACGCCGTCACCTGACCGTACTCCCCACCCGGAGCAGCCTTCACCGGCTGATGCATGTCAGTACGGTTCGGGTACGCCTTACCGGGAGAGCCGGCGCGGTTCCCGCCCCTAGCCACCCGGCGCTCCCGCGCCTACAGGAGTCGCACCACCAGGAGCGACCTGACCTGCAACCGACTGACGATGCAACCCGCCCAACAGGGCGGTGAGGTTCTGTGACGATGCGGGAGGCGGTTGGATCGCCGCACCCGGCTGACCCATCCCCGGCTGCGCTTCCGCGCCGGGAGGTTGCTGAGCTTGCGCGGCTTGGGCCTGTTCGGCCTGCTGCTGCTGCATCTGCTCATGCACGAACTTCACCGCGTCTTCGATCTCAGTCTCACTGTTGCGGACTTTGATTAGTACGTCTGCGATCATCGGCGCATTGTTCGGATCTTGCGCCATCGCCGTCAGACTTCCGAGGAGTCCGGTGCGCATCTGTTCGGTGTACATGCGGTCGAACTCAAGTTCCGGGTCTTCGATGAGCGGGTCGATCTCCATCGCAGACCGCTTACTCAACGTGCCCATGCCGACTCGTTGACCGATCTCCACCGGGAGACCTTGCGCGTCCACACCTGCGTGGGCGAACTTCACCCACAAGTTCTGGACTCCGGACCAGAGTTGGTCGGCTTCGTAGTCGATCATCCCCGCCGTCGCACTCAAGTAGATCGACTTCTTGGTCGGGAAGTATGCCTTGTCGATCTCGATCGCAATACGGTTCTCTTCCCGCATCGCAACCTCTAGGAGCTCTTGTTCCTCTTGGATCGGAAAGTCCAGAACAGCAGAAAGGATTGCGTCGCCCCGCTTTCCCGTACGAACATTGGAGGTCGATTCGCCACCCAACTCGGCAGGTACGCCAGCCTCGATGCGAATGGCGCGTTCAAGCTGATCCACGATGTTTCCCGCAAAGGCTTCAGGAATAGGGTGGATCGCCTGGATACTGCCCCCGGTGATGTGCCCCATGATTCCGTGCAAGGGATCTGCATGTCGGACAATCTGTGCCCCCTCCGGAGAGTTCGGGTTGTCTTGCATCCACAGTTCCGGCCACACCGCACGCTGCATCCCCAACACCATGAGGGCCATCATCTGCGCTTGTGCTTGGTACAGACCGATTACCCCGTCGAACTCTCCCCTGGGATGTTCGAGACCGATGCGTTCAGCGATAACAGCAGGGCAACGTCCGATGCGGTTTGGTACTCGGTCAAGCTCAACAATCTCGCCATCAGGCGACCCAGGCGGGGGTCGCATGTCGTAGACCGAACTGGCTCCGGAGGTGGGTTCATACTTCTCTCCCAACACGCACGTCACGTACTCGGTGTCATCGACATACTGCAACAGCACGTACGTCTGACTGCCACCCTCAGGATGCCGGTTCAACTTGCGGATCTGATCCGGGTACATCTTCATCAACCACGACAACGACTTGTCGTAGGTGAAGATCACATCCGGCGGCGACATCTCCCCCACATCCATCACAGGCGCGAATGTCTGCAACGGATCCCGAGGAGCCCACGTCGGACGACCGTCCTTGAAGTTCGGTGCGAGAATCACCGGAGTCGACGCATAGAACACCATGTGTCTCGCGCGTTTGCGGAGTTTGATGCGCATCTGGTCGTCGTCCCACCAAGCGAGGTTGATCAGACGACGTTTCCGTGCAGCCTCATCCTGAAGTTTGATGCCAGGACGGAGTGACGGGTATTGGATGTCGGGCATCGTGGAAGCGACACGCATCGCCCGCTGCTCCCCACCGCTGTAGAGAAGGTTCGCGACGAAAGGCTTATCCGACCGGTCCAACTGCGGGGTCGCTAGGACGATCTCCCCGTAGTACGACTTCTTCACCATCATCGACTGCTCGTTGAGCGGCGTTCGTCTTTTGCGCCTTTCCAGATAGAGATTGTGGATTTCCTGTATGTCCTTCATGCCGCTCCAAGTATTTCTGAGCGTTCGCAAGAACCGTGCGGTCGTCGCGGGCCATACCGAGCATCCGATTGCACAGTCGACACAGCAACCCGCGCACGCATTCGCCGCAGGAACGCGTGCCAGGGCAACAAGAATGATCGTGGTCGACTTCTAACCGACCACGATCGGGTGGTGCTCCACATATGGCGCAACCGCCGTTCTGTGCGAGGAACATCTCCGCGTACTGGACTGGCGACATCTTGTACTGATGCTGGAGCTTGCCGTTCGATCGCGCTTCGGTCATGCGCATCACGCAGCCGATGCAGCGGCAACCGCTGAGGTACATGGCCTTGGTGCCGTGACGCTGACGAGCGGGCGGTTGTTCGACACTTCCGTACTGCCGGACGCGCCAGTAGTGGCGCGGGCAAAATCCCTGAGCGTGAGCTGGTAAGTCGCAATCCCTCACGGAACACGTCGCTCGCAGCCTCGGCAAAGGATCTTCCGTAGTCCCCGTGCGCTTCCAGCGCGCGTAATGCGTACCGCACCACGTCCGGGCTAGGACCGGTCTTTTGCAGCCGACGATAGAGCACAAGTGCATCGTCCAGAGTATAACTCATACTCGTAGCGCCGCCTCGTTCAACACCCAGGTCGGACGCCAAGCCGGCGCAGGCTCGACGTGATGTTCACGGGTCATCTGTCGCCAGTGACGCCACACAAACCAGAGAGCCATCACCAAATCTTGAGTGAGCAACTTCGTCTTGATGTCGGGACGCCAGTTCCGTAGCTGGGTTACAAGGTCCATCATGCGGTCCTTGTCAGCCTGATCTTTCCACGGGATGCTGATTTCCTGTTTCCGGAACGACTGATCCATCGACGCGACACCGAACACCTCATCCAACTTCTGCATCCGAGTGATATGCGGACGGATCGAAAACCCGTACCGGTGGCCCATCGCGCGGAGCCGGTCGTCGTTCCCGAGACCCTTCTGCTGACTGTCGATCTCGATGATCACCGTCGACGGCCGATACCGGACCGCGAAGTCCTCTACGAGTTCGAGGATCTCTTCGGTCCGATTCAACCCCGTTTTTGTGATGCAGTCGATGATCGAAAGTTTGGAGCCGAGGTGCGCGCAGACAAGCGCGCAACCGCCGCCCAACGCCGGGTCGACCCCAACCTCGATCACGGACTATTCCATACTCGCCATGTCGTTCCAGTTGCGGTCATCGTTACCGCCCCTGGTCTGCGACCAGCGTCCTGCACTGTCGGTGTTCATCGTCTGGGTCTGCGCACCGAGCGACGGGCCACTCATGTCTTGCATGCTCTGGTTGCCGGAGGCGTCGGCGTTCGTGTTCGAGAACGTCGTCTCGATCGAACCAGGCCCGGCCATGTTGCGCATCGAGTCGTTCGCCTGACCGGGACCACACCCATATCCGCCTTCGGAAAGTGTGGTGGATCCTGCGGGGGAGCCGGCGTCGCTACCGACCGTTCCGAGACTCAAATCGCCCGGTGTTCCCTCGTCCAGACCGTATGTCGCCGGGTTTCCCCCCGTCGCGGTTGACGGCATGAACGGGGTCGGGACTTCCACTCCGTTGCCTTTTGTCATTCTTGACCTTCCCCTTCTTGGCGATCTCACGTTTCTGGACACGTTCCGTCGGTAAGTCTGCCAGACGTTCCAACGCAGCCCGCTCTTTCGGCCCGATCGGATACGCCCGACGGGCTTCCGGAGTGAACCCTTGCCGGTCAACGGCCACGCGACTTCTTCCGCAAATATGCAGGAGCCGACGACTGCTGCTTCAACCGTGCGTTCGTCGCAGAGGTCATCATCGGTTGCCGGTTCGCTTTCCCTTTCGTGGGAAGCTTCTTCGGTTTCGTCACGTCGCCTTCTTTACCGCTTTCACAGGCTTCGCTTTCACTGCACGCTCATCTGCCGCTTCTAACAGCTCGCGGATAGCACGGAGCTCGACCGCGATATCCGCAAGCAACGACCGGGGCCGGGGCATTAGCCGACCGGGCGGGCTGTCCAGTCCGCCTCCGACAGTTCCACAACCTGAGCGTTCACGTTCGCCGTGTCCGCGTTCCACGCGGCAACACGGGCCTGGTAGTCGGTGTATGCCTCGCCGTCGACTTTCACGACGAACACGGGGAGGGGACCGGTCGGTCCGGAAGCACCGGCTGGGCCTGTAGCACCCGCAGGGCCGGTCGGACCTGTCGGGCCGGTGGGGCCACCGATCGGGCCGGTCTTGAGCGCGGCGGCGATCGCGTCGTGTGACGTGTTCAGTTGGGCGAACAGGTTGTCGACATCGGCCTGCTGTTGGGGGGTCAGGTTCCCGGAACCGATCGCACCCTGGAGTTGGGTGATGAGCGCGGTGTCGGTCTGGACGAGGGTGATGATCTGGTTGATCTCGTCGTTGAGGGCGGCGTCGGCGTTGGTCAGGTCTGCGAGTGTTGCCATAATTTCCTCTGTTCGTCTGTCGATCTCTTGGAGTTTTCGCCACACACGATCGTCGTCTTGGTCTTCGTCGTGCCAGCGCATGGTCCTACCTTACGCACTCACGGGTAGCTGACCGACACTTCTCTTGTGATCGAGACACCGGTCGAGCAACGCTCCGAAGGTGGTCATCTGATTCGCGGCGGGTTGTTGCATGTACGCCGACCACCACACATCCTCCCCGGACTGATGTCGGATCAACTCCATGAACTCTCTCGGGGAGAGTTTCGCACCGTCTTGGGGACAGGACCGGAACCCGGAGCAGCACGGTCCTGGTTTCTCTCCTGGTCCGGAGTGGAAGATGGGCCGGTCCCAGAACTCAGGGACGGTCGGTTCCCCCGTCTTCGTATCCATCGCCGGCAAAACGACCACTCTCGTAACCAAACCCGCCTCTAACAGCCGCTCGTAGAAATCCCCAGGCCCGATCCGGGTCCCGACGATAAGTGTCCGCATCTCCAAACCACGGTTGAAGAAGGTCCCTCTGATCCGCGAAAAGATCTCTTCGGACTGTCCGTAGTTCCTCTGACTCTGGATGTCGTCCAAGATCAGGGTGTCGATACGGCTCCCGTAGACCGCGCTCGTCCATCCAGACGCGACCACTGATCGGTCCCGTTCGCCGCCGTTGTTCTGCAAGATCGTGATCTGTTCCGTCGTCCACGGTCGTCCTCTCCGTTCTTGGCCTTTTTCGTAGAAGGGGCCGTACCTGCCGATGAACTCCGGATAGTTCGACTCGTCCGTGAACCTGCGGACACAAGTGCCGACAATCCGCTTACTGAGGTCGTTACCTTCACTGACGATCCTGAACCGGTGGTTCGCGTCCTGGCTAGCGAGTTTCTTGCAGATGTAATCCTCGATCGTGGAAGTCTTCCCCGCCTCCGGCCATAGGAGGAACAGGCACACCTCCCGGGGACGGAGGTTGGAGAGTTCCTCCACGATCTGCATCTGATGCGACTTGTGGGGGGCACGGTCAGGGAAGTACTTCCGGACGAACACCCGAAACGAATCACTGGCGGAGCCTCGTAGCGAGTTCTCTTCGCCGAGGAGCTCACCGTTCGCCTCCTGCCGCAACAGACTCCCGGACGCTTTGGCGAGGTCGACAGCTTGAGCGAAGAGCGGATATTCCTTCCGCGACCGGTAATACGACTGCCGGGACACCCAACCGGCTTTCGCTTGCGCCTCAGCGAGGGTTGCGCCGGCCCGCATCGCCGCGAGGAAAATGTCTCGGCGTTGCTTCCCGTCCCTGAAGCTCTTCTTCGACGCAGACGGTCCTGCCATTACCAGAGAGGGTAATCGGGGATCAATGATGCCTTCGCTACCTGACGACGGATCGGCATCGGCAACTCTTTGAGGATCGGCCAACCCTGTCGTCGGGCTTCAAGTGCCCACTTCCACGCTTCCGACCCTTCGAGAAGCCAGCGGCCGCGGTACCCGGCCTCACCCGCTAGGTACTTCTCAGCGTGCCGGATCCGTACCGGGTCATTCGACTCCCGCAACCAGTATCTGACAGTCAGTTCCCGCTGCTGTGTTCGGTGGATACCGATATGGTTCCGGAGCCGCACCCATGCTTCGGCATGGTCAGCGGAGCAAGTGATCCGAAAGTCGTTCGGGGGGGTGAGGAAGGCGTGCCCGCACACTCGGCAGTCACGCATCGTGGGAGGGATCGACCGGTCCGCTTCATGGGCCTTCAGATGGCGTCGCGCCCGGCACCGTTGCAGATGTAGAGATACCAACCAGCGCGGGCCTGTGGCTCGAACGCACTGCTCGACCCGTTGACGTGAAGTGACCCCGATCTTCCGGGCTGCATCGGCGTACGAATCGGAGTTGAGCCACACTTCCATCACTTCGACATCGCGTACCGTCATCCATCCTCCAGTCAAAGCAAGCGGCCCCTCGGACTGGAGTACAAGGGGCCGCTTGACTTTCATCACGGCTATGGCGCATGATGGCGTTGTAGGCGCACAGTCATCTTGACCGACTGGTTGCGACCTGTCAAGCAGCTTGAGACGGTAAACCCAGGCATCCCCTACGGAGGCCAAGCGCCGGAAGCGTGCAACTGGGTTCGGCAAGCGATCATCGTTCTAAAAAACTCTCAGCGCCCCCACGCGCTTGCCAAGGGTGATGGGGCGGGTCTCTCGACCTACTACCCCGTGCTCCACTTCTAACGATGCTCCTAACGGAGAGTCAGAAGTCAGCCCAGCACACAGGGTGACAGAGCGGTCTAGTTGCCCTCTACACACAAGTTTGAACGACACACACGGCAAGACACACCCACCCACCTTGCCGGCGGGGTTGCGGCACATGGGCGGGTCAAACGTTTGGGCTTGTGTGCTGGATTGAACGAGAACGCCGGCTTTCACTGGTAATGAGGTTGATCGAGCTCGACACTGCCCACTTCTTCATGCTTCTGACCCTCCTTCAAGACGTAGTTGCGTTATGTCATGTTGATCAGGTTGTTGGGTTGCGAAGTGTGACTTGTGGTGAGTATGTGTGTGATGGTCACACTGTCGGAGTGTGTACGCGGGTAACATACGTGGATGGAATCGAAGCATGCGCGGTATGAGCGTGAGCGCCGGCTGGCTTTCAATGAGCGTGTTCGAGCGTTGAAGGTCGAGTGGGGTTGTGTTGATTGTGGTTACCGTGAGCATGCTGCTGCGCTGGATTTCGACCATCGGCCGGGGTGTGTGAAGCTTTTCGATATCGGGAAGGCTGCGAATCGGTCGTGGTCGTCGGTGTTGTTGGAGCTTGGCAAGTGTGATGTGGTGTGTGCGAACTGTCATCGGGTTCGGACGTTCGATCGTCGTTCTCAGATGTGACATGCGGCACAGTTGGCAGCTTTTCGTTGTTTTCCGAGCACTGACTGTTTAGGTTGGTCCTAGTTAGGTACGTTCTATGACTGGAGATCAGATGGTGCAGGTTGGTGATTTCTTCCGCGAGTCTTGGGGTTATGACCAGACGAACGTGGATTTCTATGAGGTTGTTCGGGTGTCGAGCTCGGGTAAGACAGTGTGGTTGCGTCAGGTCTGCACCGCTCTTGTCGGGGAGGCGACCACGTCGGAGTATGTCGCTCCGTTGGCTGGGACGTTCTACGACTGCGGCCGGCACGGGGGACGTGAGCTCAAAAGGTCGTTGCGTTCATACGATCACGGGAATGGTGTCGAGTGGGTCGTGAACATGACCTCATACTCGAATGCTTACCTGTGGGACTTGAAGCCGGCGTTTCAGACTGCCTCAGGTTGGGGGCACTGAATGGGCCGGTTGCCTGAGGTTCGGGGTTATCCGTACTGGAGACGCCGAATCGAGCCGCATCCGTTCGGACCGAAGAAAGGGAAGAGGATGGAAACGAGGTCGGAATACAGGTTCTCGTCGGAGGATGAGACGAAGATCAGAGCTCGCATCGAGAGTGTGTGGGGCGATTACCGTCCGGTGCCGACGAAGAGTGGTGAGGTGCGCGAGACGTTGCGGCGGATCGGTGCTCATTCGATCGGTTGCACGTTGGATGACTTCCGGGCTGTCGAGATCGCGTGGTTAGACGATCTGATCGACGGCCTGTAGTCGGTAGCTAGTGGCTCCAGCCTCTTCGGGGGCTGGAGGCTAGTGGTTATCTGACCGCTACAAGTGAGAGGATGGAGACAATGGAAGGCATTGCCTGGCTAGTCCAAGGTGAGGACCGCGCAGAGGGCGCTATCGGCATCATGGAGGCGTTCAAGACGATTGTGAACACCCAAACCCGCGAGGGTGCCGTGGAACTCGCCCGCGAGAAGCGTTACAACGCCGGCCGCGAGCACGTCCGCATCATCTCGATTGAGCGTGTGTCGTGAACGCCTACCAGCCTGAGACTCCCCCAACCCACGAAGTCGCGGTCAGTGTTCTGATCGACCGGCTGACGGTATGGGAGTCTGCTGCGTTGTTCTCTGATCTGACATGGGCACAAGTGTTCGAGCTCGCAGACATGGACTACTGATGGACGCCACCGCCCTCGTCATCGGTCTTGTGATCGTTGTCGCATGCCGGCGTGAGCTCGCATCGTGGGTTCGCGGGTTCTGGCGGGACATCGCCCGATAGTTCACTGTCAGTGAGATCGCGTTGGGGCCTCCCGTTGTGGGAGGCTTCTTCGCGTGTGGGACGAGTACGCGATCACGCATCCAATCACTGAGGACAGCTACCGGGCTGAGCCCACACAATGGGCCAGAGTGCAGAAGCTCCTGGATCGTTGTGTCGGATCCGTGCTCGATGTTGGGGCCGGCGACGGCTGGATCGCCCAACAACTCATTTCGCGAGGTCACGACGTAGGGTGCGTAGAAGCCTCTCAGACGCGTGTGGAACGCATCACGGTGCTGGGCATCGACGCATGGTGCGAAACGTCTCTAGGTGGCTTCAAGGACGGCTCATGGGACACAGTGCTACTCGGTGAGGTGTTAGAACACCTGGAAGACCCCGGAGCACTCCTGAAGGACGCGTTCAGGATCGCACGCGAACGCGTCGTCATCAGCCTGCCGTTACTCGGCTGGTGCGACCCCACCCATTTGTGGCGCGTCTCACTTGACCATTTCGTGACACCCAACCCACGCGACGATGGACGGCCGGCGAGCTCTGAACAGATCATCATCACGATGCAACGCGGAGAATGCTGGCCGATGGGGTACATGGACCAGGATCCACGGTGGCAGGCTCAGTTCCGAGACGGCTGCTAACTATCGCGAGCGGTCTGGGTCTCCTCTAGAGCAGCCCTCGCCGCGTCCCCCGCATGAATCAATGCCCAGCCCTCCTCGCGTGAAAGCTGGCCTGGCTTCGCGAAGTCGATCGCCCGCGTTGCTTCGAGCAGGTCTGTGAGTGCGGTTCGGAGTGCAGCACACCGCTCGCGTTCCCGAACTACAGACGCAACAACGCTCGCGGGAGTCACTACCTCGCCGTCGAATACGTCATCGAGTGCGATCTGCCAGTCAGCGTCGTTGCAGCTTTCGCCCTCACGGTGACCTACGTCGTAAATTTCTTTGTTCTCGGCGCGGAGTGCAGCACACCCAGCCCGCTCAGCGCGAAGTTCCGCGATCAGTGCGAGGGTGTTCTTGGCCTCAGTGCCACGCCACGGCATGAACGCTGCTTCTATTTCGATTTCTTCGATCACCGCGTCGCTTAGTCGGCTCAGAGAACCCGAATCGCTCACCGAGCACGCTTCCAAGGACGGAACGGACCAGACCCACGGACCACGAACACAGAACTGCTTCCGAAGCTGAGTGAGTGTGCCGTTCGGTGAGGGACAACCGTAACGATCTCGGTGCCACCGATGAGCAGTCGCGCGCCAGGACGGTGAAACAAATCGTTCCAGTTCATTTCTGCGGCTCCTTAGCTTTGCGATGAGCCGCGTATCTACGGCGCTCGTCCACGGCGCAAGCCCTGCACCGAATGCGACCTTCAGGAGTTACGTACACGTTGTCGCCGGTCAGAGCGTGCCCGTGACAACAGACCTCTCTCGCTTGACGTGATGGGACGTGGCGCGAAAGCCGACCGCGCCGCCGTCTCATGTTCTCGACGTGCGTCACTACCTCCAGATGCTTCGGATTGCAGCACCGTCGATGAAAACAACCGAAGCCGCCCACGCACGTCGGATCTGCGTTGTGGCAAATATGGTCGATTTCAAGACCTTCGGGGATAGGGCCGACCGCGAAGGTGTAGGCACGGCGATGCGCTCTCTTGTGTGCATAAAGCCCGTAGCCGTACGGCGTGACGAACCCCAGCCAGGGCCAGCAAGCCTCGGAACCGCCCGAATCGTCTACCTTCGCCCAGAAGCTTCCGGTCGAGATCACGATTCTCCCCCATGAACAGCATCCCACCTGGCGAGAACACGTCGAGCAAACGCTGCGAGGATCTGCGTTCGTGCGTCTTGGGGAACAGAATCAGCCACGCGCGATCTCCTCAAACAGATGCCACACGAACGGACCTGACTGTGCCGTAGCGAGATACGTCCCTTGCTCTGGGTTCGGTGCCGGGTTGCCGGTCCCGACGATCGCGAAGGAACGCAAATAAAGAGGCGCGAGCGGATCAACGAGCGCCCACATTGTCAACTGGCCGTTCTGCTTCTGCATCGTCAACACGCGAGCACCACGCGGGAGCATGAGTTCGACCACATCTTGCAGCGGAAGCGGATATTTCCAGATCGCCGCGGGTGTGGGTTGGGGTGAGATGGACTCGCTCATAGTCGCACGATCTCCGGTTCGTGGTGCGGCTGACGTTCAGCCTCGCGGATGGTGATCCCCTGGCGCTCCAACGACGATCGGAACACACCCCACTTATCCTCGGTGAATGTCATCCACACGCGGGCATTGAGCAGACCGAATAACTCGAACATCGACGGCTCCCATCCCCGCTCATGCGGCCAGACCACAAACGAGTAGTCGAACTCCACGGGGTTGGGAGCAGAATCAGCCGGGAGTTTCTTCACGTTGTGTGAGTGACTGCCCGCGCCAGGTATCCGCGTGTCGTGAGTGCAGCGCGTATAGCCCGCAGTCGTCCAGCCGCATTGATATTCCAGAGGAACCGCGGGTTGGGGTGAGAAAGACTCAGACCCAGATTTCGCGTTCACTGTGTCTCCTTTGGTTCTTCCCCCACCCCAACCGCGATGGCACTCAGGTCTCCGAGCGCGAAACACTGAGCGAAAACGTCATGTTCGGCCATCGTCTTGCCGCAGTTCTTGCAGTGCATCGGGCCGTCAACAGCACCAGGCGGCAGCAACACAGCCTCCGCGTCGAAGCCGAGCCCGAGGCCGACGAGGGCGGCGTAGCCGCGTATGGCGGACGCTCGCTTGTCGACTTCGGCAGCGTCCATCGCGGCGATCACGTCGGGCGTGTACGGCTCATTCGAGCCGAGGTTCACCCACGAACGACTCCCATCGAGCCAGTCATGCATCTCCGCGAGCAACTCGCGAATCCTCTCCTCGGCGGTCACGTCAGGTGCCTCCCGTGCGTTGGGGTGAGAAGGACTCACTCATCGTTTTCCTCGCATCCCGCACCAGTGACACCACACAGCACCCGGCGCGATCAACGACTTCTCCGGATAACACCAGCCGTGAGCGTGCAGGAGCTTCATCACAATCCGATACGGACGCGCGCCCGCGAACATCATCCAGCGTGGATACTGCCGAGGCGGTGAGTAACGGTGCGGCTCGTTCGATGCCTTCGCTTTTTCGGTTGCGTCGTGGGGTGAGAAAGACTCAGACATCACGCAACCTCCACAATCCGCCACGGGCGCTCCCAACCAGTGCATCCGTAGCAACGGCGACGCGTCGGGTATGTGTCACCGAAGATGTCCTTCGAGGCACTCACGACGTGTCCACATTCCAGAACATCGACCTCGAACTCATACCGATGACCGCCGGGCAACTCAACCAGGCGCAGGACGTGATCTTCAACGACTCGCTCAAGTGTGTATTCGCCGGTTCCCATACTTAACTGTCTCGGCCCATGACGCGGGGTGAGAAAGACTCAGACCCAGATTTCGCGCTCATTCTGTAGCTCCCTGCTCCCCCAAAACGGCCGCGGCACAGATGTGAGCGGCTTCCGAGATCGTCTCCATCGACCAGTCGTGATGGTGTGCTTCCATCAGAGCGTGACGGAAAACCTCCACCAGATCGTCGTCTTTGAACCTCACCGCTTCCGTCCTTCGTCGTAACGCTTCCGCGCAGCTACGCACTTCTCGCAACGGCAGCCGATCTTGTAGCCCTGCTTCGTCCCGTGGTCGAACTCACTCATCCGACGCACCCGAACGGCCTTGCAATCGGGGCACTGGCACTGACGACCGTTGCCGGGGTCATGCTTCTGAGCGTGCGGATTCGCGTCCAGCTTCATTTCTGGTTGCCGTCCTTTGGTTCTTCCCCCACCGAGTGCTCTCGTGCAACGTGATCTTTCATCGCGTCAACGATGCCCTGCGGGAACACGTCGCCCTTCTGGAGCGTCACCTGACGGCACTCAGGACACTCCTTGCAACGGATCGTGTGGATGATCGTGCCGCTCATGTTTGGTCCGTTTCTGGTTCCCCCACCGGCAGCACCCAACGGACGCCATCAACCACCTCGACGTAATGCGGTGCGCGCGCTCCGGGATGCTCACGACACTCCGGCGTTCCGTCGCACGCGTCGGCGGTGGCATCGACTACGGGCGCGCTGGCCAGTTCCCGTAGATCGACGCCCGCGAGTACGAGGCCCGCAAGAACCGCATCCATCGGGACGTCTCCTACGCCCTCGATGTGAATCTGCTTTTCGTCGCTCATTTCTGTTTCCCTTCTGGTGGTTCCCCCACGCTCATTTCTGGAAGCTTCTCGAATG
>Ga0265320_10001428_pt1 | contig 17374 bp, 16 predicted proteins | sample 4827metaG_FD_202087 | JGI IMG/M metagenome (GOLD analysis project Ga0265320, IMG submission 202087) | Rhizosphere microbial communities from Carex aquatilis grown in University of Washington, Seatle, WA, United States - 4-8-27 metaG | ecosystem: Host-associated > Plants > Roots > Rhizosphere >...
GCGGCGGGCCGCCGTCCGCGGTCCGGGGCTTCATTGGATTCGGGGCGAGCTTCGGCGGCAAGTGGTTCGGCGGTCACTACGGTGGCGGGGGAACGGAGGCTTGGCGGTCCAAGGCCACGATGAAGCCTTTTCCGGAGGCGGCACGCAACAGTCTGATCAAGTTGGCGCCCGCCCTGGCCGGTGCGGACATCGTATGCCGCGACTACCGGAGGACGCGGGTCGGAAGGCGGTCCCTGGTCTACTGCGACCCGCCGTATGCGGGCACGCTCGGCTATGGCGGAACGGAACGGTTCGACTCCGGAGAGTTCTGGGATACCGCCGCGAGGTGGGCGGATAAGGCCACAGTGGTGGTCTCCGAGTCCTCCGCTCCGAAGGGGTGGAAGCGTCTAGCACAGAGAGAAAGGAAGGCCATGCTCAGAGTAGCGGTTGGAGAAGAGAATGAAACACGAGTTGAAGCTCTATGGGTGCGAGCATGACCGCGACGTTGCCGACGGCTCTGAGGAACTATGTCAATCGAATTGGGGCGGAGGAACTGAACTTCCGCCGGTTCATGATCCGGATGTGGAGGGGCGCGTACTATACCGAAAAGGTTCTGATCCGGATAACGGAAGACGGCGAGGTCATCTCGTCCGACCGGGAGCATGCGCCGACCAAGGAGGAGGCAATAGCGATAAAGGCCGCGGTGCAGGCGGCGAACTTTCCCAAGGCGACGAAGGTTAGCGTGCGCAAGGCGCGGGAGGTAGAGAAGGACGGGGCAGGGGGCGGCGGAAAGGCTTCGACTTGGTATCCGCTGATTGATCGCACGGACGGGCAGGTGGCGATGGTCCAGGAGCGGACCGTGGGGAAGGACGGGACAAAGATATTCGTTCCGTGGACGTATTTCTCGGATGGGGTGTGGCGGAAAATGGAGCCGGACGGGGCTCTGCCGTTCTGGAAGCCGGAGAAGAGTAGGGGGCTCGCCCGGATAATGGTCCATGAAGGGGCGAAGGCGGCAGCGGCAGCGGACGCGATTGCGACGGACAGGAAGAGCACCCACCCGTGGGCCGGGGAGCTAGGCGCGTATGAGCATTGGGGGATTATCGGCGGAGCGCTGGCTCCGCACCGTGCGGACTATGAGGAACTGCGGCGTGAGGCGCCGGTGGAGGTGGTCTACGTCTGCGATAACGATTTCCCGGGAAAGGCCGTGTTGCAGGAGTTCTCGCGGCACTACGGCGGCAAGATGCGCGGGGTTATGTTCGACGTCCGCTGGCCTGGGGGCTGGGATATAGCGGACCCGATGCCGGAAGGGCTCTATGAGGAAGGGCGATACCTTGGGCCGTCCCTGGATATGCTGGCGAAGCCGGCGACGTGGGCGACCGAGCAGGTGTTTAGTGGTGAGCGCGGAAAGCCGGCCGTGGTCCTGACGCGGCCGTTCCGGGAGGAATGGGTCCACTCGGTCATCCCGGAGGCCTACATCCACGTAGAGAACTCCGATCAGGTGTATAACGCGGCGGAGTTCAATAACGCCGTGCGGCCGTTCTCGCACGTCCAGGAGACCTCGCGGCTGATCCAGACGGATGCGGCGACCAAGTCTGTATTTTTGAAATACTCGCCGGGGAAGCCTAGTGGAATATACGTCGATACGGATACCAAACGGCGGTATATCAATACGTGGATGCCGACCACGATAGAGCTCGAGGAAGGGGACGCCGGGCCGTGGCTGGAGTTCCTGGAGCGCCTGGTCCCGGGCGAAGGGGACCGGCGGGAGCTGGAACGGTGGTGTGCCACCCTTATCGCGATGCCGGAGCGGCGTATGGCCTATGGCCTCCTGCTTATCTCGGAGACCCAGGGCGTCGGCAAGGGGACGCTGGGGGAGAAGATACTCGCGCCGCTGGTCGGGATGGCAAACGTATCGTTTCCGGCGGAGAAGGAGATTGTGGATAGTGCGTATAACTATTGGCTCTCGCACAAGCGGCTGGCCGTGGTCCACGAGATATACGCCGGGCATTCGGCGAAGGCGTACAATGAGTTGAAAAGCGTGATTACGGATCGCTTTGTTACGGTCAACCGGAAGTATATGGCCTCGTATGAGCTGGAGAACTGGGTTCACGTGCTCGCGTGCAGCAATTCGCGGCGTGCGTTGCAGCTATCGATGGATGACCGGCGCTGGTTCGTGCCGGCGCTGACGGAAGAGAAGGCAACGCCGAAGTACTGGGCCGGGCTGAATTTGTGGTTGTATAGAAGGGGCGGACTGGGGATCGTGCGGTCGTGGGCGCGGCAGTACGTGGCCGGGAAGGGAGGCGCGGTGGAGGAGGGCACGGACGCGCCGTGGACGTCCGCGAAGAAGGACGTCGTAGAGGAGGGGTATTCCGCGGGGATGGAGCTGGTCCTGAATTTCCTGACGCGGCTCCGCGAGAAGATGAACGGCTCGCGTATCCTTATCGTCGACCTGGACTTGCAGAAGATGGTCCGTCGGTGCCTCTACGATGACCGGAACTCCGATAAGCTGGAGCGACCTATGACCATCCGCAAGGTGGCGAGAGGCGCCGGATGGCATGTGGCGGACCGGCCCATCCCATATGGCCTTGGCTGGGGGGAGGGCACGGCCAGCAATAAGGCCCGTCTGATCGCGTCGCATGAGAAGGACGCCAACGCGGACCCGCGGGAGCTGGATAAGGAGGGCGTCCGGCCGGTCCGGGTCTCCACCCTCGCGGACGAGATGGGCTTCCGGTATTCGGAGATGTGATTGATGGTCAAGATCATAGTGCGGACGGAAGAGGACGCCGCCCACGCGGCGATGCTCGCCGCCCTCTTCTTCCTGCGTAAGGAGCGGGAGGGAGGGGCGCCGCGGAAGGACATGCTAGTTGCGAGCGAGGGCGGCCCGCCGGAGTTCTACGTCCGGCGGAACGCGGGGAGCATTACCGTGCGGCAGATACGGGCCGGAGAAGTTCTATGAGCGACGTGGAGGAGAGGCTCCGCGGCGTGCTCCGGGAGGCCTGCCGGGCGACGGGGGAGATAGCGGGCGCGCTCGCGAGGCGGAGGCTGCGGTCCGGGGACTTAGGGCGGTGGGCGGAGGCTTTCGCGTCAGTTTCCGTCGTGCTTTTAGAACAGATGAAAAAGGCCGAAGAGAAATAAGGCGGTGGGCGTGTTTATGTAGGACCAATTTGACTGAGAGGAGACCTTACGGCGTAAGAATGGCGCAGTTCCTCATTTCCCATTTCCTATTTTACAAGCTATTCTCTATAAATGGGAGGCTTAAGTTGAAAAAGAAAGAAAGAGAGGAATAAGTAATTAAAGGGGGGGGTTATAGAAAAAGCCGTGTTGGACGGGAAATGGGAAATGAGGAAATCCGCCATTTTTTCGCGGCGAGGCCCCTGCGTTACTCCGAAAAGTGCGAAAAAACTTCAAAGAGAGCCGTGAAAATGGCGGAAACAAGCCGTTATTACCGGGGTGGTCATTCGGAAGTCTTGGCGGGATTGGACAAGTTCCCCGCGGCGGCGGTAGAACCTTCCCACCCCGGGGAGGGTCACGTGGTGAGACGGCAGCAAACCATCTGGCATGCAGTGTACGTCGGATACCGGCGCGAGTGGAGCGCCGCCGATGCTCTGCGCGCTCGAGGCTGCGATGCGGTCTGCCCGATGATCGAGCGCGACCGCCGGGTCCGGCTGCGTGGCGGGAGCCACTACCTCCGCCGGGTCCGCGAGCCGGCCTATCCCCGATACGTCCTTGCGTCGAGCTCCGGCCTGCACCAGGCCATAGACCAGCTCCGCCTCCGGCCGTCCCTTGCCGGCCCGCTCCGGGTCGTCCGCATGGGTGATGTCCCCTCGCCGCTCGGAAACATCGCCGCGCTCCTGGCCCGCACCGTCTGGCGCGAGGAAGCGGAGCCGGAGGCCGCTCCGGTGCGCTATGCCGTCGGAGAGTCGGTGGTTATCGATGAAGCCGCCGGTATCGTTGGCATCATTACTTCGATCAAAGAGTTGGAGAGCCGCGGTTCGATTACCGTGGCGGTCCATATGTTCGGGTCTCGCCGGGAGACCAAGCTCTACGTGGCCCGGCAAGTATCGGCGCGGCAGGCGGCCTGAGTTAGCACTGGCCCATTGAGCCGCGTTCGGTACGGGTCCGCTCGGGACCCTACAGCCCGTCCTGCCTCCTGGCGGACGGGGTGCTTTTGTATCCGCCAGAAAACAGCAACGTAACCGCGCCCCATGCTCCCCCAGACAAACCCGGTCCAGAACTCCCCAGCCGGCCGCAGGAAGGTATGGGGCAAGCCCTTCAAGAAGGGTGAGCCCTCCGCCAACCCCAAGGGCCGTCCCAAGAACATCGTCCACTACGATCCGGACTTTGCTCGCCTCCGCCCGCTGACCGAGGAGGCCTGCGCCAAGCTCGCTGATATGATGCGCGGCTACCAGGTCGTTCCGGTCACGGTGAAGGGCGTCGGCAAGAAGCCCGATACAGAGAAGCTGGTCAAGGTCCCCGTGACCGGCGCCGTCCAGCTCGCCGCAATCGGCATGCTGCTCGAACGTGCCTGGGGCAAGGCTCCGCAGGCTCTCGACGTAAACCTGAGGAACCAGACGCCGGAAGACGAGTCCAATGAGACGGATGCCCTCGAAACAATCCGACGCAGTCTTGCTGGCATTGCGGCCAGAGTCGGAGCGGGAGTTGGCGCTGAGGTCATTGACCTCGAGCCAAGCGAGGGACCTTCAGTATAGTTGGGCCTTCTATGGTCGCCCGGACCAGCAACTGCCGCCGGGCGATTGGTTCACCTGGCTGATCCTCGCCGGCCGCGGCTGGGGTAAAACCCGGACGGCGACCGAGAACATCTCCCGGCTCTGCCGCGGGCCCAGCCCGCTTATCGCCCCGCCGGGCGCGCCGAAGCTGATGAGCTTCGTAGCAGATACCGCATTCGATATGCGGCAGTATTCGATAGAGGGCCCGAGCGGCTTTCGCAACGTCGGTCCGCCGGACTATCGCCCTACCCACCACCCTGGCAAGACGACGCTGGAGTGGCCAAACGGATGCAAGGCTCTCCTATTCTCTGCGGAGGACCCCGACTCGACACGCGGTGCCTCCGGTTCCTTCTTCTGGTGGGATGAGCTCGCCAAAGCGAGGAAGGCGGAGGATGGGTGGACCAATATGCTGTTCGGCATGCGCGAGGGCACGCCGCGCGGGATAGTGACCACAACCCCGCGGCCCATACCGCTGATCAAACGCCTGAAGGCCCTCGCCTCTACTTATACAACGATAGGTTCTACTTACGACAACGAGTATCACCTGTCGAAGGTATTTATGGATAACGTCATCGCTCCCCGCGTCGGCACTCGCCTTGGCCGGCAGGAGATTGACGCGGAGATACTCGAGGACGCTCCGGGCGCGCTCTGGACCCGCGACATGATCGACGCCGCTCGCAAGCCCATCCGCCTGCCGGACATGCAGCGCATAGTCGTTGCAGTAGACCCGTCCGGCGCGAAGAACGCCTCCGACTTGGGCGCCAACTCTATCGGCATCGTAGTCGCAGGGCGAGGGGTAGACGGCCGCGGCTATATCCTCGCGGACCGCTCCTGCAAGCTCTCACCGGCCCAGTGGGCGAAGCGGGCGATAGAGGCCTACGTTGAGTTCGGCGCGGACCGGATCATCGGGGAGAAGAACTTCGGCGGCGCCATGGTCGAGGCGACCATCCAGGCGGCAGCGGAGAGGCTGGACGTTACCGTCTCCTATGCGGACGTCGTCGCATCGCGGGGCAAGGTGCTGCGGGCGGAGCCCATCGCAACGCTCTACGAGCGTGAGCTGGTCTCGCACGTCGCGCCGCCGGATGAGCTCATGGACCTCGAGGAACAGTACTGCCAGATGACCACCTACGGCTATATCGGCGAAGGCTCGCCGGATCGCGTGGACGCCGGAGTGTGGGGCCTGATGGAACTGATGATTTCCGGCAGCACGTACGACAGCACAATGGGGTGGGTGGACTAGCCATGCGAGTTAACTTCATGGCCCTGGCGAACGATATCGGCCGGCGGCACAGCAGCGCGCGTCATCTCCGGCGCGCGGCAGAGAGGGAGCAACGGAAGATGTCGGCAGGCTTCGATCGCAAGGGGCGATCCAACGTGATCAATGGCTTCGAGGCCGTAGGGACCTCGACCACCTCGCCGCACGTCGCGGCGACTATGACCCGCGGCGAGGCCAAGGGCGCCGGCTATACCGGCGACGTCTGCATTCACTGCGGCTCTACCCGCATGCGCCGCACCGGCCACTGTGCCACGTGCGAAGGCTGCGGCAGCACGACCGGGTGCTCGTGATGAACGCCCGCTTCTCCTGGCGCAATCGCTACGACAAAAAGACGGGCAAGCGTCTCGGCGTTGATCCGCAAGCGAAGGGCAAGACATACCCGGCCGCCGGCCGCCGGGAAGCGGAGCGCGCCGCTCGCCGTCTAGCCCGCCGTAACCAGCAGGAGACCTCCGCTTGAGCCTCGTCTCGCACGCCTCCGGCACCATCTCCTATCTCCGGGACAGCCTGGTCAACTTCGTTACCGGGCTCGGTACGTCGAAGGACCCGCGGGTCAGCACCCATTACCACTATAGCTGGATCGACCGGAACGTCCTTGAGAAGATGTACCGGACGGACTGGCTGGCGCGGAAGATCGTCGACGCTCCGGCGGAGGATGCGACCCGCGAGTGGCGGACGTGGCTCGTAGAGAAGTCCGACGTTGCCAAGATCGAGAAGATCGAGCAGGCGTTCCAGGTCCAGCGCAAGATGCGCGAGGCCCTGATCCGCGCCCGCCTCTACGGCGGCGCCGCCCTCGTGTTAGGCGTTGACCAGGGGATGCCGTGGGAGGAGCTCGACCTTACCAAGATCGAGAAGGGCGCGCTCAAGTTCGTCGTTGTACTCAATCGTTATGAGCTCAACGCCGGGCCGCGCATCTATAACGTCGACAGCCCCTACTATACCCGACCGGAATACTACACCGTGGCGACGCCGATGTTCGGCTTCTACGGCGAGGAGGGCGGCTCCGCTCCGGCGAATAACAACCTGCCGCGGCCCGGCGGCATCGCCGAGAACTATCCCTATGGGCAGTCGCCTCCGGCCCGCTCCTACATCGCCGGCCCGGGGCAGGAGCGCAACCGGATGGAGGCCTACGCCTCGCCGGGCCTGATCGGCATCCATCCGTCTCGCGTCGTGGAGTTCTCCGGGAACGAGCTTCCGGACTGGCGCCTCGCCCCGATGGGCGGCGGCTGGGGCGACCCGGTGCTCCAGACGTGCGAGGACGCGCTCAAGGATTTCGGGATGACCATCGCCGGCCTCGCCGCGCTGATCAACGACATGAAGATGGATGTCGTTTCCGTCCCCAACCTCTCGCGGGCACTCTCTACGCCGGAGACGTCCAGCAAGTTGCTCACGCGCTTCACCGCGGCGAACGCGGCCAAGAGCGCGATTAACACGCTGCTCCTCGACGAGGCGGAGAAGTGGGAGCGCGTGACCACTTCCTTTGGCAGCACGCCGGAGCTGATCAACGCGATTATGCAGGTGGCCTGTGCCGCGGGCGGCATTCCGGTTTCCCGCGCCATGGGCTCCGCGCCGAGCAAGGGGCTCGACAGCAAGGGCGGCTCCGGCGGCGAGGTCGACATCCGGAACTACTACGACACCATCTCTGCGGACCAGAAAACAAAGTACAAGCCGCGGATGCTGCCGCTTGACATCTGCCTGGCCTGCTCCGCGCTTGGCCCGTCCGGCATCGACGCGGATTACAACTGGAACCCGCTGTACCAGCCGACTCCGGCGGAAGAGGCCCAGGTTGCATTCCAGAAGGCCCAGACGACGCAGATATACGTAGGCACCGGCATCCTTAATGAGGATGCGCTGCGGACCGGCGTGGTCAACCAGCTGATCGAGGATGACGTCTATCCCGGTCTCCAGGACGCGATCGATGAGTTCGGCGCGGAGCCGGAAGAGGAGCCGCCGCCGGAGGAACCATCGACGCCGCCGCCTGGCTTCCTGCCCAAGGGCCAGTTCGAGCCCGATCCGTTCAAGATGCTCTCCGCGGCTAACAAGGCCAAGCAGGTCCAGAAGGACGCGGACGCCTTCGCCCTCTTCTTCGACTACGATGAGAATGAGCCGCGCGACGAGATGGGCAAGTGGACCACTGGCGGCGGAGCCGGAGCCGGCATCCAGAAGGGTACGCTGAAGCACAAGGCCGTCGCCCACCTGCTCGCCGCCGGCCCGGCGGGCGTCACCGCGGAGGGCCTGGTCCAGCATCTCTACGGCAAGCCGCATGCGGAGGCCGGCGGCGCGCTCTCCGGCGTGGTCAAGGGTATCTCCCTTGCCGCGCCGAAGGCCGGCTATGATTTCGTCAAGCAGGGCTCCGGAGCCGGCGCGAAGTTCTCGCTGGTGAAGAAGGGCGAGCCGCCCAAGACCGGCGACTATGCCGCCGTTCCTCCAACCATGCACGCCCCTACTTGGACGCCGCCCGCGGACCCGGCGCTCCCGCCCGGTCACTCATTCCAGCAGTCGACCTCCGGCTACTGGCACGTGATCAACAAGAACATGGACTCGGTCGGCTTCGGCAAGACGAAGCAGGAGGCGGTCGAGAATGCCAAGGGAGCGTCCTTCGGATTCCAGAACGCGGTCAACGCCATCGGCAAGCCTCCGGAGGAGCCGTCCCCGTTCTCCCAGGAAGCCAAGGCGGCGGTGGAGAAGATCATCGCCGCCCCGGCTCCGCTAGTTTCCGTTGACGACTGGAAGAAGACAGGCGGCCAGGCCGGCTCCAACCCCGGCGGCTTCTACCAGGCCCCGACGGGCGACACCTACTACGTCAAGACGCCGCCGTCGGAGGACTACGGCCGCAACGAGGTGCTCACCGGCAAGCTCTACGCCCTCGCCGGGGCCAAGGTCCCCTCGACCGGCCTCGTGAGCATGGGCGGCAAGGTCGCCGTCGCGAGCAAGCTCATCGGGGCGGAGGCGAACATCAAGACGCTGGGAGAGCTCGAGGCACTACCACACAAGAGCGTCTACAACAACGCCGTCAAGGATGCCCGGGAGGACTTCGCCGCGGACGCCTGGCTCGGGAACCGGGACGTAGTTGGACTGAGCAAGGACAACATCGTCCGCGTCGCCATGCAGAACTACCGCGTCGACCACGGCGGCGGCATGCGCTACCGCGCCCAGGGCCAGGAGAAGGAGTTCGGTCCAAACGCCGACGAGTTCCACTCGCTCCGTGACCCGGGCATCAACGCCCAGGCCGCGAGCGTCTTCGGCAGCATGACGCCGGCAGAGCTCAAGGCCTCGATCGACAAGATAACGAAGATTATGCCGGCCCAGATCAGTGAGGCCGTCGCCTCCGTATATCCGAAGGGAACGCCCCAGTACGACAAGTATGTCAAGACGTTGCTCGATCGTCAGAACTATCTGTTCCAGGAGGGCCAGAAGCTCGCGCCTGACCCGGCCCTCGCGGTATCGGCTATGAAGTCCGGCCCTTCGCGTGAGGACGAGCATCTCTACGCGACCCAGCAGATGGAGGAGGAGCAGGGCGCGGCCCCATATGACGTATCCGGCGTTACGGCCAACCAGATGGAGGCCGCCGGCTATAACTTCGTATCTGCGGGGAGTACCAAGGATTGGTTCGTAGTTCATCCGACGGATAATAGCCTGTTCGGCAAGGGGCCGACCAAGATCGCTGCGACCAATGACTTTGCCGCGAAGTATCCGGACGCGATGAAGTTCATCACTACTGCCGGCGCTCCGCCGATCCCCGCAGCCCCGGCTCCCAAGCCGGCTCCCCAGTGGTCCGAGACCAATCTCCCACCGGGGTGGATCGCGAAGCCGTCCGGCTCCAACCCGAACGCGCTCTCCCTCTATGAGGGCGGCACGGTCTATCAGGGCAAGGTGATCCCGTCCGGCTCTGGCTTCTCCGCTATGATTGGCAGCACTCCAAAGGAGTTCCCGTCCAAGGACGCCGCGATCCACGCCCTGGTATCCTCGAAGTACGACCCCGCCGCTGCGGCGAAGAAGGCAGCCGCGCAGACTGAGGCCCAGAAGCAGGCGCAGATGTCCGCGAGCCAAAAGGCCGCCCAGGTCGCGGAGCAAAAGGCGAAGCTGGCCAAGATCGCCGCGATGTCCGACCACACGGTAGAGGACTCGGTTAAGTCAGTCGTATCCGGAGCCGCGTCCGGTCACGGTGGTGTCGAGGCATATATCAATAAGGCTGGGGAAATAGCGGCCAAGTATTATGGCCCGGACGTCAAGCCGATCGAGGCTGCGGCTATCGCCGCCTATACCGACGGAACTTATAGCGGCATCAACGATGCCCTGCGGAAGAACGAGCTGTCTGAGCAGCAGTTCCTTTACTCGAAGGCTCTGAAGTCCGGCCTCAAAAAGATGCCGAAGTTCAATGGCACGACGACGCGCGGCGCCAGCATCTCTGCCGCGGACCGGGCCAAGTATAAGGTCGGCAAGGTCATGATTGAGCCGGGCTTCCAGTCGACAAGCCCGAGTAAGCCGTGGGCCGGCAATACGGGTTGGGTCTATGAGACCCAGAACGGCGCCCACGTCGGCCACCTCGCGTCGATGCACGGCCATTCGAGCGAGGACGAGGTGATCATCCCGTCGCATGTCTCTATGAAGGTGGTCGACTACTATCACAATGGAGACGGCCCGGTCCCGTCCTGGGTGACCAAGCCAGGCGAGTATGAGCACAACTACCATATGGTCGAGATAAAGCACGGCGGAGGCGAGTTCGATGACGGCAAGGTGGTATAGGGACGCGCCGCCGAACGGCGGTCCTTCCATCGAGATGGACGAGGCGGACCTCCCGGCGTGGGAGGCCCATATCGCGGACCTTGACCGTCTCGGCATCCCGGGCATCTGGCCGTGGCCGATTGATACTATCCCGCTCGAGGTGGTTCGCGCGGACGGTACGGTGGAGCCGTATGTCCCGCCGGCTTGACCCTACCGGCCTTGCTGACGTCCGCGCCAAGATGCGCGCGGAGACGGACCGGCGCTGGACTGCGCTTCGCCGGCACGTGCGCCGCGCGATCGTCGGCCGCGATGCGCTTGCCGTCGCCGCGACCGCTCCGGCCCTCGCCCGGCCAACCGCGGAGAAGGCCCAGGCGTTTCACGGCTGGCTCTCGGAGCAGATGGCCTCCCGCGTCGGCGCGGCGTGGATGGACCCTCACCTGGCGGTCGCCGCGGGACGGGCGGCATCGCGAGTGGGCAGGCTGGTCGGCGTTGCTTCCTCCGCGCCTTCCAGCCTGCCCGTCTGCCGGGCGGCGACGGCGTTGCACGCCGGCCGCATCCAGGAAGACGCCGCACGCGAAGCCCATACCGCTGTGGCGGCCCAGCTCCTCGCGCATCCGCAGAGCCGCAAGCTCGCCCGTGTAGCGGATACCCCGCTCGCCCGCGCCCACCGCCGGGCGCGCGTCCTTGCCGAGCACGCCGCGACCCAGGCCTACACCCAGGCGTCCCTTGACGCCTACGAGGCGGCGGGTATTAGTAAGGTCGGCTCGGTGGCGGAGCACTCCGCAGACGTTGCGGACCCTGTGGTCCGCCGGGCCGCGCATGCGGAACATCTCGCCGGGTTGAATGATGCCGTCCGCGCCGCCGGCATTCTCCACATCGACCCGGAAGGCAACGGCCTGTTCCTGCATCGCACGGACGGCGAGGGCTGGGCTCTCCCCGGCGGCGGCCTCGAGCCGGGCGAGGACCCGGAGCACGCCGCCGTACGTGAGACACTAGAGGAGTGCGGCGGCGCGCCAACCTCCGGCCCGCTCTCCATCCTGACCGTTTCCTCCGGCCCGGTCGAGTTCCACACGTTCCGCCGGGACGTGCCCCAGCGCTTCGAGCCGTCCCTCAACCACGAGCATGACGCCGCCGTCTGGGCGCCGCTCTCCTCCCCGCCGGAGCCGCTCCACCCGGGCGTCGCCTGGACGCTGCGGAGCGCGGGACTGATGGACGGCTTTGATCCTGATGAGCCGCGCGATGAGGCCGGGCGCTGGACCGCCTCCGGCATAGACCCGGAGAAGGCCAAGGCTGCCGGCTACTCTCTCGAGCAGACTGGCAACGTCCATCAGGTGATCAAGGCGGATGGGAAGCGGGGCAAGGTCCAATCCTCCGGCTCTACGCCGGCCAAGGCGATCGAGACGTTCAAGAGCATGAACCCCGGAGCCGTGGAGATGCTGAAGGCGGAGCCCACCTTCTCCCTGCCGTCCGGGATGACGCTCGAGCGGACAAAGTATGCGGCCTGGATCAAGGGACCGGACGGGAACATTCTCGGCGGCGGCCCGTCGCCCAAGCACGCGCTCGCCGTGGCTCAGAGCCAGCACCCGGAATTATTTGGCCTATCCACCGTGCCGACCGGGGAGTGGTACGTCGGGACGGATGAAAAGGTCTGGGCCTACCACGGCACGTCGGAGGACGTCGTCGCGGACATCATGCGGGAGGGGATCAGGGTCAACGTGACCAAGAGTTTTGACGAAGATTACTACGAGGGGGAGCGCGGCCAGTCGGTCTACGTCTCCAATTCCGAGGAGGGGGCGCGCATCTATGCCGGCTCGCGTGGCGGGACGGGCGTCGTCCTCGAGGTCCACATACCCAAGGATGAATGGAAGAAGTTCAAGCGCGACGAGAAGTTCGGGGTGGGCGGGACCTCCGCCGCCCGCGCCGTCCTGACTATTCCGCCGGCCTGGATCAAGCGGGCGACGGACGACATGGGTGATCCGTTCCCCCTTAGTGACGCGGAGCAGGACTTCGTACGGAAGTTCCTGGTCGTATTTGCGGACGGCGGCGTCCGGGACGCCGGCTGGTGGTCGGAAGAACCGCGCGACGACCACGGCAAGTGGACCTCCGGAGGCAGCGCGGATGACCAGGCCGCGTGGTATGCGAAGTTGGGCTTCGGCGGCGGCAAGAAGGCCGGCAAGTCCTTCGCGGAGTGGCACGCGCCTATAAAAGGCTCCGCGCCGGCCCCTGGCAGCCCCGTACACGCGCCGAAAGGGCCGCCCCCGTGGGAATACCCGGAAACGGCCCGCGCCACCGTCCAGAAGGGCATTATGGCCGCCGCGGAGGCGAATGCCGGGGCGACGTCCTGGCCGCCCCCGGACCGCGAGGACTGGGCCGCCGTTCCGGGCAAGGCATTGCTCGAGGAGCCGCCGCTCGAGAGGGATGAGTACATCCAGAAGGACGGGACGCCGTCGGGCGTGCCGGACAAGCACCAGCGCCTGGCTTCCGGAGTGATCATCCGTGAGCCGGACGGGAAGGTCTGGCTGGTCCACCCCAAGTCCGCGTTCGGCGGCTACCGTGCCACGTTCCCCAAGGGCGGCCTTGAGGAAGGCCTCTCGCCCCAGGCCAATGCGATCAAGGAGGCCTATGAGGAGACCGGCCTCAAGGTCAAGATCGTGGGCCTGCTCGGCGATTTCCGCCGGACCACCTCCAAGACCCGCTACTACGAGGCGGTGCGCGAGGGCGGGAACACGGACGACCGCGGCTGGGAGACGCACCACCTCTCTCTCGTGGACCCGGCGGACCTCCACATCGTCGCAGACAACAAGACAGACGCGCCGGTCATCGCCGCGATCCGCGGGATCAAGGACGCCTTCGACCCGGACGAGCCGCGGGACGATCAAGGTCAGTGGACAGAGACTGGCCGGGCGACGGTTAACGGTAAGTCGATTCACGTCGTAACGGCATCTGAGGCCAGTCCGTTCTTGAACAAGACGTTCACGCATGAGCCGACGGGCACGACCGCGGAGATAGTCTCCGCCGGCACGAATAGCGCCCCCAGTCAGGAAGCCGCTACCAGAGTGATGGGGACCTTACCGTCCGGAAAGCAGATAGTCTCCGGCCCCGAGCGCAGGCAGGTGTCGATCAAGTGGGTCGAGACGCCTCCGCAGTCTCGCCTGAAGGGCGGTGGTCACGCCGTCATGAACCAAGTGACCGAGCACTTGGATAAGTATGGATTGCCCGCCGTTCTGAACACTACGGCGGAGCTTCACGGCTTCTACGCGAGCCACGGCTTCGTCCCGGTCAAGAATAGGGACGGGACGGTCAACCAGTTCGAGATGATCCGCGAGCCGAAGCAGTCCGTGAAGGACGCCCCCTCTGACCCGTGGTGGCGCTCCCTCCACTCCGGCAAGTTCGTCTCCAAGGCCCATCGCTCTGCCCTTGATCCGGATACGGAATGGGAAGGCCCGGAGGAGGAAGACGTCCAGGTCCAGACGGCGGAGGACGCGCTGGTCTGCCAGACGTGCGAGGACATCGCTGCCAACGGGCCGTACGACATCGCTACTGCGCGGGACCTTATCCCGGCGCACATCCACTGCCGCTGCGTGTTCGTGCCGGCATAGGGAGAAACAAAATGACCGATAATATCCCCCTTACCGCTGCCGCCGTGCGCTTCTCCTCGCAGGAGATGGCCGCGGCCCGGGACCTTATCGCCCGCGAATGGGCCAAGTAGAGGACCTACCATGTCCAACGCCCTTACCCAGTTCACGTTTGCTGATCCTGATCGTTTCCGGCACGACTTCAACGCGGCCCAGGGGCAGGAGGTCATAACCTTGTTGGCAGTCGGCGACCCGGCACTGATGGAGCGGCAGGTGAACGCCTTTCTATCAGAGCAGGTGTTCGTTCCGGACGGTCCGCTCTCCCGCGGGATTACCGATCCGTACTGGAATATCGGGGACCTCTCCGCCACGCTCGGTCTCGGAGAGCCCGGCATCTTTGTCTATGCCGGTCCGGCGGATAACGTAGGCGATTTGACCTGGGATGCCGCGACCATTGGGCCGGGCGTGACCCACATAGACGCCTCTGCCCTTCATACCCAGCAGGGGGCGTTGTATATCGGAGACGATAACGTCTCTCTGGCGTCGATTGACCTTTCCATGCTCTCCGAGACGTCCGAGGACGGCGACAGCAGTCTATCTATTGAGTTCTCCCCGGCGCTGACCTCCATTGATCTGACCTCCCTGTCCTCCTTGGGGAGCGGCGGCATCATTATCTACGAGAACCCGCTGCTGACCGCCCTTGATCTATCTTCCCTGGTCGCTTCCGTAGGGCAGGTGGACATCGAGGAGTGCGATGTCCTCGCGTCCATAGACGTGTCCGCCCTGGCCACCGTCGGAGACGAGGGCATTATATTCGACGCTCTCGCGGCTATTACCACACTTGATCTTTCCTCCCTGACCTCATGCGGTGCGGTAAATATCCAGAACAATGATCTTCTCGTCTCGGTTGATCTTTCTTCTCTGGCTGTTGTCGCCGAGGCCCTATCCATCGTGAATAACCCGTCCCTGACTACCGTGTCCCTTCCGTCGCTGGTCGACTTTACGCTCGGCGCCAGCCTGAATGATAACGCCCTTAGCCAGGCGTCGGTGGACGCCGTGCTGGTTACCCTGGCATCTCTCGACGGAACCGGCGGCAAGTCCCTGTACGAGAACCAGACCGTATTCCTCGAGGGCGGAACCAACGCCACGCCCGGCTCCTCCGGCCTTACGGCAAAGGCGACGCTCGAGGACCGCGGCTGCACCGTGTTGGTCAACTAGAGGAAGGAGCTTGCACATGACTTCTTTCGACTACTCCCAGCCGACCTTCGGGACATTCGAGGACCGGGCCGTCTGGCTGATTGAGCAACTGGTCGCCGACTTCCCGTCCTGGGGGCCGCGGTCCAACCCGAATGGCGCCTACGCCTGCGCCGGCAACCTCGGGCGGGAGAGCAATATCCAGATGATCCAGGAAGGGCGCACCGTCCCGGGCGGCTGGCCGGGCGCCAACGTCGCCGGTGGCTGGGGATTGCCTCAGTGGACCGGCCCGCGGCGCCGCGCCTTCGCCGACTACTGCTCGCGGGCGAAGCGCAATCCGGCGGCCATGACCACCGGCTACGCCTACCTGTTTGTTGAACTCGGCGAGGAGTTCGCCTCGACCGTTACGGCGGTCGCCGCGGCCCCGGACCTCGCCTCCGCCGTAGCGGCGTTCGAGACGCATTACGAGATGGCCGGCGTCGTGGCCGAGGGAGACCGCCTCGCCTACGCCGTCCGGGCCCAGAAGGCGTGGGAGGCCCACCTGGCGGCGGCCCCCGCGCCCGCAACGACGACCGCGCCGCCTCCCTCCCCGCCGGCCAAGCCGGCGGCAACCGTCCCAGGAGACAAGCCAATGACTGCTCCCGCTCCGGCAACCGCCCCTGCTGGTTCCACCTCCGGCATCTCGCTTGCAACGATCAAGAGGATGCTCGACAACGTCGACGATGAAATTGACGCCTTTCGCGACTTCCCGATCATCGGGAACCTGGCAACGTCCGTGGCCCTTATCCTCGACCCGGTGAGGAAGGCCGTGGACGGCGGCGTCATCGATACCGTGCGGAAGTCCGTGGATCAGATCGACGATGAGATCGGCCGTCTGTCCACGCTGCCGCTCCTTGGCGGCTTCATCGGCTCGATCGCCACCGTGACCCACCGGCTCCGGGTCTACGTGGACGCCGCGGACCCGGCGTCCTCGGTCGCCGCGGCTCCCGGCTAGGCCCGGAACCGCGTTTTCCCGGGCCGCGGCAGGCCCGCCACGCCGCCGGAACCTCCCGGCGGCTCCTATCCCCCGCCCCGGCCTCCTGGCGCGTCCTGCGCGATCCTGGAGGCCGGGAGGAACGTAGAGGGAACATGAGCAAGACTGCACCCGATCCCCGGTCCTGGGACGCCTGGCACGGAACCCACCAGCCGTTCGAGCTTGGCTGGTGGCGCGAGCACCTTCCGAAGGGGCACTGCGAGGACCCGGGCTTCTCCCAGATGTGGGACGAATACAAGGCGTTCATCGAGCCGCGCGGGCACGTCGTGGACATAGGCTCCGGACCGCGCCCGCCCTTCGCGCCGCACTGCACCGTTATCGAGCCACTGGCGGATGACTATCGCCGGCTCCCGTCCGTGCGGCCGGAGTGGTGGCGCGGCGTCACCATCCACGCCCGGCCGGCGGAAAACCGGGTCCTTGACCTGAAGGGCGATACCATCATCTGCTGGAACGCGCTCGACCACGCGATCGGCTGGCGCGACATCCTGGACAACATGCTCGCCTACGGCGCCCCGGGCGCGCGGTTCGCGCTCTCCACGGATTTCTGGCCGCCGTTCGATGGCCACCCCGGCTTCCCGCGGGAGGAGTTCGAGGCGGAGGTCGCCCAGCGGTTCCGCGTAGTCAAGAGCCGCGGGAAGATCAACGACTCGTGGCGGGAACTCTCCCTGATCATGGAGGCAAAGTGATGACCCTTGGAACCATCCTGCTCATCCTGCTGGTCCTGCTCCTTATCGGCGGAGACGGGCCGTGGGCGCCGCGCGGTCCCGGCTACGGCTTCGGGAACGGCGGCCTCGGCGTGCTCGGACTGTTGGTCCTGGTTGTGGTGGTCCTGGTCCTGACCGGGAGGCTCTGATGTCCTTCTCCCCCG
>Ga0265320_10001435_pt1 | contig 17345 bp, 13 predicted proteins | sample 4827metaG_FD_202087 | JGI IMG/M metagenome (GOLD analysis project Ga0265320, IMG submission 202087) | Rhizosphere microbial communities from Carex aquatilis grown in University of Washington, Seatle, WA, United States - 4-8-27 metaG | ecosystem: Host-associated > Plants > Roots > Rhizosphere >...
CGGCGGCACCGCAGGTTCGGAGAGCGGCGGGAGCAGCGGCACTGCCTCGGGCGGCACGACGAACACCGGCGGCACGACGTCCTCGGGTGGAACGACGGACACCGGCGGCACGACGTCCTCGGGCGGAACGACGGACACCGGCGGCACGACGTCGTCAGGGGGCAACACGGCTTCTGGCGGCACGACGAACACCGGCGGCTCTCAAAACAGTTGCAACAGTTTGCGTTGCCCGGCCTGTCCGCTCCTCTCGCTGAAAGTCCCTTGCTGCACGTCGGACGACGTCTGCGGCTGCAAGGCGCTGCTCGGCGGGAAATGCCAGTGACGGCACGAACGCTGCGCTAGTCTCCTCCGCCGAGCACGGCTCGTCGCGCTCGGGCGCGGCCTCGGCTCGGTAAGGAAACAGCGATGCGACTCGGACTCACGACCGGTTATTCGGGTGCGGAAGTAAACGTCAACCTCGAGCTCGTGAAGGAGGCCGAGCGCCTCGGCTATAGCTCGGTGTGGACCGCCGAAGCGTACGGCTCGGACGCGATCACGCCGCTCACGTGGATCGGCGCGCACACCACGACCATCAAGCTCGGCACGGCGATCATGCAGCTCCCGGCGCGCTCGCCGGCGATGACGGCCATGACCGCGATGACCCTGGACGCGCTGTCCGGCGGTCGATTCATCCTCGGCCTCGGCACGTCGGGTCCGCAAGTCGTCGAAGGCTGGCACGGCGTGCCGTTCGGCAAGCCGCTCACGTGGCTCCGCGAGTACGTCACCATCGTGAAGAAGATCCTCGCCCGCGAAGAGCCGCTGACGTTCGAAGGCGAGCGCTACCAGCTCCCGTATCACGGCCCGGGTTCGGTGGGCCTCGGCAAGCCGCTGAAGAGCATCCTGCACGGGAGACCGAACATTCCGATTTACACGGGCTCCATGGCGCCCGCGAGTCAGGCCTTCTCCGCCGAGGTCTGCGACGGGCTCTTGCTCACCTGCGTTCATCCGGAACGACTCGACGTGATCGAACAGAGCATCAACGTCGGGTTCGCGAAGACCAACGGCAAGAAGAGCCTCGCCAACTTCGACATCGCGCCGACCGTCATCACCGTCGTTGGCGACGACCTCGACGCTTGCCGCCTTCCGATCAAGTTCAATCTCGCGCTCTACATCGGCGGCATGGGCGCCAAAGACAAGAATTTCTACAACGAGTACGTCTCGAAGGTGGGCTTCGCCGACGCGGCGAAGAAGGTCCAAGAGCTCTATCTCGCCGGGAAAAAGACCGAGGCCGTGAACGCCGTTCCCGACGCGCTCGTCGACGCGCTTCACCTCGTCGGCCCGAAGGAGCGCATTCGCGACCGCTTCCAAGCATGGAAGGAGTCGAAAGTCGGCACGATGCTCATCGCGACGCAACAGCCCGAAGCGCTGAGGCTCATGGCCGAGCTCGCGTTCTCATAGCCGCGGCACCGAGCTGGGGCTGAGGCTAGAGCCCTAACTCTAGCCCTACCCTTACCCCTAACTCTTCTAGAGAAACCACTCCGCGCCGAAGTAGGCGGACAAGTATCGGTCGCTTGCGCCGCTGGCGCTCGGGCGACCGTTCACCGCGCTGGCGTCCGAGGCGTTCATCGTGACGGAGTAGTGTTCAAGGGCGCCGCCCGCGACGGCGTAGAGGCTTCCGAGTAGTCGGTATTCGACCGAGACGCCGAGATCGACGGCGTTGGCGCTCACCGCCGGGAACCACGCCGACGAACCGAGATCGCCGAACGACAGGACCTTGCGATAGCCGAGGGACGCGCCGACCCCGAAGTCGCCGAAGCGAAGACGTGCGTCGATACCGGGACGAATGTAGCCGTAGCTCACGTCGGGGACGAAGCTGCGCGTCGGCGCGCCGCCCGCGGCGGCAACGGAGCTCGGGTCGAGCGCGCCGTCGATATGGAACGACTGCCCGCCGTATCGAAACGAGACGCCGATTTCGTGGACCCCGAGCGGGATGCGACCGCGAATGCCGACGTCGTAGATCCGCATGGAGGTTCCGTAGTTTTCGGAGCCGCCGTCGTCGCGTCCCGACGACACGCCGAAGCTCTGCGCGAACGACGCAACGAGGCCGATGTTCGCGGCGACGCCGGTCGTGAAGTGCGCGTCGGGGTACCACTCGCCGCCGAGCCACAGCGCGGGAGCGCCGCCAAGCCCGTAGCCGCGGAGGCCATTTCCCGCGCCGCCGTACGAGAAATCGCGTGAAAATACCCTGACCCCCGCCGACAGCGCGAGCGGCGTGTCGACACGCTCGCCCGGTGACGAGGGTCGCTTCGCCCCCTGGTCGGCAGGCGCCGTCGCGGCCGAATCGGAATCCGCCGCGGTCGCGGCGTTGTCCGCAGCGACGTCACCGACGGCGTCGGGTTCGGACGCGTCGGCGTGTTCCTTCGCGTCGGAGTCGTCCTTGGCCGGCGTGCCTTCGTCGAGCTGCACGCCGCCGGCGAGAGCGCCGACGAGCTCGCCCGGCACCTTTCGATCGATCGAGCGCAAGAGTCCATCGAGCGACTTGGCGTGGGTGACGATCGAATCGCCGGCCAAGGCTCCGTCCGACGCGTTTCGAACCGTCAGGGAGACCGACCAATGGTGACCCGCCCCTTCGACGTGCCCGACCACGAACTTGTCGACGTGACGTCGCTTGCCGAGCTTCACGAACGCAGCCACGTCGTCTCCCGGATCGGCGATGGGCTTCCCTTTGGCGACCGAGACGTCGGCGCCGTTCAGCGCTTTCGCCACGCGGGCTTCGACGACGCGGTGTTGTTCGCCGGTGAACGTCACGATCGCGACCGATTCGGCGTCCGCGGCGCGCGCGAAGCCAGTCAACGCAAAGCCGGTTGCAAGGGCGGTCGCGATGCTGAGTGTGCGGGGGTGAGTCATCGTCACGACGTAAAAAGGCTCAGTGCGTGAGGTGACGTTGCGGCGCTGCGAACGAGAGCGGGGCCGCCCCGTGCACGCGCACGGCGTTCCAGCCCGCTTGCGGTTCTCGCACGAGCACGGACGAGCCCGCTCCGTCGGCGATTTCCGTGCGGTACACCGTGGTCGTGGTGAGCACGGCGCCGTTCGCGTCGAGCACGTCCGCTGGTTCCGGAACGCCGTACGGCATGCCGGGACGCGAGAAGGGAACGCCCCAGCGCGACCCGCGAGGGTCGACGATGAGCACGCGATACGACGCGACGAGAGACGCGTTCTCGACGACCTCCGGCGCGCCGTTCACGTACGCGACGCGATTGAGGAGCCCTTCGTACGTGTAGTCGCTGATCCACTTGTCGTTGCAGTAACCCATGATGTCGGTCGAATTGACCGGATCGTGAAACGTCGCGCCGCGGATGTCGTAGCCCCAGACGCCGATCTCGGCGTTCGGGTACGGATAATTGGGGTCGACGCCGCTGATCTGGCCGCCGGGCGCGCACGGCGCGTGGTTCCGACCATGGTTGTGGCCGACCTCGTGCGCCATCGTTTCCACCGACGTCTCGTCGCCGAAGGCGAGACCCACCGCGGCGCGACTGCTCGCGTCGTTCTGGTCCGCGACGAACCCGATGCCGGCAGTGCAGCTCACCTGACAATATTCTCGCAAGGTGTCGGTCGGCGTGACGAAACCGAAGTAGTAGACGTCCGAAGCGGGTTGGTCCGACTCGCGTTGCGCGCGGATCTGGTCGAGCATGCCGCTCCAGTCGATCGGGTAGTCGGTCGAGATCCCCGTTCCGACGGTGATGCTGATGTCCGTGATGGGATACATCGCCATCATCATGGCTCGGTAGAGCGCGAGGACGCCGTCCGAGGTATCCGGTGTGTGTCCATTGGTCTGGACGGGCACGATGACGACCTTGAGCGGGCCCGTTTGGCGGGCCGAGAGTGCCGTCTGACCCGTCGCGGGAAATCGCGGCGTCGCCGCGGTGCCCGTTCCGGTCGCGCATTCGGCGAGCTCGACCGAATACTGGGTCGCGTCCTGAAGCTTGGCGGCGGGGACGTCGATCTGGAACGTCGAGGTCGTGTCGGCGTCGGTCGAGTCCACGGACGGCGTGGCCTTCGCGAAGAACTGATCTTGCGTCGAGCCGTTGGTGATGTTCACGCGCGCCGAAAGCTGCCGCGGAGCCCACCCCGACTCGGGATGGACGTACACGCGAAAGAGCGCCTCGCGCCCTTCCGTGAGGTCGGCGTTGCGCGCCGTCGGGTCGACGGCTTGTCCGTTCGTCTCGAGGGGGATCTTCACGGACTGATAGACGGCGACTTGCGAGATGCTGATGTCGAGCGCGGTCGTGCCGCATCCGTCCGCCCCGGAGGGCGCTTCGCAGTTTCCCGCGGTGCAGGTCTGACCCGAGCCGCAGGTCTGATTGCACGCGCCGCAGTTCTTCGGGTCCGAGGTGATGTCGGCGCACGCGCCGTTGCAAACGGCGCTGCCGGTCGCACAGCCACACGTTCCCGCCGTACACACCATGCCGCCGGTGCACGCCTTGCCACAAGACCCGCAGTTGGCGTTGTCCGTGGTGGTGTCGACGCACGCTGCGCCGCACGACGTCTGACCGCTCGCGCAGGCGCACCTTCCCGCCGTGCAGAGTTGACCGCCCTGACACGCGACCCCGCACGCGCCGCAGTTGGGGGCGCTGCTCGTCAAATCGACGCAGCTCGTGCCGCAAACCGTGAGCCCGTTCGAACAGCCGCTCGACGCGGACTGGCAAGAGCCGCTGTCGCAAACCTGACCACTCGAGCACGCGGTCGTACAGCTTCCGCAATGGGCGGCGTCGGTGCTCGTGTCCGTACACGCGCCGTTGCACGAGGTCTCGCCCGTCGGACAGCTCGTCGCGCACGACGCGCCCGTGCACGTGGCGCCAGGGCACACTCCATCGTTGCAGGTCGCGCCCGCGGGACAGTGGACTCCGCAGGCGCCGCAGTTCGACGGATCGGTCGACAGGAACACGCACGCGCCGTTGCAGCTCGTCGCGAAGCTCCCGCAAACCGCGGATGCGGCCCCGGAGCCCCCGGCTCCTTGCGAGAATGCCGGCGAGCCGCTCGGCGCGTGAATCTCACCGGTACACGACGAAAGCGCCGTGATCGCCAACAGAGCGAACGCGACGACACCCAGCCGATGCATCACGACGACGGTCCACGACCCCCCACCCCGAACCCGAGTGCAAAAAGACACGGTGAGACCGTAGCAAGGTATTTTCTGTGAGCATCAAGCTTCGGTTGCAGTGACTCATTTCTCATCCGCGACGACGGTAGTTTTCTCTTGCCGTCGATGAGGTAGCGAAGCGAGCCAAACGGGCCGCATTCACAACGGATCCGCCGCTTGCTCCGTCACCATCTCGTGGCGCGGCGCGCCACGCGTCGGCGCGGCGGGCAAGCCCTTCACCAATTCGTCGCGAGGCGGCGCGAATTTCGGCGCCTCTCGACGAACCCCGCGCACTCGACGCACCAACAAGAGGAAGAGAGTGCGCAAGGCCACGAGGAATCCGACCCAAGGAGGAGACACCGGGCTCAGCTGTTGCACCTTGATCCACTCACGCGCGACGAACGGGCTCTCCTCGATCGCCGGCCCGAACGCGTGCTCGTAGAGGTAGCTCGCGACGCCGTCGAAGAACGTGAGCCGTTCGCCGCGGAGGCCGCGGGCTCGCGCCAAAAATGCGCGATCGGCCTGAACCGAAAAACGGAAGTGCGGCATGAGGAGCGTGCGCACGCCTCGATGAAAGCGCCGCATTCGTTCGACGGGGTCACGGCTCGCGGCGAGCACGTCCGCGAGAACGTCGGCCTGGACGAACGCCGACGAACACCCGCGTCCGTAGATTGGATTGGTCTGAACGTGCGAGTCGCCGACGGGGAAGAAACCGAGCACCGTCTTCTTACCGCGCGTCGCGTAGTGGTTCCACCGATTCGACAGACCCGCTCCGCCGAGCACGCGAGAGGTGGGGTCGGCACGCGCCGTCCATCGAGCGAGCGCCGGGATCCGTCCACACACGTAGTCGAATCCCTCCGGGTGACGGAGCGACTCCGAAAGCTCGGGCTCGGTGTCCGGCACGGCGAACGCGATCGAGAAGGTTCCCTTCTCGGCGAAGAACGTCCCGAAGATGAGGTAGTCGACGTTGGCTCCGGTGCCGCGGCGCGGAGGTTCCGTCGTCATGTCGCGCTGACGGAAATGACGGCAGTAGTAAGCGCACGGCGACCGTTCGAGCTGCTCGTCGATCGTCGCGCCGCGGTTGCGAAGCCAATCGGCGGCCTTCGAGCGCGCGCCGGAGGCGTCGACGACGACGTCCGCGGGGACCACTTCGAGCTCCCCGTGTCGCCGGATTTCGATGCCCGAGACGCGGAGTCCCGACCCCTTCTCGTCGACCACCAGACCTTCGACGCGCGCCGAGTGGACGAAGGTGACGTTCTTTTGCTTGCCGACGTGACGCCGCAGCACGTACTCGAGCGTCGCGCGGCGACCCCATAAATGAAGGAGATCGTCGTCTCCGGGTGCGGCCGCGCTCTCCCATTGGCCCGCTGGGAGTGCCTGGTCGATCGTGGACGGCTCGATTCCCTCACTGAGGAGCTCCGCGAGGACTTCGGGGTGACGATCACGAAGGATCGTCCTTAGTCTCGCGAGAAAAATATGTGTGTGGTGGAGCTGGGGAACTCCCGAGCGCTTCCACACGTCGAACGCGACATCCGGAGAGAAAATGTCGGGAGGAGCATCTCGCTCGACGATGAGCACCTCGCTCGCACTGTCCTTCAGCGCGAGCGCCGTCGCGAGGCCGGCCATGCCCGCGCCGATGATGACGACGCGTTCCGGCCCTGCGCCCGCCGCGCCGGCGATCGCGTCGTCTGCAAATAACGGTGCCGGCGGCGACACCCGGGCAGGCGCGCCGAAAGAAGAATCGACCATGATTGTCCCAGGCGAGCAAAGTGCACACGCCGCACGCTCGTCCGATCGCGAATCAACATACGACGAGCGTGTACGACTGGATAGCCATCAATGCGCGACACGTGTCGCGTAATGTGATCCAGCGACCGAGGACAATTCCGCGTGCGATGCGCGCGAGCGTGCGCCGAACCGTTCGCTGCGAAACCCGACGCAATGCGACGACGACATCGTCGTGCTCGGTGCGATTGGCTTCACCGGATAAGAAGACAGCGCTCTACACGTCTCGATACACACCGGTCGGTATACGGTGGGCCATCGCGCGTCGTGCTCTATCCGCGCAAGAGCGCGAGGTTCGCCGCGTAGGCATTTTCCTTGATGGCGCCGAGGGTGCCGCGCTCTTTCTGCGCGAGCTCGGTCGCGAGGGCGATCGCTCGCGGGAGCACATCGGCCTCGGACGCGACGGCATCGACGATGCCGGCCTCGAGCGCCTCCGACGCCGGGTAGCGACGGCCGGTGACCATCGCGCGATGCGCTACTTGAGGAGCGAGCTTCGACTTGATGAGCTCGCTCATCGGCACCGTGAACGGGATCGCAATGTCGACCTCCGGGAGACAGAAATATCCGCGGTCGGAACGCATGACGCGGAAATCGTGCGCGAGCGCGAGCATGCCGCCCCCGGCGAAGGCGTGACCGTTCAACGCCGCGATGGTCGGCAGCGGAAACGCGAGGAAGCGGCCGAGAAAGCCGTGCATGCGCGAGAGAAACACCGGTAAATCGGTGCCCGAACTCCCGAGCCAATCGAGGTCGATGCCGTTCGAGTAGAACTTGCCGTCACCGACCGTGACGAGGGCTGCGGGCCCGGGCGTTCGCAACACTTCGGCGAGCGCCTCTTCGACGCGATCGAAGAACGGCGTCGAAAACCGATTTTCGCCGGCCGAGAATTTGAGGATCCACACGTCACCCTGGCGAGAAAGATCGAGCATCGGCAAAGTGTAATTCGACGGGGCCGCTTGCCGAGCCCCGCATTTCGCAGGCGAGTACGGCGAAACCGCAGGTCAGGGGCCGACGTACTCCGCCCTGGGGCGGAGAAGAAAGCCGGCCGCACGTTGCTCGAGCGCGTGGGCGATCCAGCCCGCGGTACGCCCGATTGCGAAGATGGCGGCCCCCGAGCCGCGGGGCAACCCGAGTGCCCGCACCAGCGCGACTAGCCCGAAGTCGACGTTTGGCGGACGCTGTCCGGCGAGCTGCATCGCCGCGATCACGGCGAACGCGACGCGGGCGCGTGGCTTCGCGCGATCCGCGCGCGAAGCGGCCTCGAGAAGCGGCGGCACGCGCGGGTCACCGTCGGGGTAAAGCGGATGACCGAACCCCGGGACGGCCTCGCCGCGACTCGCGCGCGCTTGCACCATTTCACGCGCGCGCTCCGGTGTGCCGACTTCGTCGAGGAGCGCCTCGACGCGATCGCTGAACGCGCCGTGGAGCGGACCGGACAGCGCGGCGAGACCGCCGGTCACCGCCGCGTAGAGATCCGCGCCCGTCGACGCGACGACGCGCGCCGCGAACGTCGACGCGTTCAGCTCGTGATCGGCGAGCAGCGTCAGCGCGAGGTTCAGCGGTTCGCGCGCGCGGCGCGGAGCTCCGAGCGCAATCGCCAACGACTCCGCGACGGTTTCCGCGGCGGCGGCCGACTCCGCCGTTCGCGCGTCGCGCGCGAGTGAAAGCACCATGGCGCGCACCAGCGTCCGCGCGCGAATGCGTTCGGCTTCCGGCTCGGCACCGAAGCGATCGCCGTCGATGAGCGAGAGGCGCGGCACGAGCGACAGCAACAGCGGAAGCGGCGCGGCGCGCGCGAAGTCCGTGAAGCGCGCTCGTTTCACGCATTCGAGCGCCGGCCGTCCCGCGAAGCGCGCGTTCCGGTCGAGCGCACCGGACCACAGGAGCTCGGCGACGGATTCGAAGGGTTCGTCGGCGCGCGCCAGCGCGACGGCGGAGTGCCCGCGATACGCCGGTCCGTCGGCGCGAATGGACGAGATCGCCGTCGACAGCACCGGCTCGCCCCATCGCAACGCTCCCGCCGCGACCGGCCCGTGTCCGGCGCGCGCCTCGCGGCGCGCCTTCAATCGTTCGACCTCGGCGCGAGCGTAGCGACGCCCGTTTCCGCGCGGGCCGCGCTCGCTCCGCAAGAGGCCGCGACTGGCGTAGGCGTACAGCGTTTCGAGCTTCACGCCGAGCATCCGTGCCGCCTCCCGCGCGCTCAGGAGGTCGGATCGTTGATTGTCGAATCCACGTTGATCAACTCGATCCATGACCTTAGGCTAAACCCATACCCGATTGCTCGATCGGAGAAACGGCGCATCATGATGAATTCGCGTCAGAAACTGGCCATTGGACTCGAAGGCGTTCCGGTCGCGGAAACCGTGCTCAGCCAGGTGAACGGCGACGAGGGGCGACTCATCGTCGCGGGCGAAGACATCGAAGACCTCGCGGGAACGGCGAGCTTCGAGGAGGTCGCGGCGCGGCTCTGGGCACGCGACGGCGAGACCGTCGATCCCGCAGCGGTGCGCGCTGCCCTCGGACGCGCACGCGTGGAGGCGTTCGCGCTCTTGCCGCGCATCGAATGCGTGTTCGCGACGCCGGACGCCATGAACGCCCTCCGCGCCGCCGTCGCGACGCTCGACGAGGATCGAACGCCGTCCATTGCACCCCGCTGGCACGCGGCAGCGCGTCTCACGGGCGCGGTCGCCGTGTTTGCTACCGCGTGGGCACGGCGCCACGCGATGCAGGACGTCGTCCCGCCGGACCCGTCGCTCGGGCACGCCGCCGACTATCTGCGCATGCTTCAGGGTGAGGCGCCCGAGCCGCATCGAGTCGACGCGCTCGACGCCTACTTCGTCGCCGTCGCCGACCATGGCTTGAACGCGTCGACGTTTGCCGCGCGCGTCGTCGCGTCCACCGGCTCCGATCTGGTGTCGGCGATCACCGCCGCCATCGGCGCGTTGAAGGGTCCGCTTCACGGCGGCGCGCCAGGCCCGGTGCTCGACATGCTCGACGCGGTCGGCACCGCCGAAAACGCGCGCGACTGGCTCGCCGGGGAGCTCGAAGCTCGACGCCGCATCATGGGCATGGGTCACCGCGTCTACCGCGTGCGCGATCCGCGGGCCTTCGTGCTCGAGCGCGCGCTCGAGAAACTGCAGGCGGCGATCGTCGAACGCCGGAGCGCTCCCTCTTCCGATTTATTGGGGGGCACCCTCGTCGCCGAAAGCGGCGCTGACGGCGTCGCATGCGCCGCGGACAGCGCGGACGGTGTCGCGTCCGACGCGGCGAACAGCGAGGCGAGCCACGTCGGGGCACGGCTCGAGCTCGCGCGGGCCGTGGAGCGCGAAGCGACGGCGCTTCTCGCCGCGCAGCACCCGAACCGCGCCCTCCGCGCGAACGTCGAGTTTTACACCGCAGTCTTGCTCGAAACCGTCGGCATTCCGCGCGAGCTCTTCAGCGCGACGTTCGCCGCCGCGCGTACCGTCGGATGGACCGCCCACGTCGACGAAGAACGCCGGAAAGGCCGGCTGATCCGTCCCTCGTCGATTTACGTGGGCAGGACGCCTGAGCGACACGCAGACGCCGCGACGCGCTGAAGCGGGGCGTAGCTAGTGCAGCGCCCGCGAGATAGAGTCAATGAAACGACGACGCTGCACTAGACGCTTGCGAAGCAAGCGGGGGCGCGGGGCGCAGCCCCGCCGAGAAAAACTAGTGCAGCGGCCGGCCGCGAAGCGGCACCATCCCGAAGGGATGGTTGATTTCATATCGCGGGCGCTGCACTAGTACGCAGACGGTCGCATGAGCCGTGAAAACTTTGGCGACGACGGCGACCGGAAAACAGCCCGCGCCGGCCTCGCCGGTATTTCTCATGGGTGCTGGTCTCTTCGACGATCGTGATCTGGTCTTCCATGACCGCCGAAGTCGACACTATTCGACGAAGTCGAGGTCCTTGCCGAACGTTTCACCGAGGGACAGGAGCGAAACGGCGGCGACGATGAGCGTCCCCACACCGACGACGATCGCCGCCTCGCGTGCCCCCAAAGAAACCTTGAGGGCCTTGAACGAGAGCGTCAGGAGCACCACCGCGCCGCGCACGAAGTTCGGTGCCGTCGTGGCAGCCGTCGCGCGGATGTTCGTGCCGAACTGCTCGGACGCCATGGTGACGAAAATCGCCCAATATCCCGCAGAAAAACCGAGCACGACGCAGCTCGCGTAAAACACCGTCTGCGACACGCCGCCGATGACGAAGTAGAGCGCGATCGAGGCCGCCGTGAGGCTCATGAAAATGCCGACGACTTTTTTGCGGCTTCGCATGAATTGGCTCAGCGCGCCGCTCGCAAGATCACCGACGCACAAGCCGATGTACGCGAGCATGACGGCGGTGCCGGCTTTCGGGAGCGGCGCGGTGCCCATCGCCTTGGCGATTTCCGGCGAGAACGTGACGAGGATCCCGATGCCGTACCAGATCGGCACGGCCATGAAGATGATGCTGAGGTACCGCTTGGCGCGCGACCACGTCTTGAAGAGCAGCAGGAAATTGCCGCGCGACACGCCGCTCGCCTTCACACCTTCGAACATGCCCGATTCGAAGAGGCCGATGCGCAAAAGCAAGAGCCCGAGGCCGAGGCCACCTCCGACGAAGTACGCGACCTGCCACGAAAACGCGTCGCCGACGAGCGCCGCGACGACTGCGCCGAGGATCCCGATCGACGCGACGATGGTCGTGCCGTAGCCGCGTGATTCGCGGCCCATGATTTCCGTCACCAGGGTGATCCCCGCACCGAGCTCGCCGGCGAGACCGACGCCCGCGACGAAGCGGAGCACCGCGTACTGACCAACGGAGTGGACGAATCCGTTCGCGATGTTGGCGACCGAATAAAGGAGGATCGAACCGAACAGCACCGAGAGCCGGCCGCGCTTGTCGCCGAGGATGCCCCAGACGAGTCCGCCGAGGAGCATGCCGATCATCTGCATGTTGAAGACGAACACACCTTGATCGAGCACCTCGGCCGGCGAAAGTCCGAGGCTCGCGAGGCTCTTGCCACGCACGATGCTGAACAAGATCAGGTCGTAGATGTCGACGAAGTAACCGAGCGCCGCGACGAGCACCGTGAAGAACACGGCGCGGCTCGCAGGCGCGGTTTGGACCGTTGAATTCGGCACGAGGCGTCTTTATCTCACGTCTCTTCGAAACGCGAGCCACCGATGCCGCGGAGCAGAATCGACACCGTTCGATCCGAGAACGCCTCGCGGGAAACCGTGCCCTTCGGACGGCAATTTCGGATCGCGGGCGGGCGGCGCCCGGGTAAACTCGGTAGACGATGAGCGCGAAACTGAAGCGCCTGATCGCCGACGCGCGCGCCGCGGTCGTCTTCACCGGCGCGGGCATCAGCACCGAGTCGAACATCCCCGATTTTCGCAGCCCGGGCGGCCTGTGGTCGAAATACCGCCCGATCGAGTTCGGCGATTTCGTCGCGTCCGCCGAAGCGCGCCGCGAAGCGTGGCGGCGGCGTTTCGCGATGTCCGAAGTGCTCGACCACGCGCGCCCCAACCGCGGCCACGACGCGATCGCCGAGCTCGTGCGTCAGGGCAAGGTCACGACCGTCATCACGCAAAACATCGACGGATTGCATCAACGAAGCGGCGTGCCAGAAGACCGCGTCGTCGAGCTGCACGGCAACACCATGTACGCGACTTGCCTCGATTGCCGGCAGCGCTACGAGCTCGACGAGATCCGAAAGAGGTTCGAACGCGACGGCGAACCGCCGATCTGCGACCACTGCAATGGCCACATCAAAGTGGCGACCGTCTCGTTCGGGCAAGCGATGCCCCTGGTGGAAATGCAGCGCGCCGAGGCGGCCACACTCGCCGCGGATCTATTCATCGCGCTCGGTTCGTCCCTCGTCGTCTATCCCGCCGCCGCGTTTCCCCTCATCGCGAAAAGGCACGGCGCGAAGCTCGTCATCGTGAATCGGGAACGGACGGAGCTCGACGCGGAGGCGGATCTGGTGATTCACGCGGAGATCGGAGCGACGCTGGCGGGGGTCGTCGAGCGGAGTAATTGAGGGAGAGACTGCTTCGCGGGGGCGCAACCGCGGGTTCGACGACACTGATGGCGATCCGCATGGGGTCTCGCGAGCCACGACAAGAATACTTTGATGCATTCAAGTATCCGACCGGCGCGCGAAAGGGGTCACGCGCCGCGGGATTCTCGACGCCCTTCATCACCGTCCCACACTCGCGCCCAGGGTGACGAGGAGCTCGTCCAGTTGGTCGAACGTCTCGCTCATCCCGCCCGTACTTCCGGAGGCCATGGCGGCGTCGAGAGCTTCCTTCGAGGGATAGAGGTCGTGCATGACCAGCAGCGTCTTCCCACCTTTTTCCTCGAAGGTCACCGTGGTGACGGGCCCGCCTTCATCCCCTTCGTCATTGGTCCAGACGAGGCGCGAATGCGGGGTCACTTCGAGGTACTTGCCGAAGAACTCCATGGGCTTCGAGGCATCGTTGCCGAAGACGAACACGAAACGGTACCTGCCCCCGACACGAACATCCGCCTCGCAGGTGACCAGGGACATGCCCACTGACCTCGGTGCCCACCACCGCTTGAGCAGCTCGGGCGTGGTCCACGCCTCGAACACGATGCGCGCCGGGCCGTTGAAGGTTCGCGTGACGACGAGCTCACGCTCGGATTTCCGTTCCGCCGTCGTGGGGTTCTTCATGGAGTGGGCTCACTTTCTCTTCTTGCGTCCATAGACGTTCTCCTTCCGTTTCAGTTCCTCGACGACTCGGTCCAACTCGTCGAAGCGTGCGTCCCAGAGCTGGCGGTACCTCTCGATCCACGCCGTCTCACCCTCCAACCGACGCGGCCCCAGCTTGCAAGTCCGCACGCGTCCGACCTTCTCCGTGGCGACGAGCCCGGCCTGCTCCAGGACCCCGACGTGCTTCTTCATGCCCGTGAGGGTCATGTGGAACTTCTCGGCAAGGTCCGTGATCGAAGCGTCCGCCCGCCCCAGCTGCTCCAGAACGCCGCGTCGGGTGGCGTCCGAGAGTGCCGCGAACGACGCATCGAGGCGGGCGCTCGTATACTGAACCATACGGTTCAGTGTGTAGCGCGGTTGGTGGCGGTGTGCAAGGGGGCGGAGGGCGCGCGGCCGCGACGGCCGGCTTTGCGCGGCCCACGGCGGAGGAGTCCGTTGCTGCTCCCGGTTCATCATCTGGTCACGGGCGAGGCGTGCACTCCGCGGATCGCAATGGGGCGCGCGAGTCGTCGAGCGGTTCACTCCGCACTCGTGCAACGACGTTCACAGTCGTCGGTTCGCGTGAGCACGTGGTTGCACACACGAAGTCGCGTCATTCCCGTTTTCGAATTCGTCGAGCGCGGATGATTGCCAGGTCACGCTTGGTCGGGTAGTGACGAATCGTTCCGCGCGCGACGCAGTGTGTGTGCGCGATCGAATTTGGAGGCAGTGATGTCCACGCGAAGAAGTGCGCTCGTATCTTTGTTGGTGCCGGTCGCGCTGTGCGCGTCCCTTTCGGGCTGCGGTCAGAACGGAGCGAAGCAGCAAGCGGTTTCGCAGGATCCGGACCTCGTTGGCTCCGTGAAGAGCGCCGACACGGTGAGCGCCTTCACGGGCAATCTCTTCGTGGAACAAGCGAACACCGCTCCGGCGGGCGCGTACTTGGCGCAAACGCAGTCGCGTTACGTCGCGTACGCCGACAAGAACACGCAGCTCATTCACATCATGAGCTCGCCGCTGCCGGATCCGACCTTCGAACCCGGAGCGACGGGCGGCCCTCCCGCACTCTCGGCGCCCGGGCCCGCGTCGGCCGATCCGCAGTTCTCGAACGACGTGGCACTCACGTGGAACGGACCCCAGATCCTCGGGGCGGACAAGGTGAACGACAGCGGCGGCGTCTCCATGACGGCGTTCAACGGGCAGCTGTACCTCGCGTTCAACGGAACGGACCGGCAGATCAACATCGAGTCTTCGCCGGACGGCTCGACGTGGACGAAACAAGTCGTGAGCAACGCGACGTCACCGTACGCGCCGGCCATCACCGTGCATCAGGGGCGCCTGGTGGTTGCTTACACGGGCGAGGGCCCCGGCGAGCTCAACGTCTTCTCGTCGCCCGACGGCAACTTTCAAGGTGACGCGAACCTGGATCAGAAATTCGTGCTCGGGCAACAGTCTCAGTTCGCTCCTGGGCTCGCGAGCTTCAATGACTCGCTCTACATCGCCTGGACGGGATTCCCCGGTGGTGTGTTGGGTCTCGGGACGAATCCCGATTTGAACCTCGCTGTGATCGGTGATTTCGGACAGAGCGGGTTCGTGAAGCAAGCGACGGCCCACACGCTCAACTTGGATAGTGACGACGGCCCGGCGCTCATCGGCTTCGGTTCCCAACTCATCATGTCGTGGCGAGGATCAGGAAACACATTCCTGAACTACAACACCTTCGACCAGAGCCAGCTCGACCAGGATTTCGCGAGCGGCGACATCACCCACGGTGGACAGACGATCACCCTCAGTAAGGCTTACAACACCGATCACACACCGGTCATCGCGTACTTCGGTCCAGCCCCCGGGCTGAACGACCTGGGACAGGCAACCATGATCTGGAAAGACGAGGGAACGTCCCACGTCGACATGATCGAGAACCTGTTCTTCAACAACCAAACCATCTGCGTCGACGGAAGCCTGACTTCGCCGGACACGGACGGCGACGGTCTCTTGGACTGCTGGGAAGACGAAGGCATCGACTTCAACGGCGACGGGATCATCGACCTAGACCTCCCGGGGAAGGGCGCGAACAAGAACGTGCCCGACGCCTTCGTGGAAGCCGACTACTTCGATTGCACGAAATCCGGCAGCGATTGCCCCGCGGGCGACAACCACAATCACAAGCCGGACCCGGCGGCCATCGCGCTGGTCGAGGCCCGCTTCCAGGCGCAGGGCATCCACCTTGTCATCGAACCGGACGAGGCGCTGCCGCACCAGGCGACGTGCGCGTTCGAAGGTCAGAGTTGCCAGGCGGACAGTTCGTGTTTCGGGCAGATCCGCACGTCGAACTTCGGCACGGTCTCGCAGCGAGCGGACAGCAACCAGCTGGCGGCGAAGAAGCTCGCCTACCACTACGCGCTGTGGGTTCACAACATCGGCCCGAACCTTCTCGGGCAAGCGTGCATCTGTGGACCGGACTTTACCGTCGGTATGGGCCAACCCGTGACCCCGCCTAATTCCTTCTTCGAAGGGTTGGTCGCCATGCACGAGTTCGGGCACAACCTGAACTTGCATCACGGTGGGTTCGAGGATCTGAACTTCAAGCCCAACTACATGAGCATCATGAACTACGGCATCGGGCAGAACGGCGGACTCCGTTCGGACTCGACGGCCAAACCGACTCCGGTACCGATCCTCGACTACTCGCATTCGCAGTTGCCGGCGTTGCTCGAGCAGACCGGGACCCCGCCCGGGCAACCGGCGCTCAGCGAGAGCATCGGAATCCAGGACGGACCTTTCTTCACGGTGTTCACCTGCCCGAACGCGACGCTGAATACGCAGCAGCCCGCAAATGGTCCCATCGATTGGGCGTGCGACGGCACGCCGCCGGCCAAACACGGGGCGGTCGCCAACGACATCAACGGCGACCGATGGTGCGTTTCACCGAGCAATTGTGCGTCGAACCCGAGCCCGACGTGTGGACAGCTCCAAACCTCGTCCACGAGCAATGACGATTTGTTCATGGGTGGCCACATCGACCCGCCAAAAGGTGGATTCATAGCGACCACGGTATCCATCTCGGACGGCATCGGTTTCAACTCGAACGGAGACGCCGTCATCGTCCCCGGCCCCACGGGCATCCTCTTCTCCATGGCGAACCTCACCCCGCCGGACGTCGCGGTCGGCGTTCAGATCGCGGACGGCTCGGACTTCACTTGCGACACCACCGCCAAGGCGGGAACCACGGACGGACAGACGCGCCCTGTCGGGAACGTCGAAACGTCGCTCCTCCAAGGGTTCGACGATTGGAGCAACGTGCACTTCGATTGGAGCCTCCAGCGGAATCATGCAATGTGCAAGGCGGCGGGCGTCGGTGAGCTCGGCGAGAAGCCCGCGGACATCGTCCTCCAGAACATCCATCAGCAATTCGCCGCCCAAGGCTCCGCGGACCTCGGCGTGACCGGGAGCGCGAGCTTCGGCTCGAGCTTGACGGGCTCCACCGTGACGCTGACCTACACGGTGACCAGCGCCGGACCCGACCACAGCGGCTTCGCGGCGCTCGATCTGCCGCTCCCGAGCGGAAGCTCCGCCGTCTCGTGTAACGGCGGCCCCTGCAAGATCATCTCGAACACGGCCGTGGTGCCTCTCGGCGTCATGACCTCGGGACAGACCGAGACGGTGACCATCGTCGCGTCCGTCGGATGCACGATCGCGACGGGCAGCATCGTCACGTTCAACGC
>Ga0265320_10001439_pt1 | contig 17334 bp, 17 predicted proteins | sample 4827metaG_FD_202087 | JGI IMG/M metagenome (GOLD analysis project Ga0265320, IMG submission 202087) | Rhizosphere microbial communities from Carex aquatilis grown in University of Washington, Seatle, WA, United States - 4-8-27 metaG | ecosystem: Host-associated > Plants > Roots > Rhizosphere >...
ATCTCGTGCGCGACGCCGGCCCCGAGCTCGCCCAGCGCCGCGAGCGCGCGCGAGCGCAACAGGAGATCTTGCGCCTGGCGCAGCTCGCGCGTGCCGTCCTCGACGCGCTTTTCCAGCGTCTGGTTCCACAGCACGATCTCGTTGGTCTGCGCCAGGATCTGCCGGCGGGCGGCGTCGAGCGACACCGCCATCGAGTTGAACGCGTGCCCGAGGTCGCCGAGCTCGTCGGACGCGTCCTCTTCGATGCGCGCCTCGAGGTTGCCGGCGGCGATCTGCCGCGAGCCGGCGGCGAGCAGATCGACGCGGTCGGAGAGCCGGCGCGCGAAGGCGCGCGCGACGATCGAGCCGACCACGCCGGAGACGCCGATCCAGAAGAGCGTCGCGAAGCGGATGCGGTCCACCGGTAGCAGCGCGGCGTCGATGGTCTTGTCCACGATCACGCCGAAACCGAAGGGCGGGATGGTCGTGTACGCGCCGATGACGCGGCGATTGCCGTCGTTGTACTCGGCCACCGAGTCGGCCGCCGGCAGCTCGCCGTCGCGTGCGCCCGCGAAACGCTGCACCTCCAGGTGCGACACGCCCAGGCGCGATCCCGCGGCGATGAGGCGCGCGCCTGCATCGACCAGCTTGACGTCGGTGTCGGTCGTCGAGCGGGACGCGACGTAGGCGCCCAGGCGTTTGAGCGTGATCTCCGCCGCCAGCACGCGCTTGCCGCCGCCCAGGGTCGGGTCGAACGCGACGGCCAGCACCGCGTGCGGCACGCGCCGCGGGCCACCCAGGAAGACAGGCCCGATCCCCTGGCCACGGTTCATCGCCTCGCCGAGCGGCGCCATCAGCCCGACCGACTCGACGTCGAACGGGCGCATCGGCTCGTGGTTGCGGAAGCTGTCGTAGCTGGCCGGGTTCTCGATGTACGCCGGCGTGCCGACCGGCGAGCCGTGCTCGTCGAACATCGCGACCGCGCAGAAGTCGTCGCTCTGGTGATAGACCAGCTGCAGGAACTTGAGCAGACCCTGCGGCGTCGGTCCCTCCTCGCCGGCGCGCGTGAGATCGAAGATGTGCGCGTCGACGCGCAGGATCGACGACAGGTGCTGCAGCTCGGCGCCGACGTGATCGGCGACCTGGCGCGCGACGGTCAGCTCGTTCTCCTCGATCGCGCCGCGCAGCGCGCCCTGGCCGATGCGCAGCGACGAGTAGCCCGCGATTCCCAGCGGTATGGCCGACACCCCGAGCGAGAGCAGTGTGAGCTTGGACAGCAGCTTCATGGGGCGGAATCGAACGTGAACGCGTCGACGAGCGTGGAGTCATTCGACACCGGGTCGTGGGCGACGATCGTGATGGTGCCTTCGCCCGGCAGCAGCGTCAGCGTCACCCGGCTCGGAGAACACAATCGCTCGTAAGGGGCGATGGGCGACACGTTCGCGGGGGGCGCGTACGGGATCGAATTGCGGTCGCTGGAATCGCCCTGGGTCCAGTAGAACTCAGTCTCGGGTCGGAAATTGTTCCCGGAGATGTCGATGTCGATCGACGGCGTATCGACGTAGGCGTGCGAGGGATTGATCAGTTTCAGGATCGGCGGCGGGATGAACGTGAACGGGAGCGAGGCGCTGACGCTGTCGCCGTTGCTGACCGCGACCTGGGCGTCTCCCGGGACATGCATCGTCGTGACCGCCTGGATCATGCTGCCGCTGGGGTCGACGACGCCTCCGATCGACATGCCGTCGATCAAGATCTGCGACAGGTTGACCACGAAGCTCCGGCCATAGACCGCGATGGGCTTGCCGCCGGCGGTCGAGCTCTCCGGCGGCGAGATCGACGTGATGGTCGGCTTCCAGGCGACGTCGACGGTCAGGTAGCCGCTCGTCACGTTGTGCACGTCGTCCTCGGCCTCGACGGTGATGTTGATTGGATCCAGCACGTCGGGACCGGCTTGGGCGGTGAGCGTGAACTCGCACACGCCGTTTTCGTCGGGCGTGCAGGATGTCGGTCCCAGCGGAGAGAACCCCGGGGAGCTGGCCGACCACTGGACGCTGCGTACCTGGCCGGCCCCGTCGTCGACCCGGACGTCGACGGTGATGGTCTCGCCGGGCGCGAACACGGTGGCGGGCATGGGTCCGAGAAAGACGATATGAGGCGGATCGATGTCGGGCCCCAGCGAGGTGAACGTCGCCGACGACGCAATGGCGTTTCCGGCCGCGTCGCGCAGCGAGACCGAGTAGACGCCCGCCAGCATTCCGGGAGGAAGCTTGGCGTCGATCTCCTGGTCGTCGATCCAGGTCGGATCGATCCCCGCGATGGATCGCCGCCCACCCATCGGTCGCGACGGATCGAAGGAAATCTGGAATGGCGCCGCCGAGACGTCGGCGGAGCCGGAGTAGGTGTCGACCTGGACCGGCGGGTGGAACGGCCCGCCGAGCAGACGCACCGAGATCGCGCTGTCGCTGTACGCGCTCGCGGGGACGACTTGCTTCAAGCTGGGGGCCGTGTTCTCGCCGGCACCGCACCCGATCACGAGCAGGGTCAGAGGCGTGGTGAGCAGCAAGAACGACCGCTCCTTGCGCATGCGGCGAATCTTATCCCGTAATCCCCGCCCTCCGATAGCCCGCCGCGCGGACTCACCCCAAAGAATCAGTCGAAAGAATCAATCAAAGAAAGCCTCGGTCCGGATCTGCTTCTTGCGGTTGACTCCTCGTTCCACGAGCTCGCGTTTGAGCTCGGTGATCATCGAACCGTTGCCGACCAGGTAGAACGTCGGCGCTGTCAGGCTCGGCAGCTGCGCGAGGATCGCTGGCGTGATGCGGCCGCGGCCGGCGTCCCAGGTCTCGCCGGGCGCGCTCAGGAAGATGCGCAGCTCGGTGTCCGAGAGTTCGCACAGGCGGGCGATCTCCTCGTGGGCGAACAGGTCGGACTCGTGGCGCAGGCCCCAGTAGAGGTACCGGTGGCCGCGATCCGCGGTGCGGCTGAGTTCGCCCAGCATCGGCATCACCGCGGCGACACCGGTGCCGGTGGCCCCGAAGACCACGTCGCCGGCGTGGTCTTCGTCGAGCACGAAGAAGCCGTGCGGACCGGTCATGCGCATCGCGCCGCCGATCGGCGTCGACATCAGCAGCTCGGACGCCGCGCCCGACGCGATGACCCGGATGATAAAGCGCAGGGTGCCGCCCGCGTCGCTCTGCGAGGCGATGGAGTAGCTTCGTCGTGACGGTGCCGGCGCGTCGGGTCCGTCGACGGCGATCGACACGAACTGGCCGGCGCGAAAGCTGAGCGCGGCCGGCGAGACCATCCTGAACGAGAGATCGGCGATCCCTGGCGCGATCAGGGTGCGCGCCGTGAGCTCGGTGACGATGGGGCCAGGCGTGGACATCGCGGTCATGATAGCCGAGTGTGCTAACTTCGGCCGATGCCAAACCGCGCGCTGCTTCGAGCTGCCTCCGTCATCGCCGGGCTCGGCGCTCTGGCGCTGATATCGTGCGAGAAGAAGGACGACGCCAACAAGCCGTCCGGGATTCCGGCGATGGCTGAGAACGCGAACGCCCCGGCCCCGGTCCTGGCGCCGCTGCCGACGCCGCCGCCCGCGCCGCAATCTCCGCCGCCGGCCGCGCCGGAGGCGCCGGTCGATCCCAAGGCGGCGATCAGCGGCACGATCGTGCTGGCGCCATCGCGCAAGGGCGATGTTGCGCCGACCGACACGATCTTTCTGGTGGCGCGGCGGATCGCCGACAACCCGACCGCGCGCGGCACGCTGGTCGCGGTCAAGCGGCTCTCGGCGGCGTCGTTCCCGATCCCGTTCACGCTGAGCGCGCACGACATGATGATCCCGACCGGCGCCTTCGACGGCGAGGTCTCGCTCTCCGTGCGCGTCGACAAAGATGGCGATCCCATGACCCGCCGGAAGGGCGACGTCATCGGCGGGCTTCCCAAGGTGTCGGTCGGCGCGCGGGGCGTCAAGCTGACGCTGGACCAGCTCCAGAAAGAGGACGAGTCACTGGCCGGCAACGCGCCGATGATGGGCGGGGCACCCATGGGCGCCGCGCCCACGATGAACCCGCACGGTGAGCTGCCACCAGGACATCCGCCCATGTAGCCCTCGCGAAATTGAGGCGAGATCCGCGCTGGTTCTGTTAGATTCCCCGGCAACCATGCCCGACTACAACAAGCTGCGAGAGATGGTCAGCCACCGCACCACGTTCGAGTTCGACACCGGCGCGAAGGTCGTCGGGTACATCGGCTCCTGCGCTCCGGCGCACGGCCCGGTGCAGCTGGTCGTGCTCTCCAAGGTGCAGCTGCTCGACTCGTCGAACAACATCGTCGCGCAGTACGCGGAGCTTCCCCTGATCCCGAACAACCTGATCGGGTTCCGGGTCACCGAGGGGCCGAGCTAGCCGACGTCGCGAGGCGCGCCTTCCTGCAAGGTCGATCTGAGAGGCTCGAGCCAACGTCGTGACCCGCCGTTTTCGCGCGATCGTGAGCGGGCGCGTTCAGGGCGTCGGTTACCGCGCCTCCGCCGCGCACGAGGGGCGCCGGTCGGGCCTGACGGGCTGGGTCCGCAATCGTCCCGATGGGACGGTCGAGGTCGACGCGCAGGGCGACGAGACCGTTCTCGAGGCCTTCCTCGTATACTTGCGGCAAGGTCCGATGGGCGCGCGCGTAAAAATGGTCGATGTCGAATGGCTCGCCGCAGCCCCAACCCTCGGCCCCTTCGAAATAAGGTAGGTGTGCGATGAGCAAAGACCCCAAATCCGAGCAGCCCGCAGCATCCACCTCGTCCGAAGTCTCGGGCGTCATCCAGTCGGTCTCGCGCGAGTCGCGCAAGTTTGCGCCGCCGCGGGAGTTCCAGGAGCGCGCGCTGATCTCCGATCAGGCCGAGTACGATCGGCTCTACAGGCGCTCGATCGACGAGCCCGAGGCGTTCTGGGGCGAGATGGCGCGCAAGGAGCTGGCCTGGACGCGGCCGTTCACCAAGGTGTTGAACTGGCAGATCCCCTGGGCGAAGTGGTTCGAAGACGGTGAGCTCAATCTGTCGGCGAACTGTCTCGACCGCCACCTCGCCACCCGCGGCGACAAGGTCGCGCTGCTCTGGGAAGGCGAGCCGGGCGAAGAGCGGCACATCACCTACGCCGAGCTGCACGCCGAGGTCTGCCGCTTCGCCAACGTGCTGAAGGGGCTGGGCCTGATCGCCGGCGATCGCGTCGCGATCTACATGCCGATGATCCCCGAGGCCGCGGTGGCGATGCTGGCCTGCACGCGCATCGGCGTCCCGCACACCGTGGTGTTCGGCGGCTTCTCGGCCGAGTCGCTGCGCGACCGCATCAACGACTGCGGCGCGAAGCTGTGCATCACCGCCGACGGCGGCTACCGGCGAGGCAAGGTGATCGCGCTCAAGGACAACGTCGATCTGGCGCTGCGCGAGACGCCGACGATAGAAGCGTGCGTCGTCGTGCGCCGCACCGGCACCGCCGTGCAGATGCAAGCCGGGCGCGACGTCTGGTGGCACGACCGCATGGCGGGCGCCGCCGCCGAGTGCCCTCCGGCGTCGTTGCCGGCCGAGCATCCGCTGTTCATCCTCTACACGTCGGGGACGACCGGAAAGCCCAAGGGCGTGGTGCATACGACCGGCGGGTACTTGCTGGGCGCGCACCTCACGACCAAGTACGTCTTCGACCTGCACGAGCAGGATGTCTTCTGGTGCACCGCCGACATCGGCTGGGTCACCGGCCACAGCTACGTCGTCTACGGCCCGCTGTCGAACGGCGCCACCAGCGTCATGTACGAGGGAGCGCCCGACTATCCGGACAAGGACCGCTTCTGGTCGCTGATTGCCCGCCGCAAGGTGAACATCTTCTACACGGCGCCGACCGCGATCCGGGCGTTCGTACGCTGGGGCAATCAGTACCCGCAGAACCACGACCTGACGTCGCTGCGGCTGCTCGGCACCGTCGGCGAGCCCATCAACCCCGAAGCCTGGATGTGGTACCAGGAGATCATCGGCGGCGGCCGCTGCCCGATCGTCGACACCTGGTGGCAGACCGAGACGGGCGGCATCATGATCTCCCCGCTCCCCGGCATCACGGCGACGAAGCCGGGCAGCTGCACGCGCCCGTTCTTCGGCGTCGAGCCCCAGGTGGTCAAGCGCGACGGTACGCCGTGCGCTCCCAACGAAGGCGGCTTCCTGATCATCAAGAAGCCCTGGCCGTCGATGCTGCGCGGAATTCACGGCAACCCCGACCGCTACGTCAAAGGCTACTGGTCCGAGATCACCGGCGCCTATTTCACCGGCGACGGTGCGCGCCAGGACGAGGACGGCTACTTCTGGGTCATGGGGCGCGTCGACGACGTGCTCAACGTCGCGGGGCACCGGCTCGGCACCGCCGAGATCGAGAGCGCGCTGGTCTCGCATCCGGCCGTCGCCGAGGCCGCAGTGGTCGGGCCGCCGCACGAGCTCAAGGGGCAGGCGATCTTCGCGTTCGTGACGCTCAAGGCCGGGCAGATTGCCACGGCGGCCATCAAGAAGCTGCTGTCCGACCACGTGGTCCAGGAGATCGGTGCGCTGGCGCGGCCCGACGAGATCCGCTTCACCGATGCGCTGCCCAAGACGCGCTCGGGCAAGATCATGCGCCGGCTGCTCAAGGAGATCGCCGCCACCGGCACCGCGAAGGGCGACACCACGACGCTGGAAGACATGGGCGTCCTGTCGCGCCTGGCCGATGCGCGCAGCGACGAGGAATAGGCACCTTGCAGCCGGGGGAGGCGGCGATACGAGCACGGGATCGTGATGGGCGCCCTGTGCGCTAAAGATCTCGGCAGTTTCTGCCGAGAAGGTTCATGTAGAGCATGAACCTACGTATCGGTGACCCGGAAACAGACGCGCAAGCGTCCTCGGTCCGCCCTCGCGGCACCGTGGGGCGGACGCGATCTGCGGTCTCCGATGCTGGCGACAATGGCGATCTCACGTCGCCCTCCGGCCAAGGCGTGGTCGTGCGGCTGTCGCCCGACGCGCGCAAGCTCCTCGCGCGGCACGACGACGAGCGGGCCGGGCGCTCGTCGCCCGACGGCGGCGCGCCCGACACCAGCCGCGCGCCCACGTCGGCCGATGCCGGCGCGACGCTGGGTACGGCATCGTCGAAGGACGCGCCCGCGGCCACGGGCGGCGGCAGCCAGGCCGGTGACGACAAGACCGCGGGCGACAAGACCGCCGCCGGCCAGACCGCCGGCAAATCCGGCTCGACCGACAAGGGCGCGGTTCTGACACCCGAGCAAAAAGAGGTCGTGAGCAAGCTCGCGTCACGCGACGTCGCGGTGCGCGCGCACGAGGCGGCGCACCAGGCGGTGGCCGGCGCGCTCGGCGGCGCGGCCTCGTTCAGCTACGAGACCGGCCCCGACGGCAGGCGCTACGCGGTCGGCGGCGAGGTGCCGGTGACGTTGCGGCCGGGCCGCACGCCCCAGGAGACCATCGCCAACGCGCAGACCGTGCGGTCGGCGGCGCTGGCGCCGGCCGATCCTTCGTCGGAGGACCTGGCCGTCGCGGCGCAGGCCAGCCAGGTGGAGGTGCAAGCGCAGCAGGAGATCACCCAGGACCGGGTCTCGGACCGGAAAGATGCGACGACGGGCTCGACGCCTCAGCCGCGCGTCCGGCGGGGCACGGGCGGCGGCGAGCGGACCGTGGGCGCGGCCAGCCCGGGTCAGCCGCGCGCTCTGTCGGCGAGCGGCCACCTCGATGGCGACGAGGCCGACGGCGACACGGCCGCCGTCAGCCCGGCGTCCTCGAACGCGGTGCCGGCCGTCGACGGGGGCGACCGTGACCCGCTGATGGTCTTCTCCACGCTGAAGTCCGAGCGGAGCATCAGCTCCGGCGGGTTCTACGGCCACCTGCACAGCTCGGGTGACGGCTGCGCCATCTGCGCGCGCGCGGCCGCGCGCTACGCCTGACTACGGCGCCGCGTCCGGCGATCGCGCGAACGGCTCGCGCGTGTTGTTCGCAGGCACGAACGACTCGACGAAACGAAGGATGTTGATGACGCGCTCGTCGTTGGGGGCCGCGCCCTCGTCTCGGTAGACGACGACGCCGCTGCGCTGGACCCAAAGGACGACCACCGTGCGCCTGCCGGTCGGGTCGCGCCAGCGCGTGCCGACGTCCAAACCGTAGAGGCTTCCATCCGTTGTGATCTTTTCCGCCATACCCGAGATCTTACCGAGCGACGGTTTCGCCGGTGTTGCAAGTACGCGAAGTTGTGTGAAGCCGCGTGCGCTCGGTTGTTCTTTTTTCAGTCTTTCGGTCCGGCCGCCTCGAGCTCGCGGCGGCGCTTCATCGACTTCGCCACCAGCTCCGAGACGTTGAGCACGGCAACTTTGTCACCCGCGTTCCGGTCCTGGACGCCGTCGTGAAGCATGATCGTGCAGAACGGGCAGGCGGTCGCGACCGTGGTCGCGCCGGAGGCGAGCACCTCGTCGACGCGGTTGTGGTTGACCCGTGTGCCGATCTTTTCCTCCATCCACATGCGGCCACCGCCGGCGCCGCAGCAGAAACCGTGCTCGCGGTTGCGCGGCAATTCTTGCCGGCCTTGCGGCCCCCCAGGCAGCGCATCGAGCACGGCCCGAGGAGCGTCGTACTCGCCGTTCCAGCGGCCGAGGTAGCAGGGGTCGTGAAACACCACGCCGCCGGGCTGTGCGTCATCTCCGTCACCGTTGCTGCCTCCGTTCGCGCCCAGCGCCGCGGCCGCGGGCTTCTCGATCGCAATCTTCCCGGCCGCGACCAGCTCGCGGATCAGCTGCGTGTGATGGCGCACTTCGAAGTTGCCGCCCAGCTGCGGGTATTCGTTCTTGATCGTGTGCAGGCAATGCGGGCAGGCGGTCACGACCTTCTTCACCTTCTTGGCGTTCATGGTCTCGACGTTCTGCTGCGCCTGCATCTGGTACAGCATCTCGTTGCCCGAGCGCCGCGCCGGATCGCCGGTGCAACCTTCCTCGAGCCCGAGCACCGCGAAGTCGACGCCGCCCTCGCGCAAGATGTCGACCAGCGCCAGCGTCTGCTTCTTGATGCGGTCGTCGTAGGCGCCGGCACAGCCGACCCAGAGCAGATACTCGGCGTCGGGCTTGTCGTCGAGCGTCGGCACGTTCTTGCCCTCGGCCCAGTCCATGCGCTTGTCGGCGCCGATGCCCCAGGGGTTGCCGTTGCGTTCGAGGTTGGTGAACGTGCGCGCGAGATCCGACGGCACCTTCTCCTGCACCAGGACCAGGTTCTGGCGCATCTGGATGATCTTGGTCGGGTGGTCGATGAAGACCGGGCAGACCTCCTGACAGGCGCCGCAGGTCGTGCAGGCCCAGAGCACGTCCTCGGTGGTGCGGCCGCCGATGAGGGGCATGACCTTGTCGGTCGCGTTGTCGCCCGCCGGCGACCCGTGCTGGAAGCGATCGATGAGCACGTCGAGCGGCCCGCGATCCGGCATGCGCGTGCGCATGTCGTCGCGTACGTCGTGAATGACCTGCATCGGAGACAGCGGCTTGCCGGTGTTGTACGCGGGGCAAAAGTTCGAACAGCGCGCGCACTCCGTGCAGGCGTAGCCGTCGAGCAGCGACTTCCAGGTGAAGTCTGGCCACTGCTGCACCACGCCGGTGGCGGCGATGTCGTCGGCCTCCATGTTGAGCTTGGGCATGACGCCGCGCTGGCCCAGCTGTCGGAAATAGATGTTGGGGAGCGCGGCCAGGATGTGGCTGTGCTTCGAGTAGAGCAGGTAGTTCAGGAAGGCGAGCACGACCACGACGTGGAACCACCACGACGCCTCGGAGAGCGCGCCGGCGGTCGCGCGCGGCAGGCCGGCCAGCGCCGCGGTGAGGGCGCCGGAGATCGGGTAGCCCTCCTCGGGCGCGCCGTCGGCCACGCCGCGCAGGCCGTGGATGCCGTAGTGCGAGATCATGAGCGCCGCGATCGCGCCCAGGATCGCGGCGGCGTCGCGGCTCATGGGGATGAGGCGCGGGCGCAGCACCGTGCGGCGGAAGACCGCGAAGCCGATCGTCAGCAGCACCAGCAGCGTGCAGACGTCGATCGCGGTGTAGACGCCTTCGCCGATCCGCTCGCCGAGCACGCCCGCGAGCGAGAACGACGGCACCAGGCCCTGCAGCAGCGTCTCGCCCGTGCCGACGGTGATGATGATGAAGCCCCAGAAGATCACGAAGTGATACTTACTGCCCATGGCGGTGACGAAGCGCGGCCAGCGGCGGGCGGGCAGGGTGGTCTTCTCGACGACCTTCTTCTGGCCGAAGAAGTACGCCCAGACCGATTCCAGCCGGTCGCCCGTGCGGTCGGTGCGGCTCTCGGGGCGGCCGTGGGCGATGAGGCGGCCGAAGCGGCGCAGCGTCCAGGCGAACATCGCCAGCGCCGCCGCCAACACCAGGGCGAAGATGATTCGTTTCATGGGTTAGCCTCGAGAATCGTAACGCAGCGGCCGGCGCCACGCGAATTGCGCCGACGATGTTGCCGTCCCGGCCGCAGCCGTTGTAAACAATCGGCCATGGGATTGAACAAGGAGCTCATCGAGATCCTCGCTTGCCCGAAGTGCAAGGGGGGACTCAACCTCCGGCCCGATGAGACCGCCTTCGAGTGCCCGCGCTGCCAGCTGGCCTATCGGATCACCGACGACATCCCGAACTTCATCATCGAAGAAGCCCAGCCGACAACCTAGCTACGCAACCGCGGGTAGGGGCCCCGATCGATTTTTTTGCGTCGGCCGGTGGATATTTTACCATCAGGTATGAGCATGGAGCGCCGGAAGACGTTGCGCGAGCGGCGCCAGGGCCTGCGAATCGCGGCGACGTTCGCGGTGAAGCAGTCCTCAGACGGCCGGGTGGAGCTGTGCCAGGCCGAGGACATCGGCCCCGGCGGCATGGCGATCCGGCGCTTGCGCGATCAATCGCAGTCGCCGCGCACGGCCGTGGCGCTTCGCTTCGAGCTGCCGGGCACGCGCGAAGAGATCGTCGCCGACGCGGTGGTCACCCATGACACCACCGCGGGCTCGTTCCGGCGCACCGGCGTCGGCTTCATCGCGCTGCGCCCCGAGCACGAGCGGGCCATCGCCGCGTTTTGCCGCCGCGTCGCCAAGAACCGCGTCGCGCGCGCGGGCGCCAGAGGCTAGTCAAGGGTTCGTCAGCCTTCGCTGAGCAGGACGTCGCGGCCGCGCAGGTCGCGCTTGGCCGTGGTTCCACCGGTCACCAGGCGCGCCACGCTCCAGGCCGAGACCAGCTCGCCTTCCAGGCTCAGGCCGGGCAGGTTCTCGCGTCCGACATGCCAGAGGTTCTTGATGCCGGGCGCGTGCGGCAATCCGCCGAGATCGAGCGGGCGCGGCCGCTCGGCCGCGTAGACCGCCGGCATCGGGATCGGCGGCGTCGCGACCGGAGCCTTGGCCGAGCCCGGGATCTCGGGCGGCAGCCCATCGAACGGCGATGCCAGCACGATGAGGTGCTGGTTCAGAAACGGCAGCACGCGGCCGATCTGCTTGCGCACCCGCGCGCGCATGGCGCGCAGGTAGCCCGGACCGGCATCGACCGCCGGCGCCGGCAGCAGGCACTCCGCCCACACCGGCACGCGCCCCGGGTCGCGCGGCGCCGGCTGGCCGACGGTGATCGCGACGGCGTTGTCCTCGACCAGCGGCCGAGCCGGATCGCCGATCACGAACACGCGGCTCGCCATGCCTTCGGGGAGCGCGTCCGGCGGCACCAGCATCGACAGTGCGTAGCGATAGCCGTTGATTCGCAGCCCTTCGCCGCCGTCGCGTCCCTTGCGCGCCGGCTTTTCGGGGCAGATGGCCAGCATCGCCGGCGCCGGCCCCGCCCAGATGAGGTGCTGGCAGCCGATGGTCTCGTCGCGCGGGCGGACGCGGATACCGGCGGCGCGGCCGCGCTTCATCACGACCTCGACGGGCACCACCTTCTCGCGCCTCTCGCCGGAGAAGGTCTCCAGCCGTTCGAGCAGCAGCGCGCACAGGCCGGCGTATCCGCCCTCCAGCCGGTGCAGCCCGCGCCGCGCCTGATCGAAGGCGCGCGCCTCGCCGACGGTGCCGAGGTCGCCGGGCACCAGCGCCGTCGACATCGCGCCCGGCGCCGCCAGGGCCGCACGCATCGGGTGACCGGCCGGCAGCGGCGCCAGCAGGTCGGTGCCCGGCGCCGGCAGCAGCGATTCCAGGCGCGCGACCTCGCGCCGCTCCCAGAATCCGTCGGGCGGCAGCGTCAGCTCCGAGCCGAGCGGCGCGTCCAGCAGCCCGCTGGCGGCGACCAGACGATCCATGGCCGCCTCGATGGCGTCGATGTCGCCGGGAAACTCGCGGCCGAGCTCGCGGCGCGCCGGCTCGCGCTCGGCGAGCAGATCGAAGCGGCGGCGCGGCATCACGACCTGGAAGCCGGGACTGAGGACGGGCGCGCGCCGGCGCACGACCTGGACGCAGTTGAGCTCGGTGAGCACCCGCCCGACCAGCTGCGACTCCAGCGCCGGCAGCAGCGCCGGCGCGCGCGAGAGCGCGATACCGCCAGCGTCGAAGCTCGGTCGATCGGTGTCGTGCCCGAGGAGCAGCACGCGCAGTCCGCGCCGCGCGAGCAGCGCCGCCGACACCAGGCCCGCCAGCTCGGACCCGCAAACGATGACGTCGTAAAAGTTGGTGTCCATATGCCAGTCACCGATCGCCGCCACAGACGATGCGCTTGCCCGCTGACCTCGCGTCAACCGCTCCGGTTACATACTGCGCAGCGATTCCCCCATCGGCCAGCTCCCGGTGATGCGAACGCGACGACCCTCGGAGGTGACCCGTCCCTCGGCCAGGGCGCGCACCACCGACGGCAGCAGGCGGTGCTCCTCGACCAGGATGCGGGCCGACAGCGACTCCTCGTCGTCGTCGTCGCGCACCGGCACCGCCGCTTGCGCGATGACCGGCCCGCTGTCGACACCCGCTTCCACGAAGTGGACGGTGCAGCCCGACAGCTTCACGCCGTACGCCGCCGCTTGTCTTTGCGCGTGGACGCCGGGAAACGCGGGCAGCAGCGCCGGGTGGATGTTGATCACGCGCCCGCCGAAGCGGTCCAGGAATGCCGGCCCGAGCAGCCGCATGAAGCCCGCGAGCACGACCAGGTCGACCCGGTGTAGATCCAGCGCCGCGACCAGCGCGCGATCGAAGTCGTCGCGCGCGGCGAAGCGACGATGGTCGACGACGAACGTCGGCAGGTTCGCGGCCTGCGCGCGCCCGAGCGCGGGGCAGTCGGCGACGTTGACGCCGACCACCGCGAGCCGCGCCGGTCCCAGCTCGCCGCGCGCGGCGCTGTCGATCAGCGCCTGTAAGTTGGTCCCGCTGCCCGACGCCAGGACCGCGATGTTCATCGCCGCAGCTCGACCGGCGCGTCGACCCGATCGGACGCAGCGACCTCGCCCACATCGAACACGGTCTCACCCTCCTGCTCGAGCAGCGTGCGCGCTTCGCCCGCGCGCGCCGCCGGCACGCAGACCAGCATGCCGAGGCCCATGTTGAACGTGCGCAGCATCTCGTCGGGAGCGACGCCGCCCCCGCGCGCGAGCAAGTCGAACACCGGCGGCACGGTCCAGCTGCCGACGTCGATCTGCAGCTTGAGCCTGGCATCGCCCGGGATCATGCGCGGCGGGTTGTCGACGAGTCCGCCGCCAGTGATGTGCGCCGCTCCGCGCAGGAGGTCGGCGGCCGCCAGGCGTCGCATGGCGCGCACGTAGATGCGCGTCGGGCGCAACAGCACGTCGCCCAGCGGCGCGTCCAATCCGGGAGGCGTCTCGTCGAGACGCAGCGCCATCTTGTCGAGCAGCACGTGGCGCACCAGCGAGTAACCGTTCGAGTGGAATCCCGACGATGCCAGGCCCAGCAGCCGATCGCCGACCTGGATCGCGCGGCCGTCGACGCGGCGGCTGCGCTCGACGATGCCGACGCAGAAGCCGGCCAGGTCGTACTCACCATCGGCATAGAACCCGGGCAGCTCGGCGGTCTCGCCGCCGACCAGCGCGCAGCCCGCCTCCTGGCAGCCGTCGGCGATGCCGGCGATCACGCGCTCCGCGACGCCGACGTCGAGGCGCCCCGAGGCGAAGTAGTCGAGGAAGAACAGCGGCTCGGCGCCGCACACGACCAGGTCGTTGACGTTCATGGCGACGAGATCGACGCCGACGGTGTCGTGGCGGCCGGTGAGAAACGCCAGCTTGAGCTTGGTGCCCACGCCGTCGGTGCACGACACCAGGAGCGGCTCGCGATATCCGGCCGGGATCGCGCACAGGCCGGCGAAGCCGCCGAGGTCGGTCATGACCTCGCGCCGCATCGTGCGCTTGACGTGCGGCTTGATGCGTTCGACCAGGCTGTCACCGGCGTCGATGTCGACGCCGGCGTCGCGGTACGTCACTCCGGCCATGTCACTCCTCGTCGTGGCGGCGGCGACCCGCGGCCGGCCCGGCGTTGTTGATGGGCGGCGAGCCGAAGCGCTCGACGAAGCCCTTGAGCAGGCGGTCGAGCTCGTCGTCGGGCTCGGGCGCCTCGGCGAACCGGATCCAGCGCGCGCCCGCGGCCACGGCGCGGCGCAGCTGGCGCGCCCCGCGGCCCCCCACGTAGCCGCGCAAGGTCTCGCCGGGTCGCGAACAGGCGTAGAAAACCATGGCGCTCCGCCCCGTCTCGTAGTCCATCACCCCCTCGGCGCGTGCCTGTAGCACGCCGCCTTCCTCGGGCGCGGCGGTGCCCGCGTCCCCAATCGGATGCCATGCGCCGAAATGCACGCGGGCAGCATAACAAATACCATCGGCGTGACCGCGAACAATCGTGGGGTGCTATTCTCCGCGCGCCTCAATTCCATGGCCTGGTATCGACGAGACGACAGCGAAGACGAGCTCGGCGCCGAAAAGCGCAGCGTGCCGGTCGGGGTGTTCACCAAGTGCCCCGGGTGCCGCGCGGCGCTGCTCACTGCCGACCTGGAAAAGACGGCTCAGGTCTGCCCGCACTGCGAGCACCACTTTCCGATGACGGCCGTCGCGCGCTTGCAGCTGCTGCTCGACCCCGACGGAATCGAGGAAGAGGACGCGACCATCGAGAGCATCGATCCGCTCGGCTTCAAGGATACGAAGCGCTACGCCGAGCGCTTGCGTTCCGCGCGGCGTGGCGGCGGACAGGTCGATGCGATCCGCTGCGCGTCGGGCCGCATCGAAGGCCAGCCGGTCGAGATCGGCGTCTTCGTGTTCGAGTTCATGGGCGGCTCGATGGGCTCGGTCGTCGGCGAGAAGATCACGCGCGTCTTCGAGCGCGCGCTCGCGCGCCGGCGCACGGCGATCATCTGCTCGGCGTCGGGTGGAGCCCGCATGCAAGAGGGCGTGCTGTCGCTGATGCAGATGGCGAAGACGTCGGCGGCGCTGGGCCGGCTGCGCGAGGCCGGGCTGCCGTACCTCTCCGTGCTGCTGCACCCGACGACCGGCGGCGTGGCCGCGAGCTTCGCGATGCTCGGCGACGTGATCGTGGCCGAGCCCAAGGCGCTGATCGGCTTCGCCGGCGCGCGCGTCATCCAGAACACCATCCGCCAGCGCCTGCCGCCAGGGTTCCAGCGCGCCGAGTTCCTGCTGGACCACGGCTTCCTCGATCGGATCATCAAGCGCAGCGAGATGCGCGCGACGCTGTCGAACCTGATCCGTTTCCTGGGCCCGCGCGGCGCGGGGTGAGCGCCCAGAGGACCCGATGACAACCCGATGACAACGCGATGAGAGCGCGATGAAGTCGCGCGGCTATCCCGCGCTGCTGGCGCGGCTCGACGGTCTGCGCAGTCTGGGCGTCGACTTCGGGCTCGAGCGCGTGCAGCGCGCGCTCGGCATGCTCGGCTCGCCCGAGCAGCGGCTGCCCGCGGTGCAGATCGCCGGCACCAACGGCAAGGGCTCGACGGCGGCGATGACCGAGGCGATCCTGCGCGCCGCCGGCTGGCGCACCGGGCTCTACACGTCACCGCACCTTTGCCGCTTCACCGAGCGCATAAGCGTCGACGGCGCCGAGGTCGACGGCGATCGCCTGGCGCGCCTCGACGAAGCGATCGCGGCCACGGGCGTTCCGCTGACCTACTTCGAGGTCGCGACGGTGCTCTCGTTCCTGGTCATGGCCGAGGAGCGCGTCGAGCTCGCGGTGCTCGAGACCGGGCTCGGTGGACGCCTCGACGCGGTGACCGTGTGCGCGCCGGTGGCGACGGCCATCACGAGCATCGGCTGGGACCACGTGGAGTTTCTGGGCACGACGCTGGAGGCGATCGCGCGCGAGAAAGCCGGGATCCTCAAGCCGGGCGTGCCGTGCTTCCTGGCGCGCGTGCCGCCGGAGGCCGACGCCGCGATCGACGAAACCGCACGCGCCGTCGGCGCGCCGCTGCTCCGCCTCGGGCGCGACGTCGATCTCGGCCCGGATCGGCCGGCCCCGGCGCTCGCGGGCGGGCACCAGCGCGGGAACGCGGCGATCGCGGTGGCGCTGGCGCGCGAAGTGGCGCGAGGGCAGGGGCGCGCGTTGCCAGACGAGGCGATCGTTGCGGGGCTGACCGGCGTGCGCTGGCCGGCGCGGCTCGAGCGCGTGGCAACGTCGGACGGCGACGTGCTGCTCGACTGCGCGCACAACCCCGAGGGCGCCGACGTTCTGGCGGCGGCGCTGCCCACGATGATCGGCGCGCGGCGCGCGGCGCTGGTCATCTCGGTCGTCGCGGGGAAAGATCTGAGCGGCGTGCTGCGGCCGCTCCTGCCGCTTTTTTCCAAGGTGATCGCCACCCGCTCGCGCAACCCGCGCGCGCTGCCGGCCGCCGAGCTGGCCGCTGCGATCGAGACGTGCGCGCGCGCCAGTGGCAGGTCCGCGCCGCTGGTGCAGGCGATCGACGATTCGCGCGAAGCGATCGCCGAGGCGCGGCGCCTCGCGGGCGGCTACTACGGCCTGGTGGTGGTCGCGGGATCGATCTTCCTGGCGGCCGAGGCGCGCGCGGCCCTGCTCGGCGAGCGCGTCGATCCGCAGCCGGTCTCGGATCCGCTCTAGGCCAGCTCTAGGCCAGCTCTAGGAACAGAAATCCGACTGAGGAACCGCGAGGGCGCCGAGCACGCCATGATCCGGACTATTTTTGTCCGGACTTGGCGTCTGTGGCGTCTTGGCGGTTCCCTGATCGGCCTTTTCCCTGCGCCGTCCGCATGTAGGCGACCAGCGCAGGAATACCCAGCGTTCTCGTGCTCGCGCGCGTTTGCCTTGTCAGCGCGTGCCGGCCCGGGTCTACAATCAACGTGTGAGCAGCCTCGGCTTGACGTTGGGAGCGATCGTGACCTGGCTTGCCGTTCAGCCGGCGCCGGCGCGGCCGACT
>Ga0265320_10001442_pt1 | contig 17318 bp, 15 predicted proteins | sample 4827metaG_FD_202087 | JGI IMG/M metagenome (GOLD analysis project Ga0265320, IMG submission 202087) | Rhizosphere microbial communities from Carex aquatilis grown in University of Washington, Seatle, WA, United States - 4-8-27 metaG | ecosystem: Host-associated > Plants > Roots > Rhizosphere >...
GGGCCAACCTCGCCGGCGCGACCAGTTCGAATTTTGTCTTGAACGCGGTCCAACCGACGAATGCGGGTCCGTACAGCGTGCGGGTGAGCAATGGGGCGTTCACGGTTTTGAGCACGACGGCGACCCTCGAGATCAATTCGGGTGAGAGCGGTGGTGTCGCCACTTTCAACAAATTCAGCGACTTCTTTAATTTTCACAGCCCGAGCGGTCTGGCCTTATCCGGATTGCCGGCACGCTCACCGCTCCAGCCGATGGATGGCTCCGCGGGGGCGGCTAGCGGCTACTCGGGCGTCCAGATATTTACGACCTTCCAGGGGACGATCGAGCCGGGCGAACCTAATCCATGGCCGGTTCCCGGCGGCGCGCCTGTTTGGTTTTTGTACCAGGCGCGGACGAATGGCGTGCTGCAGTTGAGCACGACCGGCAGTGACTTCCCAACGTTGCTCGCGGTCTTCACTGGGCCGGGCACCGATTTCGCGAGCCTGCATCTGGAAGGGGCCGACACGCATAGCGGTACGGACGGAAAGGCGAGCTTGGTGACGGTCTCGGCGGTGGCTGGCACGAATTATTTCGTGGTAGTCGATGGAGATTCGGGCGCGCGGGGACATGCGCAGTTGAGCTACACTCTCGCGCAGCCACCCGTGATCGTGTCGCCGCCGGTCGGGCAGACGGGAAGCGTGGGCGCCGCGATCAGCTTGAGCGTGATCGCTACGAACGCGCTCGCCTCCGTGCCCCTTTTCTATCAATGGCGACACGATGGCGTCGAGATCGCGAACGCGACGAATTCGACGCTGGCGCTCTCAAATCTGCAGTTGGGCGCCGCGGGCGCTTACGTTGTGGTCATCACCAATTTCGCGGGGAGCGCCGCCAGTTCGCCGGCGTTGGTGGCGGTCAACGTTCCGCTGACGATCACGGCTTCCCCCGCCAGCCAATCCGCGGCGCCGGGCAGTACCGTTATCTTCAATGTCGCCGCCAGCGGCACGGGTCCACTGACCTATCAATGGCTCTTGAACGGCGTGAATATCGTCGGCGCCACCAACGCGAGCTATACGCTGACGAACGCCCAAATCGCCGACGCCGGCGGTTATTCCGTGACGATCACGAATCCCGCGGGGGTCGTCACTAGCCCGGCGGCGCTGTTGAGCGTCGCTGGCCCGCCCGTGATCACCGTCCAGCCGAAGCCCGGCGCCGTCGCCGCCGGGTCCACCGGAACATTCTCGGTCGTGGCCTCTGGAACCAGTGGCCTTACCTACCAATGGCGGGTGAACGGCGTCGATATTGTGGGCGCGACTAATAGCTCGTTGGTACTGACCAATGTGCAGTTGTCCGCTGTGGGGCTTTACACCGTCGTCGTCGGCGACGCGTCCGGTTCGGTGGTCAGCGTCGCGGCGCCGCTGGGCGTTTACGTCGGGGTGACGATCGTCGCGTTACCGCAGGATCAGGTGGCCAATCTCGGGGACCCGGTTATTTTCAGCGTCACGGCCTTGGGAACGCCGCCAGTCAGCTATCAGTGGCAATTCAACGGCGCGGACATCGATGGCGCCACAAACCCAACCCTGCGCCTGGGTAGCGTGACGCCGGCGAATATCGGCGCCTACACGGTTGTCATCAGCAATCCAGGCGGTTCCGTCTCCAGCCCCGCCGCCAGTCTCAATATCGTCGGCGCCGGTCCTTATCTTCGCCCCGATTCCGTGGCGGAGATGCCGGACGGCAGCGTGCAATTTGCGATCACCGGCGTGGCGGGAACGTCCGTCCAGGCGCAGGCCTCCACCAACTTGATCGCGTGGACGCCGCTGACCAATGTGACTTTGAACGTCGGGCTGACCCTTGTCACGGACTCGCAGGCGTCAGGCCTGCCGAAGCGATTTTACCGGGTGTTCGTCATCCCAGAGTTGCAGATCGTGTCAATTGACTCGCCCACGCCCGGCCAGTTCCGGCTCCAGATTGCCGGCCCGGCGGGAGTAAACTGCGCGGTTCAGGCCTCGGCGGATCTGAAAACCTGGACGCCCCTTGCGACGAACATTCTCGTTGGGGGGAATTTGATTTTCATCGATTCACCCAGTCCCAGCGCCTTCGAGCGGTTGTATCGAGCGGTCTTGATTCGCTAACCAGAGTTTGACGTAGGCGGTCGTCTTTGGGGCGGGTGGATTTAATCTTCTGCCGCGCGATCTTTACCCCAAGCCACGTTACCGTCACCGCGAGGCATTTGCCGGGCCAAACTGATGCGGAATAGACGCTACTCAGCCTACTTCGCGGCCTCGATGTACTGGGAGAAGCGCTCAATGTCCTCGTAACGATTCTGCCACGTCGTGTACATCACGCCGGTCACGCCGGGCGTCAGTTTCGCGGCGTCCAACCATTGCAGAACATTCCGCGAGTCCGCGTCGTAGTAGCCGGCGATAACCTGTTTGTGGCCGCGGTCGGCAAACCACTTGAGGCTCGCTTCGCGGCGTTCAAAATACCACGGGACGATGGTCACGTCCGGGTCCAATCCCTCCCACGAGCCAGCGTAATTGCCGCGGACGAGATAATAGTCGCCGTGGGCGTTGTGATTCGGGTCGAACATATCGCTCCAGACATAAATCTTTCCGCCGGGATTGGTTTCGCGGAGAATCTGGACGCATTGACGCGCGTTGTCGGCGAGGAGCGGGCCGGCGTCGAGGTGGCGCGCTTGACACGCGGCGCACCAGTTCCAAACCCGGATTTCGTCGTGGGACATCATGTACCCTTGGGCGTGCCACGCGGCGTGGACGCGTTGGGCTTCGTCGCGCAAGAGCGCCACCGTTTTCGGCTCGGACGGACAGATCGTGACCTGATTGTCATACACCGTGACGACGTGATACCAGGAGACGCGGAGCCGAGTCCCGTCCGGCAACGAGGTTTTGATCGTCGGCGGCTCATGCCACACTTCGAAACCGCCCTTCCAAGGGACCGTGCCACTCCGCGGGTCGGCGACCGGCGCGAACTCCTTCCCTTCCACGAGCTCGGCGCCCCCTTCGCGTCGGACGGTCAAAGGGGCTCCCGGACGGCGGACCAAATTGACCAAGCCGGCTTCCTCGAGGCGACAGTCATCCCACCAGAGGGAGCCGGAGGCGCCGCCCCAGCAGCCGAGATACAATTGGACCTCCGAGTGTTCGAGTGAATTGAACACGACGTGGTGCGTGGTCCATTCTTGGGTCGGTTTCACGCCAAGGTAAGCGTAATTCAATGACTGCTTTCCGGCGATCAGCTTGACCTCCGGCGTGCCGCGGAACGCGTCCGTCCTGACCCGGACGGAAAGATGATAGACGTGAAACGGCGCCAGTCTGAGTTTTTGGGAAATGCGGGCATTACTGCCTTTGGGATCCGTGACGCGCGCGGCTCCGGCGTCGGCGACCACATTCTCGTCCTTCCAATCCCAGAGCCTTAAATCGCTCATGTCGCCGCCGCGAAGGGTTGTCGGTGGATCGGCGGCCGCGCGCGCGACGCCATCGTGGACGATGAACAGCGCGTTGGTAACCGGCAGCGCTTCCGCCAGGTTCGGGTCGTGCCAAAGAATCGCTTCGGAATAACCGATGGGAAAGAGCGCGGGCACGATCTCGAGGTGAAGTTCCTCGGCCAGCGTTTTGACCGCGCGAAGATTGCGGAAGTAGTTATCGGGAACGTCGGCTAATTTGGCGAGTTTGGTGTCGGCGAGCAGGACGTGCGTGTAACCAGCCTTCGCGGCGCGCCGCCAAAGAGCCTCCAGTTTCACGACGTTCTGATCCACCTGCAGGTTCGTTGGACAATAAAGCCAGCGCTCGGTGATTCCGGCGGGCGTCGCCACGGCGGCTACGGCGGAGAGCGCCGCGAAGATGGCGTTGAGCCAGAGGGTGCGCATGAATCATGAGAACTTGAAGCGGGAACCGTTGTCCATCCGATTCATTTCGGACCCGGCGCCAACATTTTCGCGCCCAGCTTCATCGCCGTGATCTGCATCTGGGTTTGGGAGGTCAGGAATTGTTCAAAGGACTTGTATTGGTCGGGACCAAGAATCTGCTGGGCGCGGGCCAGGGCGACTTGGTCGTATTGGGCCTTCTCTTGAGCGAAGGCGTTCAGGTGATCCTCGGAGAACATTTCAGCCAGGTTAGCGGGGTCTTTGTTCGCGTTGGCGTAATCGGTCGTCCATTTAAAATTGGCGCGCTCGGTGGCCATCGCTTGGACGAGTTGCTGCTCCTGGTCCGCGGACAGCGGCGTTTGGCTCGAAGCCAGTTGGTCGCGGAATTGGCTCAACTGCATTCGTTCGGGTTGGGTTTTCTCGTAGGACTCATATTGCGCGTAGTTGGCGTCGCCCAGAAACGATTTGATTTGCTCGTTGTAGGCGTCGGTGGTGTCTTTGATCGTCTTGGTCAGCTCGGCGCGTTTGGCTGGGTCGGCGTCGCCGCCCATGAGTTCCATGCCGGCGTCGGCGGACGCCATCATCTTTTTCTCCATCAGGTCACGGAGGTAACTTTTTTGATCGGCGCTAAGGTTAAGCTGCGCGAACAACGGCCCGTAGGTCTTGTCGAGCATCGGTCCCATGACCGCCTTTTGCTGGGCCTTGATCATCTCCCGCATCTCCGGCGATTTGAACATCTCTCCGAATCCCTTGGCGCCGCCCGCGGCGTTTGTCTGAGCGGCGGCGAGCTGCCCCTGTAGTTTGACGACTTCGGTCGATTTCTGGACGGCGCTGAGCGTGGATTCGTTGACGCGCGCGCGCATTTCCTTGAGCTTCGCGGCGGCCGCGGCGGCTTGCTGGGCCTCGCTCTCGAGCTTTTCGGCGTTGGCCTGGAGCTCGCGAATCTGGCGCCGCGCGAGCTTGAGTTGATCGCTTTGACGATAGTAAAGGGCTCCCAGGGCGATGATCCCGGTGAGCGTTATGGCGAGGAGAAAGTTTTTCATAATATTCCTAAATTGAGATCACGTTACCTACTACGTGGCGGGCTACCCCTGAAAGGTTACACGGATAATCCATAAATCGCAAACTTCCGCCGTGACGCGTTCTCGCTCTTTTTTACGGCTCGGGTGACAGTTCATTTTGGCGCACCGCGCGATGGCTCGCGAGCAAACCCGTTTTAACGTCGGCGATTGTGCAAATGCTTTTGGAGAAACGGTTGCGAAGCGGCGCGAGTTGGGCTTAAATTGCGCTCCTAAGAACAGCTATTGCCATGCGAGCGTTTGCTTTTGCGGTCCTTCTCCTTTTCTTCGGCGGCCGCGGTCTTGCCGCGCAGGCGGCCGCGAACTGGCCGCAATTTCGCGGCCCCGGCGGTAACGGAGTCTCCACGGATGGCGCGCCACCGATCCAATTTGGCTTGGCGACCAATCTTCTCTGGCAAACCGTGCTGCCGTCCGGCAATTCGTCTCCTTGCGTTTGGGGTGATCGAATTTTTCTGACCGGTTTTGATCAGGGAAAGCTGGAAACATTGTGTCTTGACCGCCGGAGCGGGAGGATATTGTGGCGAAAAGTCTGCCCGGCCGCCAAGATCGAGCCGACCCATCGTTTGGGCAATCCGGCGACGCCTACCCCCGCGACCGATGGCGAGGCGGTTTACGTCTCGTTTGGGTCATTCGGACTGGTCGCTTACGATTTCAATGGGAGGGAACTTTGGAATAAGCCGCTGCCCTTGCCGATCATCGAGTTTGGCACGAGCAGTTCGCCGGTCTTGGCGGGCGAGGCGCTGATTCTGAACTGCGATCAAGACCTCGGCTCGTTTCTGCTGGCCGTGAATCGGCGCACGGGTGAGACGCTTTGGAAGACCGACCGTTCGGAATTCCGTCGAGGATTCGCGACGCCGATTGTGTGGCAGCATGACGCGGTCAACGAAATCGTCGTACCCGGGTCGATTTGGTTGAAGGCGTATGACCTGAAAGACGGCCAGGAACGCTGGTCCGTGCGGGGTTTCTCCCGTGTCGCGTGCGCGTCGCCGGTCGTCGGAGACGGGATGCTGTTTCTCTCCAGTTGGAATGTCGGCGGGGACGAGGGCGACCGCATTACGATGCCGCCATTCGCCGAATTCGCGGCGCAATATGATCGGAAAAAAGACGGCAAGCTAACGATTGACGAATTCCCCGCGGGACCGATCCGCGAGCGGTTCACTCAGATTGACCTGAACAAGGACGGCATCGTAACGGAGGCGGAATACAACAACATGGCGGCGATGTTCGAGAAGGCGGAGAATTCGTTGCTCGCGATTCGCGCCGGCGGGCAGGGGGACATCACCGCCTCTCATGTCGCTTGGAAGGTGACGAAATCCCTGCCGTATGTCTCGTCGCCGCTTTATTATCACGGACGCGTGTACACCATCAAAAACGGCGGCCTGCTCTCCTGCTATGACGCAAGAACGGGCAAGCCGCTTTATCAACAAGAACGAGTCGGCGCGCTGGGCGATTACTATTCGTCGGGTGTCGCGGTGGACGGTCGCATCTATTTTGGATCACAAGAGGGAACGGTGGTCGTCGTGGCCGCGGGGGATTCATTCAACGTTCTAGCCCGTAATGAAATCGGTGAATCAATCATGGCCACGCCGGCGATCGTGGATGGCAAGATGTATCTCCGCACCGCGGGGCACCTCGATGCCTTCGGACAGTGAGCGCGCTCGTCTGAACGGACTCCGGCGGAACTTGATCCGCGTCCTCGCGCTTGGTTCCTCGACACGAACGGTGGCGGGTCAAGCGCTGGCGTTGAGTCTCGTCGTCGGCTTCAACTTTGCATCCGCCTACGCGCAGACCAATGCGGCTCCGGCGCTCTTTGATGTTCATGCGCTGTTGCTGTCGCCGCGGTCGCCTGCCGTCCACACCGTAGCGCCCGTAGCGCCCAAATTGACCCTCAATGTTGTGCCCCCGACGGTCGTGGTCGCGCCGGCGACCAACGCCGTGGCGACCGACACGGACGGGGTCGGCCTCGGTTTTCCCACGGTTCTCTTGGTGATGTGCCGGGGATTTCGCTTTCGCCCGCCATGGACCGGCAGGCTCGGCGTTTGGCGGACTCGCTGGCCCTGCGTACGCTGAGCTATCCCCGCCTGATGTCGGAGTCGCTTCACCGCGTCCCGGACGATCTGCTCGATAAATTCAATTTCCTCGGCGCGCTGCCGAGTAATGTTCCGGGAGCGGGGCCGGCGCCGTCATCTCTCCCATTGGACGCCCAGGAACGGCCGCGCAGCCTCTCCGAGCCTCATCAGGCGCGGGGATTCTCAATCTTCTCGATCGGGCGATAACCGGGCGATTGTCGGGACGTCGGCGTAGCTGATCGCTTCAGCGGTTGCCGTCCGATTCGAATTCGACCTGTCGGCGCGCGGACGGGTGGAAACCAACGGCGAGTTTCTAAAGTCTTCTCACCCGGCGCCCAAAATTCACTCACATTTCGAGAAAAGGCCGGGTAAATCGCTTGACGCTACAACTGCTTGTGTGGTAGCTAAGTTTAAACCACATCCTAGGGTAGAATGGTTGCTTATGCGTTGTCCGAAGTGCGGTCGGCAAGATGATCGTGTGATTGATTCCCGGTCGTCCCGAGAGGGATCGACGATCCGGCGTCGGCGCGCCTGTTTGGGGTGTGGCCATCGCTACACCACTTACGAGGTGATCGAGCAGGAGGAAATCATGGTCATTAAGCGCGATGGCCGGCGGGAGCCATTTTCGCGGGAAAAACTCCTTTCGGGGATCAGCAAGGCGTGCCAGAAACGCCCCATCAGTCCCAAAGCGGTCGAAGAATTGGTGGAAAAAATCACGGACGAAATCGCCGGTCAATATGATCGCGAGGTTCCGTGCATGGCGATTGGCGAACGGGTGATGGATGGGTTGCGCGAGTTGGACGAGGTCGCTTACGTCCGCTTTGCCAGCGTTTATCGGCGGTTCCAGGAAGCGACCGATTTTGTGCAGGCGGTGAAAAAACTGGAGGTCAAAAATGATACAGCTACGATCCGATTGCCTGGTATTTGAGACGCCCGCCGGCGGGGCCATCCTTTGCTCCGCGGAACAGATCGCGTACGAATTGATGGGTGAATCCCTCGCGTTGCTTGACCCGGACTTGATCGATCACGCCACGGCGGCGGTTTTCCACTATTTCAAATTCGACCTGAATCGACAGTCCGTTTCGGTGGTTGAATTCTCGCAGGCCCTGGTCAAAGTGTTGCGCTGCCTGGGCGTCAAAGCGAAGGTCATCGGACCGCCGTCTCCTGTCCGCGTGGCCGAGGCCGACTTGCGTCTGTTGGCCTGCGAGTCGGGGAAGGGGTTCGAGTTGGCTTTCTTCCAGCGACTCCGCGAGGAACTTGTCCGGAAACTGGAGGATGATCCCCATGTCGTTCGCTTCAAAGGGTTGCGCGGTTGCGTCAAGCAACTGGTTGGCGCGCGGCGGTGGAGTGACCGTTGCCAGCAGTTAAGCGACCAGATTGTGGAATACTTGCGGCATTACTGGAGCGAGCGCTCGGCCGCCCCGCCCAGTTCCCTCGTCGTGACTTGAGCGGTTTCATGCCAGAGCCTATGGGACCGACCCTTTTTGAGAAGATCATCGCGCGCCAGATTCCCGCGAAAATCGCCTACGAGGATGAACTCGTCTTAGCGTTCCACGACATCAATCCCCAGGCGCCGACGCACATCTTGATCGTCCCGAAGAAGCCGATTCCTCGCGTTTCGGAAGCGTCGAGCGGGGACCAGCAGTTAATCGGACATCTCGTGCTCAAGGCGGCCGAAGTAGCCGCGAAGGTCGGTTTGGCCGAAGGTGGCTATCGCCTCGTTATCAATAGCGGCCCGAATGGCGGTGAGACGGTGCCCCACCTGCATTGTCACATTCTAGGCGGTCGTCAAATGACGTGGCCGCCGGGCTGATCCCCACCGAGCGTGAACGCGAACGTCGCCCGAGCTCATGCTCAAGGTGCGGCGCCACTCTTCAGGGCCGGATCAATCCGTTGAGAACTTCTCCGAGCCGTGCGATTCCGGTTTTAATATTATCGAGGGTTGCGCCGCCAAAACTGATGCGTAATTCCGAGTCCGGCTTTGGACGCGCGGGGTCGTCGGCGTAACAGAGCCAGCCGGGTACGTAGAGAATATCGTGCGCCAGGGCGAGTTTGAATACCTTTGATTTAGGACCGGATTTCAGGCGTCCGGGAAGCTTGGCCCATACATACAGACCTCCGTTCGGTTCCTGCCAGGCGACGGATTTCGGGAAATGCCGCCGGACGGCAGCGACCATCACCGCGGACTTTTCGTGGTACCGCCGTTGGAGCGCTTCGAGGTGGTGGGCGTAGCGCCCGGCTTCCAACGCGTGTCGAAGCAATTGCTGGACGAGGTTGGAGGTGCCGAAATCGTGATTGCCCTTCAGGCGCGCCACGACGGTAAATACCGGCTCCGGCAGGAGCGCAAATCCGACCCGCGCGCCGGTGGCGAACGGCTTGCTGTACGTGCCGGTATAGAGAACGCGGTTGGCAAATCCTTTGACCGCGAGCGCGGAGTGGGTATCGGGTCCTTGAAATCGCAATTCCCGGTACGCGGCGTCTTCCAGCAGGTAAAGCGGATGGCCGGCGGCTTTTTCGTATTTCTTCAAGAGCTTGAGCGCGCCCGCTTTCTTGGCAAAACTCGTCGTGACGCCGGTGGGATTTTGATAGTAGCTCACCAAATAAAGCATCTTCACCCGCGGCAGCTCGCCGTCGCGCCGCAGGGACTCCAAGGTCTCCTCCAGACACTGCAAATCAAGGCCGTCCTGGTCAAGGCGTATGCCGCGACAACGCAGCCCGTGGCTTTGCGCGATGCTCAGGTAAACGAAATAGGTTGGGTCCTCGACCAGCACGATGTCACCGGGATCACAGAGCGCTTCCGTCAATAGGTAGAGAGCTTGCTGCGAACCGTTCGAGATCAGCGTGTGTTTCGCGGAATAGCCGTCGGCGGCGATCGGGGCGCCATCGAGCGCCCGGAGTCGATCCGCCGTCAGTTCACGCAGGCGAAGGTCGCCCAACGTCGGTCCGTACTGCAGCGCCTTTTGGCCAATTGGGCCTGCGACCAACGCCCGTTCGAGGAGTGCACGCGTTTCCGTCACCGGCAGCGATTCGTTATCCGTGAAGCCCGCCGCGAGCGAGATCAGATGCGGATGCGCCAGCGTCAGATGCATCAACCACGAGATCGGCGGATCGGCGGTGCGTTGACCAAGTTGGGATAAGGCGGAACGTGTCATGCAATGGCTCAGCGTAATCAAACGGGCGGGAACGCCGCCAGTTTGAATTGCGGGCCTTCCCGATGCCACGCATTTTCTCTATGGCTTCGTCGTCGGCGTCGGTTCGGCCTCGAGCATTCTTAGGAACTGCTCGACCCCGCAGCGTATCTGCGGTGAATCAAACCCGGGTTGCTCGTTGTGGTCGCCGCTAATCTCCCAAAATAACTTCGGCGAGCGCGCGGCCGCGTAGTTCCGTTCGGCGTGCCGAAAACGGATCAAGCGATCGCCGCGACTGTGCATCACCATCATCGGCGGCTGAATCAGGGGTAACTTGGCAACGGTATCGTATTTGATGGTGTTCAACCAGCGAACCGGGAGCCACGGGAATAGCTCAACGCCCAAATCAGCCACGCTGGTGAACGTGCTTTGAAGGATGATTCCGCCCAGCGAAGGCTCACGAATCGCCAATTCAGCGGCGATCGCGCCGCCTAACGACTCGCCCAATGCGATGACCTGTCGAGGCGGACGTCGGTTTTGGCGCAACCAATCCAGCGCGGCGTCCGCGTCATGGTAGGTTCCGGCTTCACTGGGAGTTCCTTCGCTTCGCCCGTAACCGCGATAATCGAAAGCAAAAACGTTGAGGCCGAGATCCAGCAGAATCGAGTACCACTTCAGGCGATGACTCACGTTTCCAGCGTTGCCGTGGCAAATCAGAACCGTCCAGTTGGACCAACGAGAAGGGCCGAGGCAGGGAAAGAACCAGCCGTTGAGCCGAACCCCGTCAGCGGTTCCAAAACTAATGTCGTCAAACGGCCAGTTGAGATCGGCCGGTTTCAGCCCCAAGGTTTTGCTTGGGTGATAAACTTGTCGGCGCTCAAACCAACGGAACACGCGAATTTCCTTAGCTCGGTCGCGCCAATGGCGTGGTGAGTGGCCGACGCGCGCCCGGAATTAGGCTTCGGGACGGACGCGTTGTTGTCGGCAGCTTCATTCCGCACTAGGGTCCAAACTGGCGGCTAGCCTCAATTCGCCCCAGCCAACCTCGTGTGCGTCATAGCCCTCGGCTTGCAAGCGCCCGAGAACCTCGCCGAATCCAGGGAAGGCAAGCTCACGTCGCAGCGCCGCGTGTTGGAATTGTGGGATTGGGACGAATTTGCAGTCGGGATTCGGCGTGAAACCGGCTTCGCGCAATAGTTCAAGCAACTCCTCGGCCACGAAGTACGGCCAGAAGGCCTCCGCCGTAAGGCGCGCGAACAGGTCGCTCTCGGGCGAGTTGTCACGCAGGCAGGGGACGATCCCCACCAGGACGCCGCCCGGCGCGAGATGATCCGCAGCGGCCCGAAAAAGCTCCAGCGGATCAATGAGTTCCACGAGCGGACCGGCCAAAAGGACGACGTCCGGTTCATGTCCCTGCGCGAGCGCCGCGGGAACCAAGCCGGGCTGGAGGAGCGCCAACGCCGCGGTCTCGGTGGACCAATCCGCCCACCGCCGGCCGCACAGACGGTGATGCACAAACGCCTGCTGTTCCGCCCGATCCTCCCGCGTCCATCGCCGCCGTGCGTCCTGGGCGTACGAGGCGAGGAAATTCCCGGCGTGCCGAGGCAACTCGCGTTTCATTTCACGCTCATGCTAACCGAAAGCGCCGGTCCAGACCATGCCGGATTACGGACGGCTAAGGAAGCCTGCTGACGCGCATCGTTCGGTATGCTATCGATGACGCCATTCACGAGCTATGGCCGTTACGTTTAATCAAATCGTTCCGTGGGGCCGATCCCTGCGCGAGTACGAACTGATGTTCGGTCTCGAGGCCAGGCACTATGCCGGGGGAATCCTCGACTGCGGCGGCGGCCCGGCGAGTTTCAACGCCGAGGTGACGGTCAAGGGCGGGCGAGCCGTTTCGGTCGATCCCCTTTACGCGGTCCCGGCCGCGGAGATTGAGGCGCGTTTCGAGGCGATTGTCGAACCGATGCTGGCCCAGGTCAGGGCCACGCCGGAGGATTGGACGTGGGGGTTTCATCGCGATCCCGAAGACTTGCGAGCAAATCGGCGCGCCGCGCTTGACGCGTTTCTGGCCGACTACGAACGCGGCAAACGGGAACAACGTTATCTGATTGGTGAATTGCCTTTTCTCCCTTTTCGAGCCGCGTCTTTCGCGCTCGCGGTCTGTTCTCATCTTCTCTTCCTGTATTCAGACCTTCTGTCCGAAGAGTTTCACGTCCGTTCGGCGCTTGAATTGTGCCGCGTCGCGAAAGAAGTGCGGATTTTTCCGCTGCTTACGCTTCAGCGGGAATTGTCACCGCGCGTGGCGCCGTTGCGGGCCGCGATGGAGACCGCCGGATGGAAATCTGAGATCGTTGCGACGCCGTACGAGTTGCAACGCGGCGGGAACCAGATGCTGCGGCTTTTCCAGAGCCACGAATAAGTCGCGAATCTCGAAACGCGGGAGCGCCTCGAGTTCCAGCCGCAATCGCGCTGCCAATGCTGCGTCATTTCGAGATCATGCCGCCAATTGGAAATCGCGAATGGCGGGGGGCGTCAGACTCGGGTCTTCCAACAGCCGCAGCGCGGCTTCGATGACCTGCAGTTGAAGCTGCGAATTATGGGGTTCGCCGAGGGGGTAGCCGTGGTGATAGGGCACAAACAGCGCTCGCGGGGGATGCACTTTTTCGGCGACTTCGCGCAGGAGTTGAAGCACGACGCCGCTGACGCCTTGGCGTTCGAACTCGGCCGCCACCAGGCAGGCGGCTTGATTGCACATCGGGCAGACGGGGATCACCAGCGCGACGTCGGGGCCATCCGTGACCACCGCCCGGACCGCGGCGGGAACCGTGTCGCGGACGAACCGCCCGGGCGCCGTGATTGATCCCATGAAGGAAAGATGCCTTGGCGCGAGCGAACCGATGCGGCCGGATTTTACCAACTCGCGCAGTCGGTCAAGTGGGAAGCCTAAGTTTTGGTCCTGACGCAGGCCGGTGTGGTCGTAAGCTTCGCTCCGGTGGGTGTCGATCAGCGTGGAGACGTCCGCGTCACCGGGGATTTCGCGCAACGTTGGGTCGCCGCCGCGAACTTCGTGGTCGAACGGCTTCTGGCTCGGTAAGACGAACCCAGCGCTGGAGGCGAGGATCAGGCGGGATTGCGCCAGCGGCTTGCGCAAGGGAGTCCACGGGACCGGATCGATACGGCGCCAGCGATAGAGCTTCAGGAACGCGCGGATCGTGAACGAGAATTCGTCAATATTACCCATAGCCGACGCCAAGGTGCATCACGACTTCCGGGTTGGCGAGGGGTTTAGTCGGTTGCCGTGACGGCCACTTTCGGCAGCCTAGTGGGTGGCCTCGTCGAATCTGGTAGCGCGGCGCGCGTTTGGCGGCGGATTGAAGTCGCCCGCCCGGTTGCCTCAGGCCAGCAGCCTGCGCACGACTTCGCCTTTGACGTCCGTCAGGCGAAAATCACGGCCCTGGAAGCGATAGACCAACTTGGTGTGGTCCAAACCGAAGAGCTGGAGCATGGTCGCCTGGAAATCATTTACATGCACCGGTTCACTCACGATGTTCCAACCCAACTCGTCGGTGGCGCCAATAACCTGGCCCCCTTGCACGCCGCCGCCCGCCATCCAGGTCGTGAAGGCAAATGGGTGATGATCGCGACCAGTTACTTTCGTAAACCCGGCGCGATTCTCGCCCAGTGGCGTGCGGCCGAACTCGGATCCCCAGACTACCAGGGTGGAGTCGAGCAGGCCGCGTTGTTTGAGGTCCTTTAGCAGCGCGGCCACCGGTTGATCCACGACGCGGCAATTGAATTTGAGGTCCGAATCGAGATCATTGTGATGGTCCCACGAGGCGTGATGAATGCTCACGAATCGTACGCCTCGTTCGACCATGCGCCGGGCGAGGAGGCAGTTGCGGGCGAAGACTTTGAAGGCGTCGGGACCGCCGCCCCGAATAGTCTTGAGTCCACCCGCGTCCCGATCCACGCCGTAGGCCTCGAGCGTAGCGGGGTTTTCACCCGAAAAATCCATCAACTCGGGCGCGGAAACCTGCATCCGGGCGGCCATCTCATACGAGGCGATGCGACCGGCGATTTCCGGGTCGCCCACCACTTTCTGTCGCAGTTGGTTCAAATCGCGGAGCGCGTCGAACCCGTAATGACGCATTTCGGTGCTGAGGGGGCTGTTGAGGTCCTGTACCGGGTCACCGTGATTGTGGAACAGGACGCCCTGGTACGCGGAAGGCAGAAATCCGTTGGAGAACATCGTGTTGCCGCCACTGGGCGCCCGTCCAGCCGTGAGCACCACATAGCCCGGCAGATTCTGGCACGGACTGCCAAGAGCATACGTGACCCACGAACCGACGCTGGGACGACCGAGCGTCTGAACCCCGGTGTACATCAAGAGTTCACCGGGATGATGGTTGAAAGCCTCGGTGTGCATTGACCGGACGAACGCGATGTCGTCCGCGCAACTGCCGATATTGGGGAGTAGCTCCGACATCTCCGTGCCGCATTGGCCGCGCCGATGGAACTTATACGGGCTGCCGAGTAAAACGGCCGAGTCCTTTTGAATGAAGGCAAAACGAACCTTTTCGGTCATGGAATCGGGCAATTTCTGGCCGTTCAATTCGTTGAGCTTCGGCTTGGGATCGAACAGGTCGATCTGGCTCGTGCCGCCCTCCATGTAGAGAAATATGCACTGCTTGGCTTTCGGCGCGAAATGTGGCGCCCGCGGCGACAGGGGCTGGCGCGCGGCTCCCGGCTCCCCGGCGAGCAGGTTGTCCGCCTGAAACAGCGAGGCCAACGCCAGCCCGCCCAGGCCGCTGGCCGCGGTCGTCAGGAAATCGCGGCGCGTTAGATTCAGTATTTGATCAGCGTCCATATCGAGATTTCATTCGCGAGTCGTGAACTCATCCAGGTTCAGCATCGTCTGCGCCACGGCGACGTACGCGGCGGCGGCGGGGGTGGCGCTCTCGGGCATGAGACGAGCCGGCAGGTCGGGCGCCTGCTCGACCGCGCGGCGTTCATCTTCGAACAAACGCGCCAGCCGGTCGAGTTCGGCTTTTGTCGGAGGGCGGGAAAAGCAGAGCGCGAAGCCGCGCGCGATATTCTTCCGCGCGTCGCCGCCACCGGCGGACGCCATGCGTTGGCCGAGGCCTTGCGCGCACTCGAAAAAGACGGGGTTGTTCAACAGCGTCAACGCCTGCAGCGGTGTGTCCGAATGCTCCCTCCGCGGGCAGGCTTCGCTTGGATTTGCGGCGTCAAACGTGGCGGCGACGGGGTAGGGAACCGTGCGTTGGGAATAGACATACACTCCGCGCCGGTAACGTTCCGGTCCCGCGGAATCGACCCAGGTGAAGGCGCCCGCGCTGCCCAACGCCTTGAAGTCGGGCGTCGTTGGCGGCCGAAAGCTCGGTCCGCCGATCTCGTCGTTCAGGAGTCCGGCCGCCGATAGGCAGAGGTCACGCACGATCTCCGATTCGACGCGAAAGCGGCCCTGTCGCGCGAGCCAGAGGTTTTGGGGGTCGCGCTGTTCGAGGTCATTTCGCCAATGGGATGACTGCCGGTAGGTGGCTGAAGTCACGATCAATTTGATGAGCGCCTTGCGGCTCCAGCCACCGTCGCGGAATTGGACGGCCAGCCAATCCAGCAATTCGGGGTGAGTTGGAGCCTCGCCCCGCGCGCCGAAGTCTTCCGGGGTCGCGACCAGCCCGCGGCCAAAGAGATGCTGCCACGTTCGGTTCACTTCGACGCGGGCGGTCAGCGGGTTGGCCGGATCGACGAGCCATCGGGCCAAATCCAGGCGATCGGGCGCGGCGCCGCGCGGATGGAGCGGGGGAAGCGCCGCCAGTCCGCCGGGTTGAACCTCCTGGCCGAGCCGGTGAAAATCACCACGGATGTGAACGAAAGTCTGCACTGGCTGCTCGCGTTGGCGGATGGTTTGCGCCTGGCTCTCGGTGTAGGTCGGCGCCGCGGCTTGCAGTCCGGCCAACGCCTTCTTCAAGTCATCGACGCGGCTGGGCTTCGTTTGCCCTTCGGCTTGAATTTCGGCCTCGATCCGCCTGCGTTCCCCCTCCCACGAGAGTTTGAGCGCCTGGTAGCGGCTCACTTCGTCCGCCTGTGGCGCGGGGATATCCACTTCATCCGCCTGGTCGAAAAACGCGTACAATTGGTAATACTCAGTTTGCGCGATTGGGTCGTACTTATGGGAGTGGCACTGGGCGCAGCCGACCGTTAACCCGAGCCAAACCTCGCCAGTGGTATTGACGCGGTCCGCCTTCGCGAGGCAGCGAAACTCCTCCGGGTCGATGCCATCTTCGCGGTTCATCAGGGTGTTGCGATGGAACCCGGTCGCGATTTTCTGCGAGAGCGTGGCATTGGGGAGCAGGTCTCCCGCCAGTTGCTCAATGGTGAACTGATCGTAGGGCAGATCTCGATTCACGGCGTCGATGACCCAATTGCGGTAAACGTACGCGAAGGGGCGAGCGCGATCGACCTGGTAGCCGTCGCTGTCCGCGTAGCGCGCCAAATCGAGCCAGTGCCGGCCCCAGCGTTCACCGAAATGCGAGGAGGCGAGCAGGCGATCGACGAGATGTTCGTACGCGCTGGCGTCGCGATCCGCGATAAAGTCGGCCACCTGCTCCGGCGTTGGCGGCAGGCCGGTCAAGTCCAGTGACAAACGCCGGATCAACGTGGTCCGATCCGCTTCCGAGGATGGGGTTACTTGCTCGCGTTCCAACCGGGCCAAAACAAACTGATCCACCGGATTGCGAATCCACCGCCAGTTTTTCACGGTTGGCAGCGCGAGTTTTCGCGGTGGTCGGAATGACCAATGAGTCTCGCGGCGTTTCGAGGTCACGGTCGGGTTTTGCGCTGCCTGGTTCGCGTTGGCGTCAGCGGCCAGGCAGACGGGCGCGACCAGCGCCAGACCGGAGGTCGCAAGGGCCGCCAGAATCACTCGCCAAACCGGGCAATGTTTCGTCGCCAGCATCATGAATCGATTTTTTGACGAAACTGGCGGGGTTAAAATTTGACTTTTTTTCGACTGAATTGGCGAATGCCAGAGTGATCACTCGTAAGCAAGACAACGATCCGGCGCTGGTACCACCTTCTTTTGGTCGTGATTGGCGGGCCGTGCGTTACTGAAGTTCAATCGGCGTTGGCAGCCGCAGACTCCGACCATTTTGCCACGAGA
>Ga0265320_10001445_pt1 | contig 17300 bp, 20 predicted proteins | sample 4827metaG_FD_202087 | JGI IMG/M metagenome (GOLD analysis project Ga0265320, IMG submission 202087) | Rhizosphere microbial communities from Carex aquatilis grown in University of Washington, Seatle, WA, United States - 4-8-27 metaG | ecosystem: Host-associated > Plants > Roots > Rhizosphere >...
ACGCCGGGCACGTTAAACACGAAGGATAAGAACAATCTCAAGCCTTGCGAGATTACGCAAGAGAGCGATGCAGAGTATACGTGCGAGCAGCTAGACAGGCTCCTCCCTAAGATTACTAAAGAAGATGAGGAGTACTGCAAGCAACACTATGACAAGACCTACAACATCTCGCGACAAACAGAGGTAGACGACACTCTCCCTCCCAAGTTCGGTAAGCTCATATCTGAGAATGAAGAAATTCGACAAATTTGGCTAGGTGATACAGACGACAGAAGTAAGAGCGACTTTAGACTAGGACATATCATGCTCGCCTCAGGCTTTACCAAGAAAGAAGCGATGTCGGTGTTAGTTAATAGCGAGAAGGCCAAGGACAGGGCGCCTAAGCATCGTATAAGCTACGCCGAGAACATTGTGGATAAGATATGGACGTTTGAGGTGCCTACAGACAAGCCTGGATCTCTATCTAGAAGTGTGAAGGACATCCTACAGGCTAGCGAGCAGACCATCAAAGGAACACCCTTCCGGTGTCATAAGTGGATCGACGACACCGAGCACGGCTTTAGGCTGGGACAGGTAATAGGCCTAGTCGCAGGCTCCGGTGTAGGTAAGACTGAAGTCGCGTTAAACATGTTCAAATGGTTTGTAGAGCGCAATCCCAACTACGACCACTTCTTCATACCCCTTGAGCAGCCAGCCAATGAAATTGCGGACAGATGGCGTAAGATATGCGGGCAAGACACTACTCTGCACGAAAAGGTTCATATCATAAGCAACTACAACGACGATGGCAGTTTCAGGCATCTCTCCTTTGTCGAGATTAAAGATTATATCCTTCAGTTTCAAAAAGATAGCGGGCGTAAGATTGGCTGCGTTGTCATGGACCATATTGGAGCCCTTAAGAAAAAGGGTAAGAATGGCGAGAACCAGGATCTCATGGATATTTGCCATTCCATGAAGAGCTTTGCTATCGAGACAAACACGCTGCTTGTAATGCAGTCCCAGGCTCCTAGAGAGAAAGCCGGCATCGGTGACTTGGAGCTAAACAAGGACGCAGCCTATGGGACTGTCTATTTTGAGTCCTACTGCGACTACCTGATGACCCTCTGGCAGCCTTTGAAGCGTTGCTATGGCACCAAGGGCTGCCCCACTGTGACAGCGTTTAAGTTCTGTAAGATTAGACATAAGAACCAGACCAAGGATAGGATCCAAGAGGATGTTCCTTATCGATTGTTTTTTGACCCTGACACGAGTACATTTAGAGAGCTGAGTGAGACAGAGCAGAAGTCCTTCCGGTATTTTAATAACTCCGCCGTAAATAAACGAAAAGGCGATAAGCGCACTCAGATTATCGAGTACCAGGATGTTGGATCGAAGGAGGTAATCAGTGGAGAAGCTAATCATAATAAAGACTCTGAAGGAGCTAGAAGCATTAAAGGAGTACATTAAGGAGAATGACTTCATTGCCTACGACACCGAGACAAACGGGACAGGCAAAGAGTCTAGCATCATAGGCTTCTCAATAGCCGCCGACACTAGCCTAGCCTATTATGTCATACTGTCGTATTGGGACGTAGAGAAGCAGACTCTAGTCGATCTTGAGACAATGCAGGGAGCTAAAGAGACAATAGAACTCCTAGTCGGCAAAAACCTAATCATGCAGAATGCGCCGTTTGACTGCTCCATGACGGTGAACAACTTCGGCATAGAGCTTATGCCCTACGTCCACACTGATACCATGATCTTGGGACACCTGCTCAACGAGAACCGCAGTAACGGCCTCAAGGAGCGCGGTGTTGAGCTATACGGCGAAGACGCTCGTAAAGAGCAGGCAGCCATGAAAGAGAGCGTCCATAAGAACGGCGGCGTCCTAACCAAAGAGAAATACGAACTATATAAGGCAGACGCGGATCTAATGGCCTATTACGGAGCTAAGGACGCTATCCTAACTCTCAAGGTGTTCTACCATGACATTGAGATCCTCATGGAGAACCCTACGCTGCAGGCTTTCTTCTACGACGACGAGTCTATGCCTTTGCTACGAGGGCCTACCTATGATCTCAATACTACAGGGCTACAGGTTGATCCTGCCAAGCTTCAGAAGCTTAAGAACCAACTAGAGGTTGAATGCTTGGAGGCCATGGCCTATATCACCAAGGAGGTTGAGCCTTATGTCAAAGAGAAGTATCCGGCTACCGGTAAGACCAACATATTCAACATAGGAGCCCCTCAGCAACGAGCGTGGCTTCTATTTGAAAAGTTAGACAACGAGTTCAATAACCTCACCAAGACCGGGCGAGAGCTATGTAAGGCGCTGAATCTAAAGCTTCCCTATTCTCCAGCCGCTAAGCGAGAATTTATATCTGTAGTCAAGGCCAACAAAGACAATATTTGGGAGGAGGCCAAGATCAATAAGAAAACCAAGAAGCTTGGGCGCCCTAAGAAGGTTGGGGAGCCTTGGACTTATATGGCCTCCGGTAAGGAGTCTCTCAAGAAGCTTGCCGATAAGTATAAGTGGGTAGGAAAGTATCTTGAATATGCCAAAAATGATAAAATTCTAAATACGTACGTAATAGGCATACAGGAGAAGATGCAATACAACGTGATCCGCCCAAGCTTCCTTCAGCATGGAACAACCTCAGGCCGGTACTCTAGTAGGAAGCCTAACTTCCAAAACTTACCTAGAGACGATAAGAGGGTGAAGTCGTGTATCATAGCCCGCAAAGGCCGAGTATTCGTAGGAGCTGACTACGCCCAGCTTGAGCCCCGAGTGTTTGCTGCCTTTAGCGGTGACGTAAGACTACTTGATTGCTTTAAAAATGGCGATGACTTCTACTCAGTCATAGGCATGGAAGTGTTTGATAAGTACGATTGTACCTTAAAGAAGGACGACAGTAATTCATTTGCTAAGATGTACCCGAATCTTAGGAACATTGCCAAGGTCGTAGGCTTATCTGCGACATATGGCACAACTGCACCGAAGATGGCGCCTACTATTGGCAAGAGTATTCAAGAAGCGAAGGAGATCATTGAGAACTATTTCGAAAAGTTTCCTGACGTGAAACAGCTCATGTTAGAGTCACACAAGCAGGCTAAAAAGTATGGTGAAGTTCACAACATGTTTGGACGCCCTCGCAGGATGCCTAAGGCCAGAGAGATCGAGGCTATCTATGGCGACGCGCCACACGAAGAGCTGCCGTATGAACACCGCAACACACTCAACCTCGCGGTGAACCATAGGATTCAGAGTACTGCAGCGTCTATCATGAATAGGGCCGCTATAGCCTGTCACAAAAAGTTAGTAGATTTTGTGGCAAACGACCCTCGCTGGGCAGAAGTTAAAATCGTCCTGCAAGTGCATGACGAGCTTGTATTGGAGGGACCTGAGGATCTAGCACAAGAAATGGTGACCGTTTTGAAGGAGTCAATGGAAAATACAACAAAACTTCCAGGGGTTGAACTGATAGCGGAGCCCAAAATAGGCTATAATCTCGCAGAGTTAAAATGATTGTTGACAAAGGAGGTAAAGTATGCTCACTTTTTTAGTGATTTTTATAGTATTAATGATTATTCTTAGTTAATGAACAGTCTAAATAGCATTTTAAATAGTATTCGTAACTTGGCTCTAAAACTACGGGCTCTTTTTCCCTCTGCAATGCCTATTGGGCTAGCAGAACATAAAGCCTGGGCAGATTCGATTATCAGTCTATATGATTTCCCGGACAACGACTCCGTTAGGTTTGCGTTGGCCACCATGGTCCTACACCTAGGGCCGACGGCAGCGTACCGATCGAAGTTCTACTTTTCCATCATGTTGAAGGCAGGCGCTGCGAAGCAAGTTGCTAGCGCTGTATTTCAAGAGATTAAAATTAAACAACAAGCGGAAGTTACTGCTCAGACGGCGGTACCTTCCAGTGCATCCCCGATCTAAACAGTTTTCTACACTCCAAGCTGAGTGGTACAAAAAGTTGAAAGATAGTGGTTTTAACGATATCGAGCGCAAAAACGGCGATATCATTCACAGCGCCGAAGACAACATAGTTACACACTATGACCAAAACTCCTTCGAAGCAAAGAGAGACTACAATCGCCTAGCAGGCCAGTTCTTACACGATTACAAGTTTAAGTCTAACTTGGAGCGCTTAGTGTGGGAACACCACGTAGAAGGCATGAGCATTAGAAACATTGTTAAGACATTAAAAGCTAAGAGAATCAATGTCTACAAACGCAAGATTCATGAATTGTTAAACAGGCTAATAGAAGAAATGGTGACCCGTGCTCGAAAAGGATAGCTTAGTAGCGATACGCGATATACAGCCTGCTGATAGGAACTTCATACTGGCTACGTGGCTTAGGGGCCTTCGCTTTGGTAATGATTGGTTCCAAGAGATTGAAAAGACAGTGTACTTCACCGTGTACCAACAAGTCGTTGATACTATCATTTCAGACTCTAGCAACACGATTAAGGTAGCATGCCTGAAAGAAGACCCAGAGGTGATTCTAGGGTATTCCGTGTACGCAGGCGAGCGCCTTGACTGGGTCTTTGTTAAGAAAGCATGGAGAGGCATTGGCATCGCTAAGAGCCTAATCCCCTCCGGTATTACCACGGTGTCTCACCTCACCAAAACTGGCAAGAGCATCATGCATAAGAGCATGAAAGGTGCACACTTTAACCCCTTCTCTATACGATGAGAACATCAGGCAGTTTAACGACGCCAAACTACCTGAAATTAAACCCGGCGTCTAGTTGGAGTAATTAATGTCCGAAGCAGAAAATAAACCTAAAGAACGTGGGATCCCTGATATTCAAACAGAATATCAACAATGCTGTGTAAAAGCAGGGCACCTTCAGTATCAAATCGCCACCATGGGTAAAGACCTTGGTCTGTTAAACGATACCATGCGCGACTTGAACTTTGAAGCGGCTGGACTTCAAGCAAAACAACAGGCAGCAAAGCCTGCAGAAAGCGCTCCGGCGCCAGAGGCATCAAATGGGTAAGAAAGTAGTATACGCAAAGCTTCATGAAGGCTTCTTTATCCCAGGCGGCGTAGGCAGCCCAGGCAACATGAGTGACACGCTCCCGTCTCAAAACAAGACGCTAGAGAACTTCAGCATGCAAGAGGACGATCTTGGTCGGCTCATTCTAACGTGGACGCAAGGTCGCGGTCGTATTGAGCGCTCATGCTCAGTGGCTGCCGCTAACGTCAAAGTGGCCGTCTATGAGGATAAAGATCTCAACGCTCCCTCTAAGACTACGCCGAACGACGCCCTGTGAAAAAACGCATTATTCCTCCTTCTCTGGACGGCCCTAAGGACAACAACGGAGTTTACATCAAACGAACTCCGCCGGTTGACCTGGGGCCGTTTAGGCTAGATAAGTTTCTATTCGATAAGCAATTGAGATTTGTCGAGAGTCCGCATCCCTTCAAGATAGCGGTATGCTCTAGGCGCTCCGGTAAAACCGTAGCATGTTCGGCGGATCTTGTATACACAGCGATTAGTAATCCTGAGGTTACCTGCCTCTATATCACCCTATCTAGAAACACCGCCAAGAAGATTATCTGGAAGGACATAAGGCGAATCAACATTGACTACAAGTTAGGCGGTCAGGAAGACCTCACCGAGTTGTCAATGACCTTTCCTAACGGCTCTACAATCTACCTGTCTGGAGCTAAAGATGAGTCTGAGATTGAGAAGTTTCGTGGGATGGCTTTCAAGCTCGTCTACATCGATGAGTGTCAATCCTTCAGAGAGTATATCCGCGATCTCATTGACGATGTCATCTCTCCCGCTCTCATGGACTACGCAGGTACACTCTGCCTAATCGGCACGCCAGGTCCAATACCGGCAGGCTACTTCGCCGAGGTAGCCGGTATCGTCCCTGAAAAGATCTCAGCCTCCGAGTCCTGGATGCAGTTTGGGTGGACCTTCTTTGACAACCCATTCATCGTAGTGAAGTCTGGGAAGACACATGAGCAGAGTTTAGACAGAGAGCTTAAGCGACGCGGTGTCCTCATGTCAGACCCCTCTATCCAAAGAGAGTGGTTCGGTAAGTGGGTACTAGACAGCGACTCTCTCTGGATCCAGTACAACTCAGCCAAAAACCATTTTGACAAGCTTCCTGAGCTTAAGCCTGGAAATAAGTACAACTACATCATGGGAATTGACTTGGGCTTTCAAGACGCGGACGCCATCGGTGTCATAGCCTGGTCTGATGAGTCCCCTATCACCTATTTAGTTGAAGAGGTAGTTACAAGAAAACAAGGACTTACCGAGCTAGCTAGTCAGATTCAAGCCCTCTGTGGGCGATATGAAATTTCCAAGATGGTAATAGACGAGGGCGGTCTCGGTAAGAAGCTTGCTGAAGAGCTTAGACGTAGACATGGCCTACCAGTGCAGCCTGCTGATAAGGTCCGTAAGCAGGAGAACGTCGCTTTCCTTAACGATGCCCTACGTACCGGTAGATTCAAGGCTAAGTCATCGTCTGCGTTTGCACAGGATAGCATGCGAGTTGAGATTGACTGGTCTAAGTCAACGCCGGATAGGATCAAAGTCTCGGACAAATATCACTCAGATATCATCGACGCTGTCCTATACGCCTTTAAAGAGAGTCCGAGCTTCAGTTATATGCCTCCTGAGGAAAAGCCTAAGCACGGTACCAAGGAGTGGGCTACTGCTCAACAGACCGAAATGTGGGACCAGGCAGTGAGTCATTTTGAGGCTCAGGCTGAATTAGAGAAGAAATTTAGCGGTTTTGACGAATAAGGCACACATTTTAACTGAAATCAAGTGAAATAGGGACTATCTAGCTAAGATAGGAGAACCCTAGTGCTTCCCTTTCTAAAACCCAAGCTACAAACCGGCCTAATCACTGAACAACGAAAACCCGACGGCGGGGCTGCTGAACTTCCTGAGGGAGATCACGCACTTAAAGCCGCTGCGGAAGATATGATCCGCGCTTTTAATAGTAAAGATCCCGAACACTTAGCTCTCGCTTTGCGCTCTGCTTTCCAAATCCTGGATAGCGAGCCTCAAGACGATGACGAACAACAACCTAATGAAGATGAGGAAGAATAAATGCCATTGATTAAGAGCGCCAGTAAAAGGGCTTTCGGTGAAAACATGTCCAAGGAAATGAACGCCGGAAAGCCTAAAAATCAGTCTTTAGCAATCGCATTCAGTGTACAGCGTCGGAATAAGAAAAAGAAGATGGCAGATGGCGGAATGATCGACCTCGATCCTCGCCAAGATGCAGACTCTGAACATGATGACGCTGAAGATATGGCTAAAGGCCGCAGTCCCTCTGACGCTAACAATTCAGAATCACAAGCAAATTCTGAAAGCCGCCCCATGCCAGACAAATCGTACAACGATTCGGACAGCGTGTCTCGAAATAGAGGCAACAAGGCGCTTAAAGATGCTCAATGGGACGACAATTCCACGGTGGAACAGGCGCAACGCCCGTCTCAGACCAGACTCAGCCAGCCTAAGGGCGTAGGCAGCGATCCTATGGCTATGCGTCAGCGTGATATGCACGACGACGAAGAGGATTTCGGCGATTCAATCTATCCTGAAAGCGATAAAGCTCAACCAATTCAAAGAGATAACGAAGACTTCCCTAAAAGACAAGGCTCGTCTCCTGACATGGAGCGCCAGCATAGTAACAAACGCGCTGCCTATGACTCAGCTTCTGAGAATCAATACTCTGAAGACGAAGCTCAAGACAACATGAAGAAAAAGCAAAGCCCGATCGGACGCTACGCCAAAGGCGGCGAAGTGAGCGGCAGCGGCGCAAAGACCAGTACAACCGGAAATAAGACAAAAACAGGCGGATCTAACCCCGGCGGAGCTTCAACAGGCGGAGCCGGCACCGTAACGATCACTACAGGAAATAAGCCGCCTAATAGCATTAATGTGAGCGGTGTTGGCGGCAAGACCGCTGCGCGTAATGCCGGTGGAATGGATCCTAGTGACGAAGATGATGATGACACGATGATGGCTCAAGGCGGAAGCGTCGAGGGCATGGAAGAATCTGACGAATCAGACCTCCTATCAAGTGACTACCCATCAGGACCACATGATAAGCAGCCTAAGGATGGCTACGACGAAAGCCACGATTACTCCCCAATCTCAGAGAACCCCGACGAAGCTAACCCCCATACCGGTGAGTCTGAAAACGACATGCTCAGACGCCACGCAATGGAGCGCGCCATGTTCGCTAAGGGCGGTATGGCTAATCCTAAGCTGCAACAATCCGAAATGGAGCCGCCAGAGGCTCATAAGTCGATCGCCGACGCCATTATGTCTAAGCGCAAGCATGCCAAGATGATGATGGATGACGGCGGTGAGGTTGACCCTGATCTCCAAAAGTACATGCCTTCTGATAAAGAAGCTGCTGACTCAGGTTACCCGCCTGGTCCAGAAAGAGCCCAGTATATCGCTAGGAAGCGCCAAGCTGCAGCTCAGAACTACGCAGACGGCGGTATGGTCGATTTAGAGGCTAACTCTGAAGAGTCTCCTAACGAGGAAGACCAGATGAGCTTTAAGGCAAATGGCAAAGAGCAGTATGACGACAGTCAGCTTAGCCGCCAGCCTTCTGACTCAAACCTGAAGGGCCATGACCTTCCTGACGAAGATAGCCACGATATGGTAGATCAAATCAGACGCAAGATGCGGATGCGCCGGAGCTAACGGTGGAAAAGCTTCCAAACGCCAAAGAATTGAAAAAGCTAGCAGAAGCTTGCCGTAAGGCAGGCATAAAGGCGTTTAAAGGCTACGGGATCGAGTTTACCCTGTCTGATGAGGCTCCGGTATCAAATTATAAGAAAAGGGCTCCTGAGGCAAATAAGAGCGTTATAGGGCATTCTAACAACCCCTTTGAATCTGACACTCTTACCGATGATCAGCTCCTCATGTGGAGCGTATCGGACATAGCCGAGTCTAAAACCGAATAGGTGACCCAATGAAGGTAAACCCTTCTAGCATAGCCAGTACAGTGACATTCCAGACTAAAGCCAAGAAGCAGGCTGAGTCTGTTGCATCGTGGTGGAAGTCCTCGGATAAGAGAGAACTCTGCGCTCAGCTGATCAGTACGGCTACCTACTTGAAAGAGTCTCAGCAGTACCGCTATAGGCAAGCTGCTATCTATGCAAGATTATACGGGAATATGTCTCTGTATAACTTCATTGGCTCTAACATGAGTAAGCTAGACCAGACGACTGGCCTCCCGCAGGATAGGCCTACCTTCAACGTAGTCCAATCCTCTGCAGATACCCTCATCTCACGCATATCACAGTCTAGACCAGCCCCGGTGTTCCTCACCGACAACTCGGACTACAAAGAGCGTAACTTAGCGAAGAAATTGAACAATTTCATCTTAGGTGAGTTCTACCAGACTAAAGCCTATGACAAGGCCGTGATCGCACTAAGAGATGCCTTAGTCGAAGGTACGGGCATCCTCAAGGTCTATGAAGGCCAAGACAAGAAAGTCGCTATTGAACGCGTCCTCCTCACCGAGCTGCTAGTTGATCCAAACGAAGCTATGTATGGCGAGCCACGCCAGATGTACCAACTGAAGCTAGTAGACCGAGCCGTCCTCAAAGAGTGGTTTGGCAAGGGCTCTATCATAGAAGACGCCGTCAAAGCGTACCCAGACAACTCAGCAGACTCTTCTAAGACAGTCTCAGACCTAGTGATGGTCGTAGAAGGCTGGAGACTCCCATCAGGACCAGGCGCTAAAGATGGTAGGCACACAATAGCCTGCTCCTCCGGTGTCTTACTAGACGAATCATGGGAGAAAGACAAGTTTCCTTTCATATTCCTCCATTATTCTCCACGCTTACTAGGTTTCTGGAGCCAAGGGTTAGCTGAGCAGCTCATGGGAACGCAGCTAGAAATCAATAGCCTGCTTTATACCATCTCCCGCGCTATCAAGCTCGTAGGCGTACCTCGTGTATTCCAAGAGATGGGCTCGAAGGTAGTGAAGTCCCACAACAACAACGACATCGGCGTCATTATCACATACCAGGGTACTAAGCCCTCTTACGAAGTCGCTCCTTGCGTCCCTGAGGAGCTATACGCACAGCTCCAGCGCCTGATTGACTACGCCTACCAGCAATGCGGCGTCTCGTCTATGCAGGCGTCGGCTAATAAGCCTGCGGGACTTAACTCAGGTGAAGCTCAGCGTGTCTATGACGACATCTCATCTGACCGCTTCCAATCCCTCAGCCGCCGGTATGACAACATGTTTGTTGACCTAGCCTATCAAGTACTTGATCTCGCTAAGGAAATTGCAGATAGAGATGGCAAATACTCCACGGTGTATCCGAATAAGACCGGCGTTAAGATGGTTGACCTCCCTAAGGCTGACCTACTTAAGAACCCTTATGTAATTCAATGCTTTAACATGTCGTCTCTCCCTAGAGATCCAGCTGGACGTATGGCTAAGGTCACCGAGATGATCCAATCCGGCATGATCACGATTAAAGAAGGACGCCGTCTTCTTGATTACCCTGATCTTGAACAGGTTGAGAAGCTAGCGAATGCCTCTGAAGAGAGGATCTACCAATACCTAGACGATATCGTAGAAGACGGTAAGTACTGCGGCCCTGACCCGTTCATGGATCTAGGACTCGCCAATGATACCGTAGTTCAATACTACAATCTCTATAGTTCCGCTAAGTTAGAAGAAGAGAAGTGCGAAATGCTTCGTACCTTCTACTCGCAGGTACAAGCGTTGAAGACAGCAGCGACACCGCCCCCTATGCCTCAACAGGGCGCTATACCGCCTCAGGCACAGCCACAGCCGCTTCCTCAGTCGCCTCTCGTTCCTAACAATGTCCCCCAACCCCAATAACCCGAGCAGAGCGGCTTCTCTGCCTAAGTAACAATAATAACAAGTGAGATAATAGAATGCCTACAATTACGACCATTGATAAATCGTCTTCCACCGCCAATACCGGTGCCCAATCCCAAAACGCTCAGTCAGCTCGTGACCGCGCTGTCGCTAAGTTTATGCAAGGCGGCCAACAAGCCCCGGTGCAAAACCCTAATCAAGTCTCTCCAGAGGAACTGGGAGCTATTAGAGCGCCTCAGGGACAATCTAGCCATAGTGAAGAGACTTCACCTGCTAATCAAGTAGAAACACCTGCCCAAGCCGCCCAACCGGCTAAGCAAGCGGAAGAGCCTGCAATTTCTTCTCAATACGCTGTTCTAGCGCGAAAAGAAAAAGCCTTCCGACAAAAGGTGCAACAGCAGGAAGCAGCTTTACGAGCTGAAAAAGAAGCGATCGAGAAGGCTAAATCTGAGCTTAAGTCGAAAGAAGTCGATTACCAGACCAACTACATTCCAAAGAATCGGTTGACTGAAGATACAATCGGCACTCTCCTTGAGGCAGGCATCAGCTATGACCAAATCACTCAACTGATGCTCAGCCAGCCGACCCAACAGGATCCGGCTACTAAGCTAGCAATTGCCAGGCTCGAAGCGAAACTCAACTCTCAGAATGAGACAATTGAGAACGCTCGTAAAGCTGCTGAAGAGTCTCAGAAGAATCAATACAAAGAGGCAGTTAAGCAAATTAGTCGCGAGGCAAAAGAACTCGTTAGACTTGACCCTCAATATGAAGCGATCCGCGAAACAGGAAGTATCGGCGATGTCGTTGAATTGATTGAGAAAACTTTTAATGAAGAGGGCTATCTTCTGACCGTAGAAGATGCCGCAAGAGAAGTCGAAGAGCATCTTGTTGAGCAACTCAGTAAGTATACTCGCAAGATCAATAAGCTTCGACAGAAGTTCAACCCGCAGCCTAAAGCTGCCCCCGCGTCACAGTCAGCGCAGTCCCCAGCGAAACAGCAGTCACAACCCGCAAAAACCCTCACCAACGCACTCGGTGCTTCCGGCAAATTGTCAGCAAGGGAGAGAGCCGTCCTAGCGTTTAAGGGTGAACTTAAATAATTACGATGCCTTAAAGGACATCGCAACATGGTGTTGTGGAGCCTTATAAGACATCCAATGGACTACGGTACAGGGTAGGTTAAATCCTATCATCTCCTAAGGTCCGATAAAAGAGATAGCCAATGGCTGCTGTTTTCGCAAATAGCTCTAATCAAGTCGCTGCACTTAAAGAGCTGTATACTGATGACAAAGACTACATGAAGGATCTAGTCTATAAAGAAAATCCTTTTCTTGCACTCGTGCCCAAGAACGAGAGCCCAGATGGGTTTGCTGGTAAGTATATTCCAGTCCCCCTCGAATATGGTACACCGCAAGGTCGTTCCCATGCGTTCGCTAACGCGCAGAACCAACAGACTGCAACGTCTTTGGCTTCGTTTTTCGTCTATGTTATTGAAGATTACCAACTGGTAACCATCACTAACCTGTTGATGGAACAAACGAAAACCAACGCCGGTGCATTCGTTGACGGCGCTAAGCTTCAAATGGACGGCGGTTTCCGAAACCTCACCAACAACATCGCTTTCGAGTTGTTCGGAGACGGTTCCGGCTCTCGCGGTGTCGTTGGAGCGGGCGGAACTAACCCATCCGGTAACAACTACACGATTCCACTCGCAAATTCACAACTCGTTGTGAACTTCGAAGTGGGAATGTTGCTTGTTAACTTCACCTACGCTGCTGGATCGATTTCTGCGATCTCGGCTACGACTGCTATCATTAACTCGGTTGACCGTGCAAACGGAATCCTCCAGGTTACTGCTTCCGGTTCGGATGCGTCGTGGATCGCCGCAGGTAAGAACCTCGGAATCAACGGTGATATCATCGCAGGTGCAGTTTCTACGGGAACGTCGCTTTGTCTCTCGGGACTCGGTGCTTGGATCCCAACTGCAACGCCATCGAACGCAGATAGTTTCTGGGGAGTTAATCGCTCCGTAGATCCTACTCGGCTCGCCGGCCTCCGCTACAATGCACAGTCATACACCATTGAAGAAGGTATGACTAACGCGCTTGCATTCCTTAATCGAGAAGGTGGAAAGCCTGACCTCGCTATTATGGACTTCGCAAGCTATGCTGCACTCGTTAACGCCTTGGGCGCTAAGGTTCAGTATGTGCAAGTGAAGCACGACGAAGTGGAAGTCGCTTTCGAAGGGATTACCTTCCAAAGCGCTTACGGTCGAGTTACGGTCCTAGCCGACCGTTCATGTCCTCCTCAGACGTGTTACCTCTTGACGATGGCAACTTGGAAGTTGCGTTCGTTGGGCAAGGTGCCGCACATTCTGACTTATGGCATGGAAGGCCTCGAAGGGTTGCGTGTCGGTAATGCCGATGCCCTCGAGATTCGTATCGGCTACTACGGCAACCTGATCTGCTGCGCTCCAGGTTGGAACTGCGTCGTCCAACTTTCGGCGTGATTTCAAGTAGTTAACTAATTAATAATTAGTAACCAGGAAGCCCTGGAGCGAAAGCTCTGGGGCTTTTTGTTTGTTGACTTTCCTCCCCCTATTACATACCATCTGGTAATGAAGATTGTCTACGACGGCGAATATTACGCGATTGAAAGACGTACATATTTCTTTTGGAAGGAATATTTAAGCACCACTGGCAGCGGCTATTGGTTCTCCGATACCGACTCCATTCGCGAGTTCTGTGTTACTACCGAAGTCGATAAAATTTGCAAACTTTTTGCTTCTGCGGAGGAGGCTAGTCGAATTTTGAATTTCCAACCTGTCAAAATCCCTATCGAGCTAATAGCCCTTTGTAGCGACAAAAAGGAGACTAAATGAAACTCGAAGATATGACTATAGACGAAATCCTAGAAAAGTGCGATTTCCCTGAAAGCTTTCTAGCCTCCTTCCGCGAATGGTGCTCCCAGCAAAAGCCACAAGGCCTTATGAGCGGAGCAGCACTCGGTGTTTATAATCACCCAGTTGGGACGCCCATTATTTATACCGGTAATGTCGGGGAAGAAGAGTAATGAGTACCTTCCCATTTAAAGGACCCGGTATGACTCAGGCTGACCTAAACCAAGAATTTCTTCAAGGTCAAGTCGCCAAGCGGCAAGGCACCTACGGCACATTGCAAGGCTTTCGAGGCCTAAACTCATGGCCGACCAGCTATTACATGGTACACGGTGCCAAAGAAGAACTCATCAGACGTATCCGAGCCCTCCCAAAAGCTGAACTCGCCATATACGGTGTGGATGACGTGAATGACGAAAAGTAAAGACGCGTGGTGCGAACAGGCTTACGACGTATTTACTGAGGGGTATGCTAAGATAGCCCACGACCTATGGAAGGAAATCTATTTCGGTCCGCCTTACCACCGCGGTGTCGAAGGCGCAAAGGAAGAATTAATTAAGCGGATAAACTCCCTCTCTGTTGCGGAAAAAGCAATCTACGGTGTCGAATATGGGGACTAAACTATCTCTTGATATAACCTCTGCAGTTGCTGCTTTAAAAGAGATATACGAAGATTATCCATTCTTTGAGCCGTATTATGCCGTAGCAGGCGCTAAAGACGAGCTTATCTCGCGTATAAAAAAGCTTTCCAAAGTAGAGAAAGCCGTGTATGGTATAGAAGAAGACGAGGGAGATTAAAATGAGTGACCCATTATCGCAGGCGATCGTACGATTGTATGAAGAGGAACGATTTTACGCTGAACTTGTCCTTCAAATGGATCGAGTAGCGTCTAAGAGTATTCCCACAGCCGGTGTCTGCATCAAAGATCGCATACAGCTCCACGTCAACATGGAATTTTTCGCTGCCTTATCTAAATCCGAGCAAGTAGCGGTGTTGAAGCATGAGTGCCAACACATCCTAAACGACCATATCGGTCGCGCTAAAGAGCTAGACCCGACCATTTACGAGAAGCCAAAGGATGATATCGACGGCATGATCAATGGTGCTAAACACATGCTCATCAACATAGCCGCCGACTGCGCCATCAACCCCGGTATCCCCCATATCATGAAAGACGGCATGTTCCCTTCCAAGTTTAAGCTTGCAAGCGGCCAGACAATGGAATGGTACGTCGAGAAGCTTAAAAATAACGAGAAACTTAAAGAGCTAACTCAATATGATGACCACTCCCTGTGGGCTGAGTCAGAAGGAGAGAAGGAAATCCTGAAAGAGAAGCTTAAACAGGCAGTCAATGAGGCCGGCGTCCGTACAAAGGCTGCCGGAAAACTCACCGCATCCGATGAGCTTTTAATCGACCGCTTAAATTACAAGGCGCGTGACTGGAAAGGCGACCTCAAGCGGTTTGCCGCCCGCGCTCTAGAAGTAGCCCTTATAGCTTCTAAAAAGAAGCGTAACCGCCGCTATGGTATTATGTACCCTGGCACTATCAAAGAGGAGACTTTGCACATCGGTGTCGCCTTAGACACCTCTGGCAGCATTTCCGATGAGGCATTATGCCAATTCATGGCAGAAGTAGCTAACATTGCCAAATATGCCACAGTGACTGTTGTAGAAGCTGACTCTGAGGTTAAAGACGCATATGTCTTCGATCCCAAGAAGAAATATAGCGTTAAGGGACGAGGCGGAACCGCTTATCAGCCTGCATTTGACTACTTCACTAAAGAGACCGACGTAGACGGCGTCATTTACTTCGGTGACATGGATTGTTTTGACGAACAGCTCATAAAGCCCAAATACCCGGTATTGTGGGCAGTAGTCGGTAATCAAAAGCCTCCTGCCGATTGGGGTGCGCGTACTAAAGTGGAAGTGAGTAGAGTATGACTTTGGAGCAGAAACTCAAAGATCAAAGTGTAGAACACATCTTAAATTCCTACGATTTCCCTAAAAGATTTCTAGTCTACTTCGCCTCTCAATGCGCTAAAGATGCAATCAATCATATGAAGGATCCTAGGTCGATAAAGGCTGTAGATGTAGCTGAACGCTACGGCTTAGGAGAAGACTTTGAAGAGGCCTATTTAAGAGAAGTACACGGAGACGCTGACGCTGCATGGTCCTACGCCACCGCCACCGCCTCCGCCGCCGCCGCCTACGCCTCCGCCACCGCCTCCGCCACCGCCTCCGCCACCACCGCCGCCACCTACACCGCCGCCACCTACACCGCCGCCACCTACGCCACCTACGCCACCGCCTACGCCGCCGCCTCCGCCACCTACGCCACCTACGCCGCCTACGCCACCTACGCCGCCACCGCCACCTACGCCGCCGACTACTACAAACCCCTCCTATTTAAGCTTATAAATGAAAGATTGACTAAGTTCGAAAAGCTGGTAATATTAAAATTATAAAGGGAGAAACTCATGAATATTAAAGATCTAAAAGCAAGCCTCGACTACCTCTGCAAAGCGCAAATCACCCCATTCCTTTGGGGACACGCTGGAATTGGCAAAAGTACAGTTGTCAAGCAATACGCCGAAGAGAAAGGGTACAAATTCTTTCCCTTTTACCTTGGCACACAATCCGATATTGGCGATATCCTAGGGCTCGCGTCCTTTGTCAAAGATGAAAATGGTAGCGAGATCGCAACGACATTTGCAACTCCCCTCTGGTTGAAAGAGACAATAGAATACTGTCAAAATAATCCACAATCTGGAGCTATCATCTTCCTAGATGAGTTTAACCGCGCTCGTAGAGACATCCTAAACGGCATGTTCTCTCTTGCACTGGATAAAACCTTCCACACGATCAAGCTGCCAGAGAATTGCCATGTTATGGCTGCTGGTAATCCGCCAACTGATGAGTATTTTACGACGGATATCAACGAGACCGCATTGATGGCAAGGTTCGCCCACATCAAGCTTGAGCCTTCATTTAACGAATGGCTTCAGTTTGCTCAGAATCAAAAGTTCGAACCTACGCTTGTAAGTTTCCTGAAAGAGCAGCCTGAGCTACTGGAAGACGCCAAGAGCCACTTCACTTTACCCGTTAAAGTGGACCGAAGATCCTACGAACGAGTAAACCGCCTGTTTAATGTAGGCACACCAAAACCACTGCTTGAGCAGTTGATGGTTGGTATCATTGGAGCTGAACGCGTAGTGGCCTATAATCTCCACTTAAACAAGACAGAGAAGCCTCTGACTGGCGAACAAGTCCTAGTAGGAGGCGGACAAAAAGATGTCATCGTTAAATGGTCTAACCCTGCTGATATTAAATCAAGCCTATTGAATATCACTTGCGATAATGTTTTTGACCTGCTACAGGAGTGGGATAAAAATAAAGGTGCAGTTTCAGAAGGAATAATGGACAACTTTATTGGCTTCCTAGAGACACTCCCCAGTGAGGTTTCCTACCCTCTACTTAAAAAGCTTCTTAAAGAGGAAAATAAACTCTTTAGAAATTTCACGACCGATAGCCGATATGAAAGGCGGGTAGC
>Ga0265320_10001446_pt1 | contig 17298 bp, 15 predicted proteins | sample 4827metaG_FD_202087 | JGI IMG/M metagenome (GOLD analysis project Ga0265320, IMG submission 202087) | Rhizosphere microbial communities from Carex aquatilis grown in University of Washington, Seatle, WA, United States - 4-8-27 metaG | ecosystem: Host-associated > Plants > Roots > Rhizosphere >...
CGCAATCCGGCGACCGTGGGTGTCGAGACCACCATGGAGGAATGCCTGGCCAAGGGCCGCGACCTGGGCGTGGCCCAGTTCCCGGTGGTCGATGGCGACTGCGTGGTCGGCATCATCTCGGCCAACGAAATCTTCAATCTGGCCGCCCATTTCCTGGGGGCCTGGGAGCGACGCAGCGGTGTCACGCTCGGCCCCATGGAACTGGAGCCGGGCGTCATCGGCCGCACCGTCACCGTCATCGAGGATGCCGGCGGCGAGGTGCTGGCGATCTATCCCATCGCTTCCGCTCCACCGCTGACGCCTAAGCCCGAGGCCAAGCTGATCGTCCGCTTCCATGCCAAGGACTTCGCCGGTGTGGTGGGGGCGCTGCAGCAGGCGTCGTTCCCGGTGCTGGAACGGATCGAAGCGCTGCACTGAACCAGCCGGCATCGCCGTGCGCTTATCAATGGCCGGAGCAAAGGGCTCCGGCCAAACAGGGAGTTATTGCCATGGATCTGAGGGATTTCATCAAGAGGTGTGACGAGACCGGCGAACTGAAGCGGGTCACCGCCGAGGTGGATTGGAACCTGGAACTGTCCCACGTCTCCAAGGTCACCGAGGAGCGCAAGGGCCCCGCCCTGCTGTTCGAGAACGTCAAGGGCTACGACACCTCGGTGTTCACCGGCGCCTTCGCCACCTCGTCGCGCCTGGCGATGGTGGTCAACATGCCGCGCGAATACACGCTGTGCCAGGCGGCGCGGAAGTGGATGGAGCTGACCATCGACGAACTGATCCCCTCGGTCGAGGTCAAGGACGGCCCGATCCTCGAGAACGTGATCAGCGGCGACAAGGTCGACCTCAACATGTTCCCGGTGCCCAAATTCTTCCCCCGCGACGGTGGGCGCTATATCGGCACGACCGTCTTCGTGGTGATCCAGGACCCGGAGAACGGCCAGATCAACCTGGGCACCTACCGCATGCAGATGCTCGACAACAAGCGCTGCGGCGTCCAGATCCTGCCCGGCAAGCGCGGCGAGCGCATCATGAACAAGTACAAGAAGCTGGGCCGCAAGATGCCGGCCGTCGCGGTGATCGGCTGTGATCCGCTGATGATGATGGCCGCCACCCTGCAGCACGAGGGCGCCAACCAGTACGACCTGACCGGGTCGGTTCGCGGCAAGGCCACCGAGTTCCTGAAGGCGCCCTTGACCGGCCTGCCGGTGCCCGCCCATGCGGAAATCGTTCTGGAAGGCGAGATCGACCCCGACAACTTCCAGCCCGAGGGTCCCTTCGGCGAGTACACCGGCTACTACACCGAGGAACTCTACAAGGAGGTGAGGAAGCCCTGCCTGGAGGTCAAGCAGATCCTCCATCGCAACAAGCCCATCCTGTGGGCCACCTCGGTGGGCCGCCCGGTCACCGACGTCCACATGCTGCTGTCCTTCACCCGGACCGCCACCTTGTGGACCGACCTGTCCAAGATGGCCATCCCCGGTATCCAGTCGGTCAACGTCATGCCCGAATCGGCCGGGCGCTTCTGGGCCGTGGTCTCGGTCAAGACCATGTATCCGGGCCATTCGTCCCAGGTCGCCAACGCCGTCATCTCCACCACGACCGGCAGCTACGGCATCAAGGGCGTGATCGTGGTGGACGAGGACATCGCCGCCGACGACATCCAGCGCGTCTTCTGGGCCCTGGCCTGCCGCTACGACCCCATGCGCGGCACCGAACTGATCAAGCGCGGGCGCTCGACGCCGCTCGACCCGGCGCTCGACCCGGAGGGCAACAAGCTGATCACGTCGCGCATCCTCCTCGACGCCACCATCCCCTTCGAATGGAAGGAGAAGCCGGTCGAGGTGGCGCTCGACAAGGACACCATGGCCAAGGTCGAGCGGCGCTGGACCGAATACGGCATCGGCGTCTGAGGAGGGGCGAATCATGGAACAGGCCAAGGACGTGAAGCTGGTGATCCTGGACGTGGACGGCGTGATGACCGACGGCCGGATCGTCATGGATGACAACGGGGTCGAGACCCGCAACTTCGACATCAAGGACGGTCTGGGCGTGGTGGCGCTTCAGATGTCCGGCATCGAGGTGGCGATCATCACCTCGAAGAAGTGCGGTGCCGTACGCAACCGCGCCGAGGAACTGAGGATCAAGCGCTACTACGAGGGCATCAAGAAGAAGACCGTCGCCTACGAGGAGATCAAGGCCGACATGGGCATCTCGGACGCCGAGGTCTGCTACGTGGGCGACGATCTGGTCGACTACTCGATGATGAAGCGGGTGGGCATGCCGGTGGCGGTGGCCGACGGCGTGGCCGAAATCCGCGATATCGCCTGCCTGGTCACCACGGCGGGCGGCGGCCGCGGCGCGGTGCGCGAGACCGCCGAACTGATCCTGAAAGCCCAGGGCAAGTGGGAAGCCCTGCTCGCCAAGCTCTCCTGAGAAAGGAAGACCGAATGAACACCATCAGCAAGACCCAGCCGGGGGCGCCCGGGATCAACGCGCCCTTGAGCAACCGTGAATACATCGAGGCGCTGCGCCGGACCGGCGACATGGTCCAGATCGACCAGGAAGTGGATTGGGACAACGAGGCGGGGGCCATCGTGCGCCGCGTCTGCGAGCTGGGCGCTCCCGCCCCCTACATGACGCGGATCAAGGACTATCCCGGCTTCAGTTATTTCGGGGCGCCGCTGTCCTCCTACCGCCGCATGGCCATCGCGCTCGGCATGAAGCCGGAATCCACCCTGCCGGAAATCTCGGCCGAGTACCTGAAACGCACCAACTCGGCTCCTGTCGCCCCGGTGCTGGTGGGCCGTGACGAGGCGCCGTGCAAGGAGAACATCCTGACCGGCGACGAGGTGGATCTCACCCGGCTGCCGGTGCCGCTGGTCCATGACGGCGATGGCGGCCGCTATGTGGGGACTTGGCACGCGGTCATCACCCGCCATCCGGTGCGGGGCGACGTCAACTGGGGCATGTATCGCCAGATGATGTACGACGGCCGCACCATGTCGGGCGCGGTATTCCCGTTCTCCGACCTGGGCAAGACGTTGTCGGAATACTACCTGCCGCGCGGCGAGGCCATGCCGTTCGCCACCGCCATCGGCCTGTCGCCGCTGGCGGCCATGGCGGCCTGCGCGCCTTCGCCGATCCCCGAGCCCGAACTGACCGGCATGCTGGCCGGCCGGCCGGTCCGGTTGGTCAAGTGCGAGACCAGCGATCTGGAGGTTCCGGCCGACGCCGAGATCATCATCGAGGGCGAGATCGTTCCCGACGTGAAGGTCGAGGAAGGCCCGTTCGGCGAGTACACCGGCTATCGCACCTCGCCGCGCGACTTCCGGGTGACCTTCCGGGTGAAGTGCATCACGTATCGCAACAACGCCACCATGACCATTTCGAACATGGGCGTTCCCACCGACGAGGGGCAGCTGCTGCGCTCGTTCTCGTTGGGGCTCGAACTGGACAAGCTGCTGCGCAGCCAGGGTATTCCCATCACCGGGGTGTACATGCACCCGCGCTCGACCCATCACATGATGATCGTCGGCGTCAAGCCGACCTATGCCGGCATCGCCACCCAGATCGCCCAACTGGCTTTCGGCAGCAAGCTGGGGCCGTGGTTCCACATGGTGATGGTGGTCGACGACACCATCGACATCTACAACTGGGACGAGGTGTATCACGCCTTCTGCACCCGGTGTAATCCGGTGCGCGGCATCCGGGTGTTCGAGCACACCACCGGCACCGCCCTCTATCCCCACGCCAGCCCGCATGAGCGGAAATACTCCATGGGCTCGCAGGTGCTGTTCGACTGCACCTGGCCCGTGGACTGGGACCGCATCAACGAAGTGCCCACCGTGGTGTCGTTCAAGAACGTCTACCCCAAGGCGATCCAGGAAAAGGTCGTCGGCAACTGGGAAGCCTACGGCTTCTCCCCCGTCAAGTAAGGAGACCGGCGATGAACACCTGGGAAATCTTCGTGTCCGATCTGGCGGAACTGGCCGGTGACGGCGAGATGGAACTGACCATCCGCACGCTCGACGACGGTCACCGGAAATACACCTACAAGCGGGTCCGGGCGAAGCTGTCGCCCGATCTGGAACGGTTGCCCGACCGGCTCCAGGTCCGCTTCGGGCGCGGGCAGCTCTCCGACAAGCGTTTCTCGATCCAGATCCTCTCCGAGGTCGAGCGCTTTCCGGAAAAGTACCGCTACTGAGCCCGGAGGGAGCCCCGTCCTCCCCCGGGGCTCCCGTGCCTTCCTTTTTTCCCGAGAACGAGGATCGAACCATGGGATATGCGGATCTCAGAGGGTTCCTGGACGATATCAGCCCGGACTTGCTGCGCATCGACGACCGGCTTTCGCCCCGCCACGAGATCGCCGCCGTTCTGGCCGGGGCGCAGTCCTCGGGCAAGGCGGTGCTGATTGAAAACGTCGACGGCTATCCGGGGGTGCGGGTGGCGGGCAACCTGCTGGGCAGTCGCCGGCTGATGGCCCGCGCCATGGGAACCACCGAGGAGCGGCTGGCCGACACCTATCTGGGCGCCCGACACCATGCCCGCGCCCCCGTGCCGGTGGACGGACCCGCCCCGGTGAAGGAAGTGGTCCACAAGGCTCCCGCCGACGTGGCCGCCATCCTGCCGATCCTCACCCATCACGAGGACGACGCCGCCCCATATATTACCTGCGGGGTGGTCCTGGCCCGTGACCCGGAAACCGGCCGCCGCGCCATGGGCATCCACCGTATGATGGTCCATGGCGGCAACCGGCTGGGTATCCTGCTGGCCAATCCGCCGCTGTCGCTCTATCTGGCGGCTGCCGAGAAAGCGGGCCGTCCATTGGAAGTGGCGGTGGCGCTGGGCGTCGACCCCGCGATGCTGCTGGCCGCCGTCATCAAGGCCGGGGCCGACGGGCCGGACAAGCTGGAGATCGCCGGCGGATTGCGCGGCCATCCCCTGGAGATGACCCCTGGTCTGACGGTGGATCTCGACATTCCGGCCCGTGCCGAGGCCGTGATCGAGGGGCGCGTGCTGCCGGGCGTGCGCCGGGAGGAAGGGCCGTTCGGCGAGAATACCGGCTACTACTTCTCCAACGTCAGCCCGGTGATGGAGGTCTCGGCCATCCTGCACCGCCGCGACCTTATCTATGCCGGGCTGTGCCCGTGGACGGTCGAGGTGGACAATCTGCTGTCACTGGCCGCCGGCGCCGACCTGCTGGGGCAGTTGCGCAACCACGGCCACGGCGTCCGGGATCTGGAACTGGTGGCGGGCACCTGTGGCTTCAACGCCGTACTGGCGGTGGACGGGCTCAAGCCGCACGAGGTGCGCCGGCTGATCCTGCTGGCGCTGGGTCTCGACCGGCGGCTGAAATCCATCACCGTGGTGGATGCCGACATCGATATCCGTGATCCCCGCCACGTCTCGTGGGCTCTGGCCACCCGCTACCAGCCCGACCGGGATACGGTGATCCTGTCGGGGCTGGAGGGCTATGTGATCGACCCGTCGCCGCCGGCCGACGGCAGCGGTTCGAAGATCGGTTTCGACGCCACCAGGGGCGGGCAGGCCGCCGGCAAGCGCATCGCCATCCCTGCCGCCGCCATGGAGCGGGCGGCACGGGTGCTGGCCGGGATGACGAGGCCATGAACCGGCTGGTGGAACTGGCCGGCGAGACCTGTTCCGGCCTGGGTGAGGGGCGGGCCTTCACCTCGCTGGGCTGGTTCTTGCGGGAATGCGAGACGCGGCTGGGGTTCACTCCCTATCCCGGGACCTTCAATCTGCGAATTTCCAGTCCGCACTGGCCGGGAATCCGGTCCGAACTGCTGGACAGCCATGGGATCCGCATCCCCCCGCGCGAGGGTTGCTGCGCAGCCGCCTGCTTCAGAGCGCTTCTGGCCGGAACGGTCGAGGCCGCGTTGGTGATCCCCGATGTCGCCGGCTACCCGGCCGACAAGGCCGAACTGCTGGCCGCGACCCCGATCCGCAACCGCCTGGGAGTGGTCGACGGAGATCGGCTGACCCTTCACGTCCAATTCTAGACCCGGCCACCGCAGCCATCGGGGCCGAACGACAACACCGGAGAGGAAGATGAGCAACTCCACCCTGACCCTCGACCGCAAGGTCACCTACTTCGACGAGGCCGTCGAGACCCTGCCGCGCGAACAACTGGCCGGGCTTCAGTTCCGCAAGCTGAAGGCCATGATGGCCGAACTGTGGGGTAAGAACCGGTTCTATACCGGGAAATGGAAGGCTGCCGGTATCCACCCGGACGACATCGTCTCGCTGGCCGACATCGCCAAGCTGCCGGTAACCACCAAGAAGGAACTGGTGGAGGATCAGGCCGCCAACGGTCCGTTCGGCACCAACCTCACCTACCCGGCGGCTGATTACGTCCGCTTCCACCAGACCTCGGGAACCACCGGCAATCCGCTGCGGGTTCCTGATACGGAGCAAAGCTGGGACTGGTTCGGCGATTGCTGGGCCCATGTCCTGGCCGGGGCGGGGGTCGGGCCGGGTGACCGCTTCTTCATGGCCTTCAGCTTCGGCCCCTTCGTCGGGTTCTGGGCGGCTGTCGAGGGGGCTCGCAAGGTCGGCGCCATGATGATTCCGGGCGGCGGGCGCGATTCCCTGCAACGGCTGGAACTGATGCGCGACGCCGGGGCCACCGTGCTGGCCTGCACGCCCACCTACGCGCTCCGTCTGGCCGAGGTGGCGCGGGAGAGCGGTTTCGACCTGTCGTCGATCCCCATTCGCGCCACCGTCCATGCCGGTGAGCCCGGAGCCAACATTCCCGCCACCAAGCAACGCATCGAGGATACGTGGTCGGCATCGTGCTTTGACCATGCCGGAGCGACCGAGGTGGGCGCCCATTCCTTCGAATGCCAGGCCCAGCCCGGCGGAACCCATCTGATCGAGAGCGAGTTCTTCGCCGAGATTCTCGATCCCCGGACCCTGCTGCCGGTCGGCCCCGGCGAAAAGGGCGAGCTGGTGATCACCAATCTCGGCCGCTGGGCCTTCCCGGTGATCCGCTACCGCACCGGTGACATCGTCAGACCCGTCTACGAGCGTTGCGCTTGCGGCCGTACCTCAATGCGCTTCGAGGGGGGGGTGATCGGTCGGGCCGACGACATGGTGACGGTGCGCGGCGTCAACGTCTACCCCGCCGCGGTCGAGAACATCATCCGCCAGTTTCCCGAAGTGGACGAGTTCCGCATCACCGTCGAAACAGTGCGGCACATGGACGAGATGTCCATCGAGCTGGAACTGGACGGTGACGGCGAGGAGGTCATCCGGCCGATGGCCGAGCGTCTGTACGCCATGCTGGGGTTTCGCCCCAAGGTCGAGGCGCTGCCTCGCGGCGCGTTACCCCGCTTCGAGTTGAAGGCGCGACGCTTCCATGTCCGGCGATAGCGGCGGTTCCGCCACCCTGGCGACGGCGCGGGCGTTTCTCGACGGCCATCATGTGCTGTCGCTGGCGCTGGCCGGAGAGGGCGGCTTCCCGCACGCCTGCTCGCTGATGTACGCCAACGACGGCTTCGTCCTGTACTGGCTGTCCGATCCCGCCGCCCGCCATTCCCGGCTGATCGATGCCGGGGGACGGGTGGCGGCCATGGCGACGGTGGCGCCGGACTATGCCGATTTCCGGCAGGTTCGCGGGCTGCAATTGGCCGGCGAGGCATCGCGGACCACGGGGGCCGGCGAGGCCGCAGTGGCGCTGGCCCGCCTGGTCGGCCGGTACGGCTTCCTCAAGGCCGACGGGCGGGCGCCGGCCATCGCCGCCGCACTGGCCAAAGCCGTCGTCTACCGGCTGACGGTCGGACGGGCGACCTATATCGATAATACCCGGTCCTTCGGCAGCAAGGAGAGCTTCGCCGTGGACGGAGCTTGTGGGGAATATCCATGACGCGACGCATCAAGTCCCTGGTGGCGGCTTTCGGCAGCCTCGCCGCACCGCTGGTCCTGGCCGCCCTGGCACTGTCTGGGCAGTCCCCGGGGCCGGCCGCCCTGGCCGTGGTCGGGCTGGGGCTGCTGGCCGGCGGCTGGGTCGCCGTCGGCCGTATCCGCCAGGCCGGCCTGACCGGGCTGGGCGGGCCGTCGTTCAGGGAGGAGGTGGCGATGGCCATGTTCGATCTGTCGTCGGACGCCGGCATGGTGATCGTCGATGGCCGGTTCGCCGAGTGCAATTCCGCCGCCGCCCGGCTGCTCGGCTGCGAGCGGCGCCAGGATGTCCTTGCCGTTTCGCCCTCCGAGATATCGCCGGAGTTCCAGCCCGACGGCCGCCGGTCGGACGAGAAGGCCGCCGAGATGATCGGACAGGCCCTGGAGAACGGTTCCAACCGCTTCGAATGGATGCACAGCCGCCGCGACGGCGAGGGCTTTCCGGTCGTGGTGACCCTGACGGTGGCGGCCATCGGCGGCCGGCCGGCGGTGCTGGTCAACTGGCACGACATCGGCGAGCTGGTCTGTGCCCGGCGGGCACAGACCGAGGCCCATGCGGGTCAGGCCGAGGCCCTGCGCGGCGTGGCCGACCAGTTCGAGGCGGGTATCTCGGCGATCGTTCAGTCCCTGGGCACGGCGGTCGAGCATCTGCGCGAAGGCGCGCGACGCATGGCCGGAACGGCGGAGGAGGGCAGCGGGCGCTCGGCCCGGGTCGCCACCGCCTCGGGCGAGGCCTCGGCCAATGTGGGGCGTGTGGCTTCGGCGGCCGGCCAGTTGTCGGCCTCGGTGGGGCAGGTGGGGGAGAGGATGAACGAATCCGCCCGCATCGCCGGGCGGGCGGTGGAGGAGGCCACGCGCACCAACGCCATGGTGGAAGGGCTGGCCGAGGCCGCCCGCCGGATCGGCGACGTGGTCAGCCTGATCAACGATATCGCCGCCCAGACCAACCTGCTGGCCTTGAACGCCACCATCGAGGCGGCGCGGGCCGGCGAGGCGGGCAAGGGCTTCGCCGTGGTGGCGGGCGAGGTCAAGAATCTCGCCAACCAGACGGCCAAGGCCACCGACGAGATCCAGGCCCAGGTTTCCCAGATGCAGTCGGTGACCAACACGGTGGTTTCCGCCATCCAGTCCATCACTGGAACGGTCGAGACCATGAACCGCATCACCGGGGATATCGCCGTGGCGGTCGAGCAGCAATCCGTGACGGCCAGCGAGATCGCCGAGGCGATCGGCGAGACGGCCAGCCGCACCCGCGAGGTCTCGGAAAACGCCGCCACCTTGTCGGCGGCGGCGGGAGAGACCGGGAGCATGGCCGCCTCCCTGACGCGGGAGGCCGACGCCCTTTCCGGCCAGTCGGCCCGGCTGCGGGAGCAGGTGGGGGCGTTTCTCGACCGGGTTCGGGCCTCCTGAGCGGGGCGGGCGATGTCAGGGGATCGGCCGGCGGCCGTGGATGGTCAGGCCGTAGCCGTCCAGTGCGACGGGGGCCTTGGCGCTGTTGCTGAGCAGGACTATTCGCGATATCCCGAGGTCCAGCAAAATCTGGGCGCCGATGCCGTAATCCCTCAATCCACCCGGCTCGGGCGGGTGGATGTCGAGGGCGCGTGCCCGCTCGGACACCGAGGTGGGCCGGGGGTCGCGCATCAGCAGCACGACGCCCCGGCCGTGTTCGGCGATGATCCGCATGGAATCGCGCAAGGTGTTGGCCCGGCCGCCCCGGCTGGCGCCCAACAGGTCGTCGAGGACGCTGAGAGGATGGATGCGGGCCAGCACCGGCTCGCCATCGTCGACGTCTCCCTTGATCAGCGCCACGTGCTCGGCATACGAGACGGTATTGGCGTAGACGGCCATGCGCCAGCTTCCGCCATGGATGGAGTCGAAGGTGGCGTCGGTCTTGCGCCGCACCAGCCGTTCGTGGCGGCGGCGATAGGCGATCAGCCCCTCGATGCTGGCGATGCGCAGTCCGTGCCGCCGGGCGAAGGCCATCAGGTCCGGCAACCTCGCCATGGTGCCGTCATCGTTCATGATCTCGCAGATCACCCCGGCCGGAACCAGCCCGGCGAGACGGGCGATGTCGACCGAGGCTTCGGTATGGCCGGCCCGCACCAGGACGCCGCCGTCGCGGGCCATCAGCGGGAAGACATGGCCGGGGCTGACGAGATCCTGGTATCCCCTGCCCGGATCGGTCGCCACAGAAATGGTCCGGGCGCGGTCGGCGGCCGAAATACCGGTGGTCACCCCCTCTCTGGCTTCCACCGAGACGGTGAAGGCCGTGCCGTGCAGGTCGGCCGCCGCTTCGTTCATCAGCGGCAGATGCAAGTCCTCGACCCGCTGGCGGGTCAGCGCCAGACAGATGAGCCCCCGGCCGTGGGTCGCCATGAAATTAACCGCCTCGGGGCCGCACTTTTCGGCCGGGATGACCAGGTCACCCTCGTTCTCGCGGCTTTCGTCGTCGATGATGATGAACATCTCGCCCCGGCGGGCGCCGGCGATTACGTCTTCGATGGGCGACAAGAAATCATTGCGGGGCACAGTGTCTCTCCTGAAAAAATCCCGCCGCCTTTGAAGCGGCGGGAAGAAGGTTCGGGCAGAGGGTTTCCGCCCTGGAGAATATAGGAGATGAAAGCCTTTCCCTCGGGAGGAGAGGGGCAGGGTATTGGCCTGATATCTGTCTGGAAATACTCCTCCTGTTCCGTTGCTTCCCTTTGCGCAACTCGTCCGGCGCCGGCATGCAGGAGCAAGCGCCGTGCCAGTCGCCGCGCCTGGATTTTCCGGGCTCTTCGCCTGGACGATTGCAGCAAATCCGCCGCCGGCTTCCGGCTGGTCTCCCGATCCTGTCGAATTTGATCAATTCCCGCCGTTCCGGAGGAGCCGATGTCCGAACGACCCGACGACCCCTATCGACTTTTTGGCCTCTGGCTGGCCGAAGCCGGGCTGTCCGAGCCCGACGCCCCGCGGGATGCGGCCCTGGCCGTGGCCGACGCGCAGGCGTGGCCGCGGGTGCGCATGATTCGTCTGGACGGCTGGGGAGCGGGAGGCTTCATCATGCAGCCGCACCCCGGCTTCCCGGAAGAGTGGGATGCCGTCTTCGCCGCCGGCCGGAATGCCGCCTTGTGCTTTCACTGGAAGACCATCCGGCGTCAGATTCGCGTCGAGGGGCGGCTGGAAGCGCCGGCGGGCCGCTTCCCGGCTCTCCGCCTGGTCTCAGAGCGGATCGAATTCTGGCGCGACCGTCCGTTCCGCCTGCACGACCGCTTCGTCTATCGGGCGGACCGGGGATGGAGCCGAGAGGAGTTGTATCCGTGACCTCCTGCCAATCAGCAAAGGTCCTGGCCGATCTGTCGAAGTGCGTCGTGATCGGCGGCACCGCCCGGCATGGCGCCGGATGCAGACGATCACCCCGTATCGATCTGCTTTACGGAGCGGCCGGCTATAGGATGGAGCGGTGTCGTTCCAGGGCCTCGCGCACCACGGGGCTAAGCCCGGCGCCCGCAGTTTCGTCCACATGGCTCAGCAGGTCGATACGCATGCCGGGGTCCCACGATCGCCGGATATGGAGGACCAGGTCATGCAGTGCCTGGGGGCGGTCGGGCATGGCGTCGAAGAAAAGGCCGATCTGGTTGGCCATCTTGACGAGCTTTTCCACGTTCATTACTTGCGTTTCCATCCGATCAATCGTGAATGCGTCCGGGGTGCGTGTAGACGACGTGGCTGCCCTGGCGCAGGAACCCCACCAGGGTGAGGTTCAGGCGTTCCGCCATCTCGATGGCCAGGGATGTCGGCGCCGAGATGGCGGCCAGGGTGCCGATCCCGACGGCGGCGGCCTTCTGCACCAGTTCGTAGCTGGCGCGGCTGGTGACCAGGGCGACGCCCGCCCCGAAATCGCCGCGCGCGGCGGCGACGGCGCCGATCATCTTGTCCAGGGCGTTGTGCCGGCCCACATCCTCGCGCGATAGCAAGATACCGCCGTCCTGGGCGATCCAGGCGGCGGCATGGGTGGCCCCCGTCGCCTGCTGCAGCGGCTGGCATTCCCGAAGCCGCCGCAGCGCCCCCTGGAGATTGGCGGCGCGGCAGGCCACTCCGCCCGTCACCGGCGGCAGCGGACGGAATACCTGGCCCAGGCTTTCCGCTCCGCACAGGCCGCAGCCGGTGCGCCCGGCCAGATTGCGGCGGCGCTGCCGCAGACCGGCGAAACGCTCGGTCTGGATGGTCATCTTGATGGCGATGCCCTCCTCCAGTTCGGCCCGTTCCAGGTCTAACAGTTCCCGGGGGCGGGCGATAATGCCCTCGGTCAGGCTGAAGCCCAGGGCGAAGTCTTCCAGATCGGCGGGCGAGGCCAGCATGACGGCGAAAGAGACGCCGTTGTATTCCAGGGCGATCGGCATCTCGACCGCGACGTCGTCCACCACGGGGCGGGTTCCGCCGTCGCCCCATCGCCGGACGTCCGCCGCCATCATGGTCAGGTTCATGGTCATCTCCCGCGCCGTTGCCGTGGGGGAGCGGGCCGACCGGCAATGTCGTCCAGCCTGGTCCGCCATTCGGCGGGTTCCACAGCCGCCGTGATCTGGACCGCCGTGACCTTGAACTCGGGGCAGTTGGTGGCCCAGTCGGAATTGTCGGTGGTGATCACGTTGGCCCCCGATTCGGGGAAATGGAAGGTGGTGTAGACCACGCCGGGCTGGACGCGGTCGGTGACGGCGGCCCTCAGCGCCGTGCGGCCCGAACGGGATTCCACGCCCACCCATTCGCCGCCCCGGATGCCGCGCTCGTCGGCGTCGTGGGGATGGATCTCCAGCATGTCCTCGGCGCAGAACCGCACGTTCTCGGTCCGGCGGGTCTGGGTCCCGACATTGTACTGGGACAGGATGCGGCCGGTGGTCAGCAGCAGCGGAAAGCGCCGGGTGACCTTCTCGTCGGTCGGGACGTACTGGGTGACGAAGAAGCGTCCCTTGCCGCGGACGAACTCATCGACGTGCATGGTGGGGGTCCCGGCGGGCGCCTTGCCGCCGCAGGGCCATTGGACCGAGCCCTGGCGCTCGAGGAGGTCGTAGCTGACGCCCTCGAAGGTCGGGGTCAGGGCGGCGATCTCGTCCATGATCTCCGAGGGATGGGAATAGCGCATGGGATAGCCGAGCGCCTCGGACAGGGCCATGGTGGTCTCCCAGTCCGCCCGCCCGGCCAGGGGGGGCATCACCTTGCGGACCCGCGAAATCCGCCGTTCGCCGTTGGTGAAGGTACCGTCCTTTTCCAGGAACGAGGAGCCGGGCAGGAAGACGTGGGCATAGCGGGCGGTCTCCGACATGAAGATATCCTGCACCACGACGCATTCCATGTTCCGCAGCGCCTCGACCACGTGGCGGGTGTTTGGGTCGGACTGGACGATGTCCTCGCCCTGGATGTAGATCCCCTTGAAGCGGCCGTGATGGGCGGCGTCCAGCATGTTGGGAACGCGCAGGCCTGGCTCGGGGTCGAGGCGGACACCCCAGGCCCGCTCGAAGGTGGCGCGGGTGGCATCGTCCGAGACGTGGCGGTAACCCGGAAGCTCGGTGGGGAACGAGCCCATGTCGCACGATCCCTGGACGTTGTTCTGGCCGCGCAGCGGCGTCACGCCGACCCCTTCGCGGCCCACGTTGGCCGTGGCCATGGCGAGATTGGCGATGGCCATCACCGCGGTCGAGCCCTGCGAGTGCTCCGTCACCCCCAGGCCGTAGAAGATGGCGGCGTTGCCTCCCGTGGCATACAGGCGGGCGGCCCCGCGCAGGTCGGCTGCGGGAACGCCGGTGACCGCCTCGGTGGCTTCGGGCGAGTTCTCGGGACGCGCGGCGAAGTCCCGCCAGTGGCGGAACGATTCGGTGTCGCAGCGCGCCGCGATGAACTGCTCGGCCAGCAATCCCTCGGTGACGATTACGTGGGCCATGGCGGTGGCCACCGCCACGTTGGTGCCGGGGCGCAGCTTCAGGTGGAAATCCGCCTTCACGTTGGGCGAGCGGACCATGTCGATGGCCCGGGGATCGATGACGATCAGTCTGGCACCCTCGCGGACCCGCCGCTTCAGCCGGGCGCCCACCACCGGGTGTCCGTCCGTGGGGTTGGCGCCCATCACCACGATGACGTCAGCCTTGTCGACGGAGGCGAAGGTCTGGGTGCCCGCCGATTCGCCCAGGGTCTGCTTCAGCCCGTAGCCGGTGGGCGAGTGGCAGACGCGGGCGCAATTGTCGACGTTGTTGTTGCCGAAGGCGGCGCGGATCAGTTTCTGGACCAGATAGTCCTCTTCATTGGTGCAGCGCGACGACACCAGCCCACCGACCGCGCCCTTGCCGTAGCGGGCCTGGATACGCTTGAACTCGCCGGCGGCGTGGGCCAGGGCCTCGTCCCAGCCGACCTCGCGCCAGGGCTCGTCGATGGAGGCCCGCACCATGGGCTTGACGATACGGTCGGGGTGGGCGGCGTAGGTCCAGGCGAAGCGGCCCTTGACGCAGGCGTGTCCCTCATTGGCCCCGCCGGCCTTGTTCGGCGTCATGCGAACCACCCGGTTGCCCTTCACCTCGGCCCGGAAGCTGCAGCCGACGCCGCAATAGGCGCAGGTGGTCACCACCACGCGGTCGGCCTGTCCTGCCTCGATCACGCTCTTTTCCATCAGGGTGGCGGTGGGGCAGGCGGCGACGCAGGCGCCGCACGACACGCAGTCGGATTCGATGAAGCTCCGGTTGGTGCCCGCCGCCACCCGCGAGGCGAAGCCACGCCCGGCCATGGTCAGGGCAAAGGTTCCCTGGATGCTTTCGCAGGCCCGGACGCAGCGGCCGCAGACGATGCACTTGGCGGGATCATAGGTGAAATAGGGATTGCTCTCGTCCTTTCGGGACTGGAAATGGTTGGCGCCGCCGGCCCCGTAGCGGACCTCGCGCAGGCCGACCCGGCCCGCCATCTCCTGCAATTCGCAATTGCCGTTGGCGGCGCAGGTCAGGCAGTCCAGCGGATGGTCGGAGATGGTCAGCTCCATGACGCCGCGCCGCAGCCGGGCGAGGCGCGGCGTTTCGGTGCGGACCTTCATCCCGGCCTCGACCGGCGTGGTGCAGGACGCGGGCGTGCCCCGCCGCCCCTCGATCTCCACCAGGCACAATCGGCAGGCGCCCACCGCTTCCAGGCGGTCGGTGGCGCAGAGCTTGGGGATCGAGACCCCCGCTTCGGAGGCGGCCCGCATCACCGAGATTCCCTCGGGGACCCTGACCGGGACGCCGTCGATTTCCAGCTCGACCAGCCGGTCGGAAATCCGCTCCGGCGTGCCGTGGTCGCATTCCATCAGATGGTTCATGACGGGAAATCCTCGGGAAAATGGTCAAGGGCGGACAGCACCGGGAACGGGGTCATTCCGCCCATGGCGCACAGTGAGCCGCTCTGCATCACCTCGCACAGGTCCCGCAGCAGACCGATCCCGGCGGTGTCGCAGCGGCGGATGATGTCGTCCATCAGTTCTACGCCGCGGGTCGAGCCGATGCGGCAGGGCGTGCACTTGCCGCAGGATTCCAGGGCGCAGAACTCCATGGCGAAGCGGGCCTGGCGGGCCATGTCCACGCGATCATCGAACACCACCACGCCGCCGTGTCCCAGGACGGCGCCCCGAGCGGCGAAGGATTCGTAGTCGAGCGGGGTGTCGAGGAGCGATGGCGGCAGGTAGGCGCCCAGCGGGCCGCCGACCTGGACGGCCCGCACCGGCCGCCCGGAGGCGGTGCCGTCACCGAACTCGTCGATCATCCGCCCCAGCGGCATCCCGAACGCCACCTCCACCAGGCCGCCCTGGCGGATGTTGCCGGCCAACTGCACCGGCAGGGTGCCGCGCGACCGGCCCATGCCGAGGTCCTGGTAGAAGCCGGAGCCCCGGTCGAGGATCAGAGGCACGGCGGCCAGCGAGATGACGTTGTTGACCACGGTGGGGCGCCCGAACAGCCCGTGCAGGGCGGGCAGCGGCGGCTTGGCCCGAACCACGCCGCGCCGCCCTTCCAGGCTTTCCAGCAGGGCGGTCTCTTCGCCGCAGACATAGGACCCGGCCGCCTTGCGCACCCGGATGCGGAACGCGCGGCCCGATCCCAGGACGCTGGCGCCCAGCAGGCCCCGCTTGACGGCGATGGCCACCGCCCGGTCGAGCGTGGCGAAGGCGGCGGGGTATTCGCTGCGGACGTAGACGTAGCCTTCCTCGGCTCCTACCGCCAACCCGGCGATGATCATGCCCTCCAGCAGCAGGAAGGGGTCTCCCTCCATGACCATGCGGTCGGCGAAGGTGCCGGAATCTCCCTCGTCGGCATTGCAGACCACGTATTTGGGCTGCGCCGGCGCGTCGAGCACCGTCCGCCACTTGATGCCGGTGGGGAAGGCGGCGCCGCCGCGCCCGCGCAGCCCGGACTCGGCCACCGCCCTGACGATGGCGCCCGAGTCCAGCCGCAGGGCATTGCGCAGGCCGCCCAGTCCGCCGTGGGCCGCGTAGTCGTCCAGGGACAGCGGGTCGGTGATCCCCGCCCTGGCGAAGGTCAGCCGCTGCTGGCGGCGCAGCCAGGGCAAGTCGTCCACCACGCCCAGGCACAGGGGGTGGCCGCCCTTTTCCAGGAATTCGGCGTCGAACAGGCCGGGGACGTCCTCGGCGGCCACCGGGCCGAAGCCGATCCGGCCGCGTGGCGTCGTCACTTCGACCAGCGGCTCCAGCCAGAACATCCCGCGCGAACTGTTGCGCACCAGCCGGATGGGCAGGCCTCGGCGCCGCGCCTCGGCGACCATGGCGGCGGCGACCGCCTCGGCCCCCAGGGCTATGGCGCAGGTATCGCCGGGGACATGGACGATCACGGTCATCGGGCACCCCGCATGCCGGCGATCAGGGCGTCAAGCCTGGCCGGAGTAAGGCGGACGTGCGGTTCGCCGCCGTTCACCAGGGCAGCCGGTCCGGAGGCGCACAGGCCCAGGCAGAAGGCGGCCTCCAGGGTGACGGCTCCGTCGGCGGTGGTCTCGTGGAAACCGCAGCCCAGGACTCCGGCGGCGTGCTCGGCCAGGGCGTCGGCGCCGCGCGCCTGGCAGGCCTCGGCCCGGCAGAGGTGCAGTACCGAGGCGCCGGCCGGTTCCGTGCGGAAATGATGGTAGAAGCTGACCACGCCGTGCACTTCGGCCGCCGAACGGTTCAGGGCCGTGGCGATGGCGGGAATGGCCTCGGCCGGGATATGCCCCAGCCGGTCCTGGATGGCGTGCAGGATGGGCAAAAGCGCCCCCGGCTCGGCCTTCAGTTCATCGACGATCGCGTCGACGGCGGCAAGGTCCGGTGAATGATGCGTGGTCAATGCAAGGGCCTCGGTGATGAAGCGGGGGGGGGGGGGGGGGGGGGGGGCCCCCGAACAGCGGGGGGGCCCC
>Ga0265320_10001449_pt1 | contig 17289 bp, 21 predicted proteins | sample 4827metaG_FD_202087 | JGI IMG/M metagenome (GOLD analysis project Ga0265320, IMG submission 202087) | Rhizosphere microbial communities from Carex aquatilis grown in University of Washington, Seatle, WA, United States - 4-8-27 metaG | ecosystem: Host-associated > Plants > Roots > Rhizosphere >...
CTGGTGCACCTCGACCGTGCGGGCCAGAAGGGTGTGATTGTGCCGGCTGGCGCGACGAACGCGGTGAATCAACACGTTGACCTCGCCGATGAGTGCCTCAAGGAGAGGACGCGCGACGGAATCGACCAGGGGCAGCAGCGAACGCAGCGTCGCGGTGGGCGGCTGGGCGTGGGCGGCGGCGAAGGCCGCGACGGCGCCCTCGCGCTGGTCACGAAAGCCGTGGAGCAACTGCACCTGCTGCTCGATGGCATTCGAGAGGCGCAAGACCTCGCCAGCCTTGCGCGCGAACAGGAATTTTTGCTGTTCTTCAAACAGGGCGAGCAGACCGCCGTATTCGGCGAGCTCGGCGCGCAGACACTCGGCAATCTTCTGCCAGGTTGCGGAAATGGGTTCGGGGGTGCTCATGGGGGAGTAACCGGCGGGGTGGCGGCGCCGGCTGGAGCGCTGCGCGGTGCGAGTTGCTGGGCGATCATGGGAGCGAGGCCCATGCCGCGGCCTTCTGAAAGTTTCTGCGCAAAAGTGTCCGTCAGCATGTAGCCGTAGACATTGCCGGAAGGATTGTCGCCGCCGCCCATCATTGAGCCGATGCTGTCCTGCAAGAATTGCCGGAGCAGAATGGCCTCAAACTGGCTGGCCACGGCGGCGCGCTGCTCGGCGGGCGGCAGATTGCCGCGCTTGAGCGCCGCCAGATCGTGAACGACGGCGGGCGGACGGGCGGTGGAATTGACGGGGGGGACCTGCATGTCAGTTGATCACCAGTTCGGCCTGGAGCGCACCGGAGCGCTTGAGCGTCTGGAAAATCGCCATCATCTCGCGGGTGGATACACCGAGGGCGTTGAGCGCGGCGGCCAGACGCTCGATGGTCGGCGAATCGTTCATGACGATAAAACTGCCTTTCGTCTCGTTGACGTTGGTTTGCGTGCTAGGCACGGCCATGGTCTGGCCGCCATTGCTGAAGGGGGCGGGTTGCGACACCCCGACGTTGGAGGTCACGGTGATGGTCAGCGAACCGTGGGCGATGGCGACCTGCGAAAGGTGCACCGTCGCCGTCGCGACAATGGTGCCGGTGCGCTCGTTGATCACAATGCGGGCGAGCGTATCGGGTGTGACGTCAATCGCACCGAGTTCCGCGATGAAAGGAACGTCGCGGCCGGCAAACTCCGCCGGGAGCCGCACGGCAACGGTGGCGGAATCGGGCGCGAAGGCGGCCTGGGGGTACACGGCGTTGATGGCCGTGACCATGCGCGAGGCCGAGGCAAAATCGGGATTGTGCAGCAGCAGGCGGAGCATGTTGTCGTGCACAAATTGCGCAGGGATCTCGCGCTCGACGATCGCGCCATTGCTGATGGCACCGACCGTCGGGTGATTCTTTTGCACCGTGGCGCCGCCCGCCCCACCCTGCCCGCCCAGAAAGCCCCCGATGGCGATCGGACCCTGCGCCACCGCGTAGGCCCGGCCGTCGGCACCGAGCAGCGGCGTTTGGAGCAGCACGCCGCCCTGCAGGCTTTTTGCGTCACCCATGGAGGCAACCGTGACATCGATGCGGGCGCCTGGCTTGAGGAACGCGGTGATGTCGGCCGTCAGCATGACGGTCGCGACATTCTTGGACTTGATGTCCGTCGGGTTGAGGGTGAGTCCATAGCGCTGCAAAACGTTGGCGATGCTGCGGAGAGTGGTGGCGGCGTTGCTGTCGCCATCACCGGCCAGTCCTACAACGAGGCCGTAACCGACCAACTGGTTGTCGCGGCCGCCCTCAATGAGAGTGAGATCCTTGATGCGGCTGGCCCGGGCGACCGTGAGGAGGCCCAGACTGAGGAAAAGAGAGATGAACATCCGTGTCATGGCGTTTCCAGGGAGATCAGAAGGGGCGGAGTTTTTCGTAGACTTTGGCGAGCCAGCCGCGTTTCTGCGCATCGGTCAGCGAACCCTCGCTGACAAACTCAACGCGAGCCTCGGCGATATTGCTCGATTGAACGGTGTTGTCGCTGGCCACGTCGTCGGCGCGAACCAGGCCATGGAGGACCACGTACTGGGTCTCCCCGGAAAAAGTGACCACGCGGACACCCTCAATGACGAGGTTGCCATTGGGGAGCACATCGGTGACCAGCACGGCGGCCCGGCTGACCAGGCTTTGATTGTTACTGACATCGCCGCCGCCGTCGTAGGCCGCTTTGCCGCTCAACGAAATGCTGGGCAGAGCGCCCTTATGCAGACCGGTGGTGGGATAAAGGAAACTTTGCACGGCGTCGGTGATTGACGAGTCGCGGTTGGACTTTTTGCTCTGGCTGCTCTGCGCCGCAATTGATTCGCTCACAAGAATCGTCAGGATGTCGCCGGAGCGCGCGGCCTTGCGGTCGGCATACATGCTGCGGTCACCGGTGCCGTCGGCCCAGAGCGAACCGGCCCAGGCGGGCAGCGCCAGAGTGAGGCTGGCAACGGCGGATAACAGCTGGCGGGAAAAGTGCATGGGGAAATCAGAAATGAATCTGCACGCGGTTTTCGGCGACAACCTGCGCGGCGAAATCCTTTTTGGACTCGGGATTGCGGATGGATACAGTGTCGCCCTGGGCGCCATTCTCCAGGGCCAGCCCCTTCATGGTGACCTGCAGCAGGCCGTCGATGGCCGCGACCTCGACCAGATCGCCTTTGCGCACGAGCGGCCGGCGGGAAACATCATGCCAGGTCAGCAGCCGGTCAGGCTGGATCGAGCGGGAAAAAATGAAACCACGATCGCCGACGGCCACGGGCAGGGCATCGCGATCGCGCAGGAAATCCACCCGGCGTACCTCCAGCAGGGCCGGATCAAACGTACCGTTGGCCGGCAGCGGCAGGCGCGCGGACCAGGCATCGCGCCAGAGCGCCGCGTGCAACGTGATGGTGTATTCACTCGCCAGCTGGCCGTCGGCGAGGACGCGACAGCGGGCCAGCATGGCGGACGCCATGACAGCGGGATAATCCGCCACCTCGACCGTCCACACGTGCGCCATCCGCATCGGCGCAGACCAAGTGCGCAGCAGTTCAAGCTGCAACTCGCCCTCCAGCTTGTAATGCTCAGTAAAATTTCCTGCCAGCGCTGCGACAAATTCCTCCCGGCTGAACGGAACCGACCCAGTGGCGGGATCGGCCGCCCGGCCCGAGGCGACCATGACGAAAGCAAGAACCGGGAGGACAAAAGATTTGAGGAGGCGGTGCATGAGCGATCAGCGTTTCATCTGGGCAACGTTCTGCAGCATTTCGTCCGAGGTCTGGATGGACTTGGAATTGATCTCATAAGCCCGTTGCGCGGTGATCAGGTTCACCATCTCCTCGACGATGTTGACATTCGAAGCCTCGGAATAGCCCTGCATGATGCTGCCGAAGCCCGCCTCGGTGGGATTGCCGGTCTCGGGAGGACCACTGGCGGTGGATTCATTGTAAAGATTGCCGCCCATACTCTGCAGGCCCGAGGGATTGGCAAAGCGCGTGAGAGTGAGTCGGAACGACTGGGTGCCGCTGGCGGATTGCACCGTGACCTGGCCGTTCTGGGCGATGTTGACCGAACTCGCGCCGACCGGGATGGCCTGAAATCCGCTGAGTACGGGTAACCCGTCGACCGTCACCACCTGGCCCTGCGCATTGAGCTTGAACGAGCCGTCCCGGGTGAAACCGATCGTGCCGTCGGGTTTCTGCACCTCAAAAAAACCGTCGCCCTGGATTGCCAGGTCGAAATTCTGCCCGGACTGCGTGAGCTGGCCCTGGGTGAAAACCTTGGAGGTCGCGGCCACGCGCGAGCCATTGCCGACCTCCAGGCCCGTGGGCACGAGATTGCCGCCGCCGGAGTCAGCGCCGGAGGCGCGCGGCTTCTGGTAAAGCAAATCCTGGAACTCGATCTTGCTGCGCTTGAAGCCCGGCGTGTTGACGTTCGCGAGGTTGTTCGCGATCGTGTTGAGGTTGAGTTGCTGGGCCTCCATGCCCGTGGCGGCGGAATAGAGCGAAAGGTTCATAGGCAGCGTAAGGGAAGAATGGCGGCGGACGGGTGATCAGGAACAAAGCTCATGGCGAATTTCCTAGCCGAGGGCATCGAGCTCCTTCTGCATCGTCTGGTCGGCGGTGGTGATGATTTTCTGGTTCGCCTCGTAGGCGCGCGAAATGAGCACCATGTCCACCATTTCGCGCAGGGGCGCGACGTTGCTGCCTTCCAGATAACCCTGCATCAGTTCCGGCTTTTCAACCGGTACCGGCTGCACCCCGGCGCCCGCCAGGAAATATCCGCCCGCCACCGGGGTGAGTTTGGAGGGATTGGCGAATGTCTGGACAGAAAGTTTCCCCAACGAGGTGTCACCCTGAAAAACCGAACCGTCGCGATTGATGGTGATATCGGGCAAGCCGGGCACGAGGGTGATCGGGTTGCCGCTTTCGCTCATCACCTCCTGGCCTCCCGTGGTGATCAGCGTGCGGTCCGAGCGCACGTTGAATTCACCGCTGCGGGTGTAGGCTTTGGTGCCATCGGGCATCTGCACTTCAAAAAATCCCTCGCCCTGGATCGCGACATCCAGATTCCGGTTCGTCGGCTGGGTTTCTCCAGTCGTGAAATTGATGCCCGAGTTGACCGTCGGAAAAACCGCGGGCAGGCCGCTGCCATCGCTCCCGCCCCGCCCGCTGGAGTCGGTCTGCAACTCACCGCTCAACTGCGAGCTGAAATTCACCGTCCGTTTGCGGTAACCGGACGTCTGACTGGACGTGATATTCTGCGTCACTACATCCTGCCAGCGCTCCAAGGCGGAGAGGGCCGAGGCACTTTGATAGAGACCGATGTTCATCCAGCCGGCTGTTATGCAAGGCCTGTGCCAAGATCGTTACTCGCAACGGGCAAACATCTTACAAAATCAACCCGGCGTTCTGGCAAATATTGCCCAATAAATTCCCGGCAGATTCTGCCCACGCGATTCACCGGCCGGCGCCTACTGGCCGGGCGGATAAAGGCATTCGATCTCCGTGCTTTCACCACAGGTGCAGGTGACGACAATGCGGACGATCTTGTCGCCTTGCTTGACGATGTCGACGTGGGGGGAGATTCCGGTCGGCGCGGAGGGCGCGGCGCCAGTCACCGTCACTCCCGTCTGCGGAGACCGCAATGCGGCCACATCCAATAGGCGTTTCCCTTGCAGAAATGATTTCATGACAGAGGCTTTTTGTCCGCGACGCGGGGCCGGGCGCCGTTTTTAAGGGCCGGCGCACTTTCGACCGCATCGGCCGGGTGTTCCTTTTGCGGCTTGGCCGCAAGGCTCAGGCTCAGAGTGACGCGCGCATTCGCCTCGGCCTCGGGTTTCTCCCCCGGCAGCGGCCGCGTGCCCCCGTAACCGGTGATGCGCTCGATATAATCCGAATCCACGGCATAGTGCACCAGGCTGCGCCGTGAAGCGTTGGCCCGGTCGGTCGAAAGCTCCCACGCCGTATAGTCAGGGGATTTTTCCGTCCCCGGCTTGCTGGTGTGGCCATCGATCGTCACCCGGAAATGATGGCGCTCAATCATCCAGGCCAGACCCTGCATGGCGTAACGCCCCCATTCGGTGAATTCAGCGGTGTCCTTCACAAAGAGCGGGCGGCTGGCCCGGTCAAACAACGTCACCCGCAGGCTGTCGGAGGTCACCTGGATGTCGATGGGCTTGTCCGCGAGGTTTTCATCCAGATGCAGCAGCCGGTAGTAATCAGCCGCGACGGAGTTGAGAAAGGCCAGCTGGATCTGCTTGTTGTTTTCCGAGACCTTTTCTGTGCCCTCGTCGTTGCCCTGCGCGTTGGTGCTCTTGTTGCTGTTGAAGGGCATGATGCCCGACGACTTGTCGGTGGGTGAATTGAAGGGATTCCGGAAATATTGCGCCGTGGCGATGAGGATCTTCTGATCCTGCGCGGAGATCCACAGCACGAGGAACAGCGCCATCATGGCGGTCATGAAATCCGCGAAGGCCACTTTCCAGGCCCCGCCGTGATGCGCCTCTTTTTTCTTCGCCATGTTGCGTTCCGTTACTTGGCGCCGAGGCCCTTCAGTGCCGTTTCCAGTTCATCCCCGTCAGGCTGGACCGAACTGTCGAGCGAACGCCGGGCGATCTCGACGGCGGTGAGCGGGGCGAGCCCCTTGGCAAAGCCGGCCACCGCCTGCATGATGCAGCGGAGGCACTGCTGCTCCGAAGCGTTGTTGTGCTTGATCCGGCCGCACATCGGATTGATGAAACCGTAGGCGAAAAAGATGCCGAGCAGCGTGCCGGTGAGCGCCGCGGCCACTTTTTCGCCAACCGCCTCCGGCCCGTCGGCGATGGCGTTCATGGTATTGATGATGCCCAGCACCGCCGCCACGATGCCAATGGCGGGGAGGGAATCACCGATCATTTGCAAGGCATGCACCGGGTGATCCGCCTCGGTCTCCTTGGCCTCCAGCTCGGCGCCCATGAGATTCTCAAGCTGGTCCGGCTTGATCTTGCCGTCAATGACCGGTTTCAGCCCGTTGCACAAAAACTCCAGCCGCTCGGGATGGCCCAGCACCGAGGGGTACTTCTGAAAAACGGCGCTCGTCTTCGGGCTCATCACATGCTCCTCGAGGGCGATCAGACCGTTACGCCGGCCGATCATGAAAACCTCATAGAGCAGCTTGAGCAGTTCGAAGAAATCCTTCCGGCTGGCCGACTTGCCCTTCAATGACTCCGTGCTCTTATGGATGATCTCCTTGATCACATGCGAGGGGTTGGCGATGACGAGCACCCCCAGCGCGATGCCCAGGATCACCACGAACTCCGAGAGATGGAGCAATACCCCGGGATGACCGCCGGCCAGCATGAAGCCGCCGAGGGTCGACGCGAAGACAATCAGGGCTCCGACCAGGATCAGCATGAGCGGTGTCTCACCGGTTTTGGGCGCGGCTCAGAAAGGCCCGCAGCCCGAGGATGGTCTGCGAGTGAATCTGGCAAATCCGGGATTCCGTCAGGCCGAAGACCGCGGCGATCTCGGCCAGCCGCATGCTTTCAAAGTAATACATGGCTAGTATCTTCCGGGGAATATCGGGCAGTTCCTTGATCCGTTGAGCCACAAGTTGCATCATCTCGGCCTTTTCCAGCCGGTCGCGGCCCGTGACATCCGTTTCGTCCGCCAGAAGTTCGTGCAATGACGCGCCTTCGGAATCCTCCATCTCCGAACGCTGGTCGATGGCGATGAACGTCACCGGCTTGGAATCCTCGAGCCATTTGGCAAACTCCTTCTCGCTCAGGCCAAGGCTGGTGCGGATCTCCTCCTCCTTGGCGACGCGGCCGAGGCGCTGCTCCAGGGTGTTGATCGCCTCCTTCATCTTCCGGGCGCGGGCGCGGGCGCGCCGCGGGCACCAGTCCATCCGGCGCAATTCGTCCAGGATCGCGCCGCGGATCCGCATCGTCGCATAGGCGGCAAAAGTGCTGCCCTGCTCGGGATCGTATTTGCGCACGGCGGCGATGAGTCCGGTGACACCGACACTGTAGAGATCGTCGGCATCGATGTGCGACGGCAGATTGAGCTTGATCCGGTCGACTACATTTCGGACCAGCGGGAGGTAGCGTTCGATCAATTCCTTTTGATCGAGGTCGCCAGTACTGACACCTTGGTAGGTGCGCCACGCGGTGGCTGATGCGGCATCCATGCCTGCTGCTGGAACGGTGACGTTCATGGCATAGGGCGGGGGTTAGTGTTGTGGGCCCGGTGCGGCTGCCGCGGCGGCGGCCTTTTGCCGGGAGAGAATGGTTTCGCGCAGACCGCGCAACAGCACGGTCCAGAACCAGCGGAAAAGCAGGGCCCCCGCGAGGCAGCCGAATGCCGCGTCCAGCAGGATGTGGTCGGGGGTGCGGTCGGCCAGCCAGCCCGCCGTGGCGGCGAGGGCGAAGCCGAGAACTCCTCCCGATAAGAATACGAAACGCATGGTGGGGCGGGTTGGTGGTTAAAGTCAGTCGATGACCGGCAGGGTGCGGCGGGCCAGGGTCTGGGCCGCCTCCACTTCGTAATCGCCGGTCAGCGACGGGCCGGTGGAGAGGAACAACGGCTCAAGTTCGCTTTCGAGCAGGTATTCCCACAACCGGCCCCACTGCGGGGTTTCGTCGAGGTGGGTGAAGATGACGTGCGTGGCGCCCAACTCGCGGCCCACGGCAAACGCGCGGCGCAACGCGGCATGTTCATAGGCGGAATTCAGGACGAGAACGCGCTCGGTGATCTGTTCCTGGGCCAGAAACGCCGCGATGCCGGCGTTGTCATCCGGCTGCCGCAATGACAGGCCCGGCAGGTCGAAATAGACAAACCCTCCCGGCATCACCGGCTGGGTGCTGGCGGGATAATGGGCCAGCGGCACACCGAGCGCCTCGCAAAACACCGGTAGCGGGCCGGGGGTATTGGGCCGGTCAAATTCAGCTATGACCACATGGCCAAACCGCGCACGCCGGAATATCTCGGCCGCGAGCCATTTGCAAAGCGCGGTGGTGCGGCCCACCCCGGGTGCCCCGAGAAACGCCGCCCGGCTCAGCGGCGGACGGGCCGGCCGCGATTCAATCTGGGAACAAAGCTGACGGCCGACCCCAACCACCGCCCGGTGAAGTGGCGCGACGGAGAGTTCGGTCCAATCCGGCGCTTTCTCCAGCCGGTTAAGCACGGTTTCGGAAAATCCGGAGCGGCGCAGCAGCTCGGGCAAAGTGGTGGAATTGTCGGACTTCAGCCGGCGGGTAGCCGGGGAAATCACAACCGCCGGTTGCTCCGTGGTTATTTCCACAGCGGCTGGCGCGGCTAGCTCCGGCGGCGGATCAAGCTGCACAATCACTTCCAGTTTGGGGGATGACACCAGCCGCCGCCAGCCACTGCCCTCGACCGAACGGACCGACAGCACGCGGGCGTTTTCGCCCAGTTGCTCGCGAATCAGCTTCGCCGCCTGCTCGGCCGACTCCACCACAAACCGGTAACAGGTGCCGGCGGCGGGAGCGGAATCAGTGGCGGACAGGTTCATGGGGATCAGGCGGCGGCTTTGATCGCAACGACTTCGCCGCGCGGCAGATTCAGGGGCAGCGGCACGATGCCGGCATTCTCAATTTCGGTGGTGACGGGCAGTTCCTGGAAGGAGACCACAATCAGCCGGGGGAAGGAGGGCTCGAAGAAACGTTTCAGAGGCAGCCGGGCATCCGCGGAGACAACCAGCACCGCGGGCAGCCCGCTCTGGGCCAGCTCGGTGGTGCGGCGGCTGAACTCGTCGAGCAGGTGGCGGCCGATGGCCGGCTCGAGAGCAAGGCCGACATCCGTCGCCGTGCGGTTGATCTTGCCCGTGAGCAGCTGTTCCAGCCGCGGGTCGAGCGTGAGGGCTTTGATGATGCCAGGCCGGCTTTCGTATTCCGGCACAAAATAAAGCCCGAGGCGGCGGCGCACGAGTTCGGACAGATCGTCCGGATTCTTGGACAGCGAGGCGAAGTCGGCAATGCCCTCGAGAATGACCGGCAGGTTGGCGATCGACACTCCTTCGCGCAGCAGGTTCTGCAGCACGCGCTGGATGATGCCGATGCTGACAAGGTCGGGCAGCAGCTCGGCCACGAGGGCGGGATGCGTGGCCTTGACGTGATCGACCAGCGATTGCACGTCCTGCCGGGTGACCAGCAAATGGGCGTGGGTCTTGAGTGTTTCGGAAAGGTGGGTGATGAGCACCGAGGAGGGATCGACCACGGTGTAGCCGTTGATCTCGGCGGTCTTCTTCTCCGCCTCGTCAATCCAGGTGGCTTCAAGATTGAAGACCGGCTCGCGGGTGGCCGCGCCCCGCAGGCGCACGGTGCTGCCGGAAACATTCATGGCCAGCCAGCGGCCGGGCGTCAGCTGGCCACGCACCAGCGATTTGCCGCGAAGCAGAAAGCGATACTCGTTGGCCTCGAGCTCGAGGTTGTCGCGCACCGAGACCGGCGGGACGACGATGCCTTTTTCGCGCGCGAGCGTCTTGCGGACACCGGTGATGCGCGCCAGGAGGTCGCCGCCGACCTTGGCATCGGCCAGACTGAGCAGGCCGTAACCGATCTCGATGGAAAACACGTCCACGTCGATGAGCTTGCGCACATCTTCCGCTCCCGCCGCGGTCGAGACCGTGGGGGCCGAGGCCGCGCCCTCCCCTGTCTTGGCCGGAGCACCCTTTCCGGGTGATTTTCCTGCCGCGGTCGACGCGGATCCCAGCGCGGAGTTGTCTTCCTGTTCCTTGAGGGTTTTGGCCGCAAACCCGGCGAATCCCGCGAGCGCCAGAAACGGGAGGGCCGGCATGCCGGGCATGAGCCCGAAGACCGCCAGGCAACCGGAGGCGATGGCCAGGGCCCGGGGATAGCGAATCAGCTGGCCGGCGATCTGCGTGCCAAGATTGTTGTTATCCGAGGCGCGGGTGACCAAAATGCCGGCGCCGACGGAAATGATGAGGGCGGGGATTTGGGTGACGAGGCCGTCACCGATCGAGAGCAGCGTGAATTTCTGCAACGACTCGCTGAGCGACAGGTCCATCTGCAGCACACCGACGGCGAAACCACCGATGACATTGACCAGCGTAATGATGATGCCGGCGATGGCGTCGCCGCGCACGAACTTCGACGCTCCGTCCATCGCCCCGTAAAAATCGGCCTCTTTCTGCACCTTCACCCGGCGGGCGGTGGCGGTGACCTCGTCAATGATGCCGGCGTTCAACTCGGCATCGATGGCCATCTGTTTGCCGGGCAGCGCATCGAGCGTGAACCGGGCGCTCACCTCGGCGATGCGGCCCGCGCCCTTGGTGATGACGACGAAATTGATGACGACGAGGATCAGGAACACCACGGCGCCGACGATGTAGTTGCCCTGGATGACGAAATGGCCGAAGGACTCGATGATGTGGCCCGCATAGCCGTTGCCCAGGATTAGCCGAGTCGAGCTGATGTTCAGCGCGAGGCGGAAAAGCGTCAGGGTCAGCAGCATCGTGGGGAAACCGGAAAACTCTGGCGGATCCTTCACGTACAGGATGGACAGCAGGACGAGCAGCGAGAGACCGATGCTGAGCGCCAGCAGCATATCGATCATGAACGGCGGCACGGGCACCACCAGCAGCAGCACGGTCCCGAACAAACCCGCGGCCAGCAGCAGGTCGGCGCGCTTCAACAGACGGGTGATGAAATTGACCGGTACGACAGGCATGGCTTAGGCGGCGGCCTCAAAGCGGCGCGACTTCAGGCGGTGGAAATAGTAGCGGTGCGTGCGGTAGACCACGGCCAGGATCGAAGCGACGGCCTGGTAGAGTTCGGCGGGGATCGTTTCCCCCACCTGACCGAGCGAATACAGGAGGCGCGCGACCGGCTTGTTTTCGACGGTGGGCACACCGTGCTCGGCCGCGAGGGCCTTGATGCGCTGCGCGAAACGGTTTTCCCCCTTCGCGAGCACCACGGGCGCCTGGTCCTTGCCGCGGTCATAGCGCAGGGCCACGGCATAGTGCGTGGGGTTCGTCAGCACCACATCGGCGGTCGGCACCGCGGAAAGCATCTGTTTTTGCATGAGGCGGCGGGCCAGGCGGCGTTGCGCACTCTTGACCAGCGCGCTGCCATCGGCGTTGTGCCGCTCGTCCTTCACCTCCTGCCGCGTCATCATCATGTCCTGCGAGTTCTTGAATTTTTCATACGCATAGCCGATGGCGGCAATGAGCCCGAGAGCCAGCAGCAGCCGGCCGAAGAAATCCAGGGTCGCGTGATGGAGGAACTGCCCGAGGTAGGCGGCTTCAATGGGTGCGGTAAACAACGGGTCGGCCACGAGGTGCTTCGCGCCCGTCCACAACGCCAGTCCGATGGCCACCAGTTTCAAAAGGTCGATGCCGCCCCGGACCAGGGCCGCCTTGGAAAAAACCCGGCCGAAGCCGGCCACCGGATCAAGTCCGTCAAATTTCAGCCCGATCGCCTCGGAAGAAAGCCTGAATCCGCTCTGCAGACCGCCGCCGAGCATGGCCGCGCCCACGCAGGCAAGCAGCACGGGCATGAGGGCCCTCCCGACGGTGAACATCACTTCGCTCAACTGCGTCGTCACGGTGTCGAGTTGAACCGGGGTCACGGCAAAACGGGTGAAGACGGCGATCGCATATTCCGCGACATCCCGCGCAGTTGATTGCGCGGTGAAGGCCAGTACGCCGAGTGCCGCGGCGAGCAGGATGAGCACCTGCAGCTCCGGCGATTTCGCAAACTGTCCCTTGTCAACTGCGTCGGACACCCGCTTCTCGGTCGGTTGCTCGGTTTTTTGTTCCTGGTCGACTTCGGACATGCGCGGGCTCACATGAGCAATGCCGATGCCAACTACCGGCTCACCACCCTTAACCATATGTCATCAATTACTTGTGGCATTCTGAGTTTCGAGGCGCTCAAGATTCCATTTTGCGAGTCGATCAGGCCGGACCGGCGGGAAATATTTGCCGCTTACTGCGATTGAACGCCGCCATTTCGCCAACGCTACTCCCCGGGGCAAGCCTCGAGGATGTCCGAATGTCGCTGCGCTCGGAACTTCGCGCGGCTTGCACAGCCGCATTGGCACGGGGCTGGCCGGGCGGCGTCCTAATCTCATTGGGGAAACCCCGCAGCAAGCTGCGAGGAATGTCTCAGCATTCAAGCGGCGGTTGTTTCCGGCGCTTCTCCGGCGCGCGCTGCTGCCGGCGGGCAAACGCAACCAACTCACGCCCCCGACAAAATCCGCAGCATATTGACCGGCAGATCGGCAAACTCGATGTAAAGGTAGCGGGCAATAAGCGCACCCGCACCGGCAAACAACATCATGCCGGCCAGCACGCGCACCGGAAAACTGAGAATGAACACGTTCATCTTCGGCACGGCCCGACCGAGCACCGAAAACGCCAGGTTCACGAGGAAATTCAGCGCGATAAAGGGCGCCGCGATGCGCAACCCCAGTTCGATCACATGGGCGGTGGACTGGATCAGGTATTCGGGAGCGACGGACTGAAAGATCGGATGGCCGGGCGCCGCAAGCCGGAAACTGCGGGCAAAGGCCGTGATCGCCGCCAGATGTCCGCCAACCAGAAAGAATAGCAACCCGGCAAAGGTGCCGAGAAACGCGGCCAGTGGCTCATGCGACGGCTCGGGAACTCCCAGGCCTGGTGAAGCGGAGAAGCCGATTTCGGACGTGATGATGCGTCCGGCCATCTCCACCGCGGTAAAGGTCAGCCGGCCGATGAACCCCAGCACAAGGCCCAGAACCACCTCCCCCGCGGCCGCCCGCGCCAGACCCCACTGGTCCGGTGGCAACGCCGCCGACGGCACGATGCCCGCGACCAGTGTCGCCAGGCAGGCACCCAGCGCCACGCGAACGGTCACCGGCAGCGGCCGCCCAGCCAGCGTGGGCAGCAGCATGATGACGCCCAGCGAGCGCAGCAGCACCATCAACCAGGTGAGGAGATATTCAAGGCTCATGGGGCGGGAGCCCGGTCAGCCGGCGCTAGTGCGCCAGCGTCCCCATGCGGCTGATGAATGAAATGGTGAACTCGGAAAGCGTACGCAACAGCCAGGGGGTCAGCAGCAGCAACGCCCCCGCCAGCGCCAGCAACTTCGGCGCAAAAGTCAGCGTGGGTTCCTGCAGGCTCGTGACCGATTGCAGCAGGCTCGTCAGCAGGCCAACCACCAGCATGACGCCCAGAAAGGGCGCGACCACATAGAGCGCGAACATAATGGTGGTCTTGAAAATATCGACGGCGAGTTCGGGATTCATAACGGAAAGATCAGCCGGTGAAGCTTTGCACGAGCGCCTTGACCACCAGATGCCAGCCGTCGACGAGCACAAAGAGCAGCAGCTTGAACGGCAGTGCCACGACCACCGGCGGCATCATCATCATGCCAAGTGACATCAACACGGAGGATACGAGAAAATCAATCACCAGGAATGGCAGAAAAAGCAGAAAGCCCATCTGGAAGGAGGTCTGCAGTTCACTCACCACGAACGCCGGCACGACGACGCGCATCGACAGATCCTTCACCGCCGTCGGACCGAAGCCGCCCAGTTCAAGAAAATATTCCAGGTCGCGGGTGCGGGTCTGTTTCAGCATGAATTCCTTCAACGGCACCGATGCCTTGTCGAGTGCGTCGACCGACGTCATTTTGCCCGCCAGGTAGGGCTGGATGGCCTCTGCGTTCATCCGGTCAAAAACCGGGCCCATCAAAAAAAACGTCAGAAAGAGGGACAAGCCGATGATGATCTGGTTGGAGGGTGCGCTGGGCACCCCGAGCGCCGTGCGCACGAAGCCCAGCACGATGACAATGCGGGTGAAACTGGTCATCAGCAGCACGATCGACGGCGCGAGCGTGAGCAGCGTCATCAGGATCACGATCTGCACGGCCACACTCACATCACCGGAACGCTGTGATCCGTCGAGACCGATGGTCAGGTGGAGTGGATCGGTCTTGCCGGCGGCAGGTGCCGCGGGTGCGACCGCCGGCGGCATGCCTCCCGGCGTGATGGTGGACGACGTCCCGGCATTCTGCTGGGCCTGCCCCGCGGGGGCAAGCACTCCGAAAATCAGCACGGCCAGAGCCCCGGCAAAAAATCCATGGAAGCGTTTCACGGGGATTTGGCAACCGGCGCGCCATCCAGCGGAGTGAGCAGATCGATGCGACCCGGGCAGACGCCGAGCAGGTATTTTTTATCCTCGTAGGAAGCGACCACCAGATACTGGCGGTTGCCAAGCGACTTGGTCTCGGCGATGGCAAGCTTGCGCATGGCTGCGGCCGTTCCCAAGGTGGTTCGACCGCGCCAGAACAGCCAGCCACCGGCCCCGGCCAGCAGAAAGGCGGCCACGAGAATGGAAGCGTACCCCGAACCGCTCCGGGAGGCTGGCTCGGTCCGGGCTCCGGGACTGTGCGGGTAGATCACCACGGCCTCGGCCGCTTTTTCCTGGGCGGAAGCGGGCGGCACTATCGCGGCCACAAACCAAAGCATCCACAGGATGCGGGTTGCCCTGAACGCAGAGAATAATCCCGCACGGTTCATACCGGTGGACAGAATGCCGGATTTCTCTCCCTGCCCGGAGTGACGGGCAGGTGCATCGGGCAGCGAATGGCGCGGCCGGATCATGCCGGGGGTTTGGCGCTGCCGACGAGTTCGGTGATCTTGATGCCGAAGTTGTCCTCGACCACCACCACCTCACCGTAGGCGACGAGCTTTTCGTTGACGTAAAGGCCGACGGGGTCGCTGGCATGCTGGTTGAGTTGCACGACCGAACCCGGGGCCAGCTCGAGCACTTCGCGCATCGGCAACTGGCAGGAGCCGAGCTGCACGGTGACTTTCACTCTGACATCGAGCACGATATCAAGGGCTTTTTCGTCCATTAGATTAGGCATGATTGGTTTCCTCGGAGGGAAGTTTGCGGGTGAGTTTCACGGCGATCCGGTCGGTATCAAGGCCGACGGTACCGGTAAATCTGGGCAGGCCGTTAAGCAGCACGGCAGTCTCCTGGAGGTGCGCGGCAGGCATCTCCAGCACATCGCCGATCCGGAGGCTGAAAATCTCCCGGAGACTCAGCTCAAACGCCTGCCACTCGGCCCGCACGGGCACGGTGATCTGGTCGTAGCTCTTCTGCCAGCTGGAATGTTTTTCAACCTGCGAAATGGTGGCGTCCTTCTGGCGGCGCGCCTGCATCTTTTTGACCAGCGGTTCGATGGTGTAATAGGGCACGCCGATCTGGATCGGCTCGGTGCAGTCGCCAAAAGTCACTTCCAGGGAAAGGACGAGCATGACGGCGTCCTTCGGCGAGGTCTGGAGATAGTGGCCGTTGTTTTCATGGCCGATGATGAATCCGCGCAGCTCCTGCTCGCCTTTCCACTGGCCGCACCACTCCTCGAGAATGATCTGGACGACATCCTCCAGCAGGGCGACTTCGATTTCGGTCAGGTAACGCTCGGCTTTCACCGAGTGGCCCCGGCCGCCCAGCAGGCGGTCGGCGATGGTCAGGGCCAGACGGGGATTGATGTCGAGGATGCCGACGCCGATCAGCGGCTCGGCCTTGAACAGGCAGAGATGGGTGGGGCTGGGCAGCGCCTCGGTGAACTTGCTGTAGGTCGCCGTGGTGAGTTTGGCCAGCTTCAGGGTCAGCTCCATGCGCAGAAACAGCGACAGGCGTGCGCTCAGGTAACGGACGAATTCCTCATGCAGGGCCCGGAGCCGGCGCAACTCGCCATCGGAGAGAAAAACCGGATTGCGGAAATCATAGGCCTCGACCTTGAGGCTGGTGCCGGGGGCCGTCCGCTGGCCGTCCGCCCGCAGGAAGTGACTCTTCAGCGCCGGCAGATCGTTCGTCTGGGCCAGCAGCCGGTCGATCTCGGACTGGTCGAGTGAATCAGTGGTGGGGTTAAGCGGTTCCTCGGCCATGGTCGGTCAGGTTACTGCACCACGAAATCGGAAAAATAAACCTGGTCCGCCACGCGATGACCGAGCGCCTGGTTATAGGCCTGGACCAGTTTCTCCCGGAGGACGTTTTTGGCCCCGGGTTCCTCGAGGTCGGCGAGCGAAAGCGACGAAAGCACATTGAGCGTGATATCCGTGAGTTTGGCCTTCTGGCCGTCGAAGGTGCTCTTGATGTTCGCATCAATGCCGGTGACGATGAAGGAAGTCTTCAGGTAGCGTGTGCCCATGGTGCCGGCCAGGTTCACGACCACGTTCTGGAATTCATAGGTTGCGGGATTGACCGTGTCCTTGCCGCCCTTGGCGCCCTTCCCGCCCGCCTCACCCTTGGCTTCGGGCACCGGTGCCGGTGCGGCATGTTCCTCCGCCACCTCGCTCACCTTGACCGTGGCAAGTTTTTTCTGGATGCGGGGCAGCAGCACAAACTCGCCGACAACCCAGCTGAGCACGGGCGCCAGCACCACGGCCGCAATGACCGGGATCCAGGGAGCCAGAGCCGCGCTTTTTGAAGCGGAGGCCGCGGGAGCCGCGGGCGTGGCAGGAGTGGCGGCGGCCGCAGCGGCGGCAGCGGGAGTGGCAGAGGCTTCGGCTTTGGTGGCCATGGTAAGAATGAGCCGGTCCGGCTCAACGGGTCTTCAGGTTGACGATGTCCTCGAGCAGGGTGTCGGACACCGTGATCAGGCGCGAACCGGCCTGGAAGCTGCGCTGCGTGGTGATCAGATCCGAGAACTGCTGGGTCAGATCGACGTTGGAAAGTTCAAGTACGCCGGACTGGACAGAGCCGAGGCCGTTTGTGCCCGGTGCGTTGATGCCCCCAGCTTGAAGCGCAAAACTTCCAGAGGCCGCTCCCACCGGGCCGGCCGCAAGCATGCCGGAAAACAGATTGTT
>Ga0265320_10001451_pt1 | contig 17287 bp, 10 predicted proteins | sample 4827metaG_FD_202087 | JGI IMG/M metagenome (GOLD analysis project Ga0265320, IMG submission 202087) | Rhizosphere microbial communities from Carex aquatilis grown in University of Washington, Seatle, WA, United States - 4-8-27 metaG | ecosystem: Host-associated > Plants > Roots > Rhizosphere >...
GCGAACCAGGCACCGGGGCGGGTGACACGGCGGATTTCGCGCAGCGCGGCGCGGCGGTGTTCGCGGCGCGGGATGGTCATTAGACCGTTGAAACCAAAAATCGCTCCGTCGAATTCGGCGTCGCCAACGGGCAGGCGCGCGGCGTCGGCCGTGCGGAAACTGACGCCATATTCGAGCACGCGGTTGAGGCGGCGGGCCTCCTCGACCATATCGCGCGCGAGGTCGATGCCGAGGATGTTCCGGTAGCCGAGTTCCCAGAGGCCGAAGGCGATGCGGCCCGTGCCGCACCCGAGTTCAAGCAGGGTTTGCTCCGGTTGGAACAGGCGGCGGAAAATTTTCTCCTCGGAGCGCCAGAGGCCGACGCGGCTCACCGCCTGGGTGTAGTCCGCGACGACGCCCGGCAGGTTGTAGTAGTTTTTGACGGCGTCGGCGTCCATGATTTTACACTTATTTAACGGGCCATTGGCCTTGAATAAACAGAGCGGGGCTGATAGAGTTTCCGATGCAAATGCGCGGAGTGCGCGGGATGAGCATGCCCGTAGTCGCCGGTGGCGGGCAAATAATTTTTATCGAGAAATATTCAATGGGTTTTCGGACGCTGACCGTCAATGCGATTGACGCCCGCGCGCACTGGCCGTCACTGGCGGGGGCACGCGGCTTGGGTGCGGCTATTTTTTTGCTGTTGCTGGCGCTGGTGCCCCGGCTCGGCGCGGCCACGAACGGCGCGCGCGCCGCCATGCCCGAGAGCATCCGCGAGGTTCCGGCCGCAACCGTCACGACCGGTTTCCAGCCGAATTTAGTCGGCGCAGCCGGGCCAAGCGTCACGCGGACGAATTTGCTGCGCGCGGAATTGGACGCGACGATGCCGTTTAATGTCAGCCTCAAAATGCGGAATTTTGCGGAATTGGAGGCGCGGGTGGCGCGCGGGGAAGTCATCGACCCGGCGGAAATGGCCGCCCGTTATTGGCCCCTGCCGGAGGACTATGCCGCGGCGGTCGACTGGCTCAGGCAGCAAGGGTTCGCCATCAGCCTGGACTCGGGGGGTTCCGTGATTTTTGCCAGCGGCACGGTGGCCCAAGTGCGCGATGCGTTCCAGGTTTCGATGGCGCGCGTGACCAGCGCGGGCGAGGAATTCACGTCCGCCATCAGCGCGCCCAGCGTGCCGGTGGAACTGGCGCCGGCGTTGGTGGGCATCAACGGCTTGCAACCGCATTTGCGCAAGCATCCGCACCTAAAGCATCCGGATTCCGCGACGACGCCTTTTGTGACTCCCTATATTCCGAGCGACATCCTCCATGCCTACGGCGCGGACACGCTGACGCAGAACGGCGGGGGCCAGACCATCGGCATCGTCATGTCGGGTTTTCCCAAGACCAGCGATCTCACGCAATTTTGGAGCGTCTGCAACATCAGCCAGACGATTAACAGTGTCTCCTTCATCAAAGTGGGCACCGGCCCGAACGCCGGGCCGGGATCCGCCGATGTCGAGGAGGCCACGCTCGATGTGGAGTGGAGCAGTTCGATCGCGCCCGCCGCAAAAATCCGCCTCTACGGCACGGCTGATTTAGGCGACGCGAATTTGGACCTCGCCTACCAGCAAATTTACAACGACGCCACCAGCAATCTGCTGCAACTCAACCTGCACGTGGTTTCGCTGAGTTATGGCGGACTGGAGGAAGGCACGTCCACCAGCCAGTTGCAAACCGACGACCAATTGTTCGCCCAATTGGCCGGCGCGGGCATCACCGTCTTTGTTTCATCCGGCGACGACGGCTCGACCCCGAGCGGAGTGCTGGATCCGGAAAGTCCCGCCACGGATCCGAACGTGACGGGCGTCGGCGGCACCAGCATCAGCTTCAACACGACCACGGGCGCGGTCACCAACGAGAAGGTGTGGAATAACGCGAGCAACTCCGCCTCCGGCGGCGGCATGAGCAAGGTGTTTTCCCGGCCGGTTTGGCAAACGGGCAGCGGCGCGCTTGGCTCGCAGAGCAATCGCATGGTGCCGGATGTTGCGGCGCCGGGCGACCCCAACACAGGCGCGATGATTTTGCTCAACGGCTCACAACTCAAAATCGGCGGCACCAGTTGGGGCGCGCCGACTTGGGCGGGCTTTGCCGCGCTGATCAATCAGGCGCGGGCCGCCAACGGCGGGACCTCGCTGGGCCTGCTGGGGCCTAAAATTTACCCCTTGGTCGGCACCAGCTCCTTTTTCGACATTGTGTTGGGCAATAATGATCCGCGGGGTAACGGTGCCCCCGCGGGCAGCGCCAATTACAGCGCCACGGTGGGCTATGATATGTGCACGGGCATCGGCCGGCCGGTTTTTCCCGATCTGTTTAATGTGCTGACCACGGTTTTGCTCCCGCCGCAAAACGTCACGCTGGCGCCCGGGCAAACCGCGTTCTTCAGCCCCATCACCACCGGCGCCGTTTCCTTCCAATGGCAGCGCATGGCCGCGAACACTTCCACCTGGGTCACATTGACGGATGACGCCACTTACAGCGGCTCGGCCACGGCGGTGCTGGCCGTGCATGCGGTGACGCAGGCGATGAGCGGCGACCAGTTCGAGTGCGTCATCAACGTGGGCAATGGCAATGTCACGACTTCCGCGGCGACGCTCACGGTGGTGGCTCCGCAGTATTACATCGGCACGTTTGCAGGGCAGGCGGGCGCGGCCGGCACGGCCAATGGGGCGGGGGCGGCGGCGCAATTCAACGCTCCGAATGAAACGTCGCTGGATGCCGGCGGCAATATTTTCGTCGCGGATTTTCTGAACAACTCGGTGCGCAAAATCACGCCGGACGGCAATGTCACCACCTATGCCGGCTCGTCCAGCGGCACGGCGGGCCTCGCCAACGGCATCAGCTCGGCGGCGCTTTTTAACGGCACCAACGCGGTGACAGTGGTGCTCGGCGGCGTCAACAACGGCACCATCTACGTGGCGGATTCCTCCAACAACGTGATTCGTAAAATCACGCCCGCGGGCAACGTGACCACGTTCGCGGGTTCGACCTCGGGCGCGTCGGGCAGCCGCAACGGCACCGGCACGGGCGCGTTGTTTACCTTCCCCGAAGGCGTGGCGGTGGACTCGGGCGGGAACATCTATGTGGCCGACACGGAAAATAATCTCATTCGCAAAATCACTTCCGCGGGGGTGGTGACGACACTGGCGGGCAAGGCGGGCGTGACGGGATTTGCCGATGGCACGGGCACCAATGCCACGTTTAATTTTCCTTCGGCGGTGGCGCTGGACTCCGCCAACAATGTTTACGTCGCCGACTCCAACAACAATGCCATCCGCAAAATCACCCCCGGCGGAGCGGTCACCACGCTGGCCGGCACCGCGCCGCTGCAAGGGGTGGCCGACGGCACGGGCGCATTTGCGCGGTTCAATTTCCCCAGCGGCCTGACCGTGGACGCCGGGGGCAATATCTTTGTCGCCGACACCAACAACAACGCTATCCGCAAAATCACGCCCGCCGGCGTGGTGACGACCTTGGCCGGCCGGCCGGGTGTCGCCGGCAGTGCGGACGGCGTCGGCTGCGCGGCGGGGTTCAACCAGCCCTACGGCCTGGCGGTGGATGGCTCGGGGGTGCTCTATATCGCGGACACGTATAACGACACCGTGCGCAAAGCCGTGTTCGCCGTCGCGCCGAGCATCCAGACTCAACCCGCCAACACCACCATTCTCGTCGGCGCTAGTGGTGGTTTCGCCGTGGTCGCCAGCGGCGTGCCCGCGCCGTCCTATCAGTGGCAGCGCCTCCCGAGCGGCGGCAACACGTGGGCCAACCTCACGGATAACACGACTTTTAATGGTTCGACGACGGCCAACTTGACCATCAACAGCACCACGGTGGGCATGAATGGCGACCAGTTCCAAGTCATCGTCGCCAATGGCGTGGGCAGCGTTACGAGCAATGTGGCGGTGTTGACCACGGCGGAGCCGCCCTTCTTCACCACACAGCCCGGCAATGCAACGGCGACGGCCGGGGATAATGTGAATTTCACGGTCGCTGCGTCGGGACTCCCGAATGTCATCACTTATCAGTGGCAGATACTCGCGCCCGGCGGTTTGTCTTGGGCCAACTTGACTGACGACGGGGTCACCTACACCGGCTCGAACACCACGACGCTCGCGGTCGCCAATGTCGCGTTGGTGATGAATGGCACGCAATTCCAGTGCGTGGCCGACAACGGCGTCAACCCGAACGCGATTTCGAATTCCGCCACCCTGTCCGTGGATAGCCCGCCCAGTTTCAACACCCAGCCCGACGACCAAACGGTGACGGCGGGGAATTCGGTATCTTTCAATGTGGTGGTTGGCGGCGTGCCCGCGCCCACGCTCCAATGGCAGCGTTTGCCGAGCGGGAGCAGCACCTGGCTCAATTTGGCGGATAACGCCACGTTCAATGGTTCACTGACCAATAAGCTGACCATCAATGGCACAACTGTGGCGATGAACGGCGATCAATTCCGCGCTATTATCAACAATGGCTTGGGTAATCTCACCTCAAACATCGCCACGCTCACCATGCAAGCGTCGCCAGCGTTCACGGCGCAGCCGGTGGACACGACAGTCAACGTTGGGGACGGGGCCGCGTTTGGCGTCACGGCGACGGGTCTGCCCGCGCCGACTTATCAGTGGCAGCGCTTGCCCAGCGGCAGCAGCACGTGGGCCAATCTCACCGACGATGCGACTTATGCCGGGTCGGCCACCGCGAACCTGACGGTGAATTCCACGACTTCGGCCATGACGGGTGACCAGTTCCGCGTCGTCATCGCGAATCAGCTGGGCAACGTGACCTCCAATGCGGCCACACTCGCAGTGCAATTTTCGCCGACGTTTACCCTCCAGCCGGCGAACACGACAGTTAATGCCGGAAATCCGGCTTCGTTTGCCGTCATAGTCGCGGGCGTGCCTGGGCCTTCCTACCAATGGCAGATTCTGCCCTCCGGCGGCAGCGCTTGGGCCAATCTCACCGATGATGCGACGTATAACGGTTCGGCCACGGCGAACTTGACGGTCAATGCGACCACGGTGTTGATGGACGGCGACCAGTTCCGCGTCCTCATTGGCAATAACCTGGGCAATATCACCTCGAATGGGGCGATGCTGAACGTGCAAATTTTGCCGGCCTTCACGGCGCAGCCCGCGAACACGACCGTCAACGTCGGAGACGGGGCCTCGTTTGGCGTGACGGCGACGGGTCTGCCCGCGCCGACTTATCAGTGGCAACGCCTGCCCAGCGGCGGCAACACGTGGGCCAATCTCACCGATGATGCGACGTATAATGGGTCGGCCACGGCGAACCTGACGGTCAATGCGACCACCGCGTCCATGAATGGTGACCAGTTCCGCGCCGTGATTGACAATGGGCTGGGCAATGTCACCTCGAATGGGGTGACGCTGACGGTGCAAACTCCGCCAGCCTTCATCGCGCAACCGGCCAACGCCGTCGTTCGAGTTGGAACCGGGGCCTCATTTGGCGTGGCCGCGACGGGTCTGCCAACGCCGACTTTTCAGTGGCAGCGCCTGCCCAGCGGCGGCAGCGCGTGGGCCAATCTCACCAACAACGCGACGTATAATGGCTCGGCCACCGCGAACTTGACGGTGAACGCCACGACTTCGGCCATGAACGGCGACCAGTTCCGCGCCGTCATTGGCAATGGGCTGGGCACGGTCACTTCCAACGCGGTGAGCCTGACGGTGCAGACTCCGCCGGCTTTCACGGCCCAACCCGCGAACACCACCGTGACCGCCGGAACTGCGGCTTCGTTTGGCGTGACGTCGACGGGTCTGCCCGCACCATCGTATCAGTGGCAACGTCTGCCCGCCCGGTCTAGAATTTGGGCCAATCTCGCCGACAACGCGACCTATGGCGGCACAGCCACCGCGAACCTGACAGTGAACGCAACGACATCAGCCATGAACGGCGACCAGTTCCGCGTCATCCTAAGCAATGGGCTGGGCAATGTCACCTCGAGCGCGGTGACGCTGACCGTGCAAGCGCCGCCGGCCATTACGGCGCAGCCGGCGAATGCGACGGTGAACGCCGGAGGCAAGGCTGCGTTTGGCATTACGGCAACCGGGTTGCCCGCGCCAGTCTTCGCCTGGCAGCGTCTGCCCAGCGGCGGCAGCATCTGGGCCAACCTCACCGATAACTTGACGTATAACGGGTCGGCCACCGCGAATCTTTCCGTGAACATCACGACTTCTTCCATGAACGGCGACCAGTTCCGCGCGCTTGTCAGTAACCTGCTGGGCAACGTCACTTCCAACGCAGCGATCCTGACGGTGCAGACGGCCCCGGCCATCACCACGCAACCAACGGATCAGCTTTTTGACGCGGGCGACACCCTGACTTTCAGCGCGGCGGCCAGCGGCGTGCCGACGCCGACGCTGCAATGGCAACGCCGGCCGAGCGGGGGGAGCGTCTGGGCCAACTTGACTGACAATGCGACCTACCACGGCACGGCCACCGCGACCTTGACCATTAACTCCGCCACCGCAGGCATGAATGGCGACCAGTTCGAGTGCGTGGCGACCAATATACTTGGCAATGCCACCTCGAATTCCGCCGCCCTGTTGCTCAAGACTTCGCCAAGTTTCAACACGCAATCCGCCAGCGTGACGGCGACGGCGGGCGGCAGCACGCAGTTCGTCGTTGCGGCCACAGGCGTGCCCAACACCATTTCCTATCAATGGCAGATGCTTGCGCCGGGTGGTTCGGTGTGGGCCAGCTTAACGGACGATGGCGTCAGCTTCACCGGATCAAACACGTCCACACTTACGGTCAGCAACCTCACGGTTGGGCAAAGCGGCAGCCAGTTCCAATGTGTGGCCGACAATGGCGTCAACCCCGCGGCCATTTCGAATGCGGCCTCGTTGGTCGTGGTGCCGGCGGGCTATCTCTCGTGGGCGGCGGCGTTGAATCTGGCGGGTGCCAACGCGCTGCCGGACGCGCGGCCTTTTGACGACGCGCTGCCCAACCTGGTGCGCTACGCGATGAATCTTGGCGCCGCGCCCGCGCCGGGAGATTTGCCGGGGTTGTCGACGCAAGTCGTCAATGGCGTCTCCTACCTCACGCTGCAATACAACCAGCTCAAGAGCCTGAGCGGCGTCAAATTGGTCGCGCAATATTCTTACGATTTGGCAGCATGGCAGCCGCTGGTCAATGGCGCGGTGGTGCAACTGGCCGACCCCAACCAGCAGACCGATCAATTTTCGGCCAGCATCGCCATCCCGCCCAGCGGCCAGGTTTTCCTGCGTCTGGTGGTCGAACCGTCGCCATAGCTGGAGGTTGACAAACGCAACAATTTTGCAACAGTCCGTTTCCATGCGTTACCCCCTCTGGCGCTGGCGCGGCTGGATGATTCTGTGGCTGGGCGTCGTCCTGCGCAGCGCGATCTTGGCCGCGGATGTGGTCGCGCCCCCGCCAGCGGGCGAGTCGAGCGAACCGAACGGCGACTGGCAAAGTGAACTAAAATCCTCCGGCTGGCAGCCGTTTGCGAATTTGACCGCCGAGCTGTGGGGCAATGCGCGCGGCGGCATCCGTCGCGGGATGACGCATGATGAACTCTTGAACGCGGGTACCGAGGCCGATTTGCAAAAACTTGCGGGGTGGGAGGGCGGCGCGCTGCGCCTTTCGTTCGAATGGGCGCAGAGCACGCATCCCAACCACAACACGGGCGCGTTGAATCCTCCGACGAACATTGACGCCTCCGACCAGATTCGCGTGTATAATCTCTACTGGCGGCAAAAACTTTGCGATGACCAATTGACCTTAAAAATCGGGCAAATCGGCGCGGACGATGATTTCGCCCAGACGCCGGGCAGCGGCTTGTTCCTCAATCCCGGGCTGACGGGCCCGCCGATTTTATACAATCAGACGCTGGCCAACGGCGACCCGGCGGTGCCGCACTTTCCGTTGGATGCGCCGGGAATTTTCGCGCGCCTCGACCCCAAAAATTGTCCGGCCTATGCCCAATTGGCGCTCTATCTCACCGATGCCGGGCCGGATGCGAGCAACAATCACGGCTTTGACTGGCACACGGAGAATGGCGTCATGCTGGCGGGCGAATCGGGCGTCAATTATCACATCGCCGCCTTGCCGGGCACGGTCGCGGCGGGCGCGTTTTACATGAACGGCCAATTCACCAACGCGAACACCGGCGCGCCGCAACGGGGCATTTACGGCGTTTACGGATTCATCAACCAGACTTTTTTGCAGAGTGCGGCGACCAAAGACACGGACGCGCAGCCGGTGCTCGCGGGTTATTTGCTGGGTGGATGCGCCGGGCCGGACAAATGCGTGGGGCCCGATTGCGATTGTGGTGGCGGGGTGACTTGGTTTGGGCCGTTGCCGGGCCGGCCGCAGGATTCCGCGGGCGCGTCGGTGCTCTACACCGGGTTCAGCCCGGATTACACGCGCAGTGCCTTTAACCCCAACGGCCCGGGCGTGATTACTGCGGGCGAGACCGTGCTGGAGTTTACATATCAAGCCGCGCTGACCCCGTGGTTCATTTTGCAGCCCGACGCGCAGATCGTTTTCAACCCGGCCAACGCCGGCACGCGCTCGACTGCGGCGGCGGTGGGCCTTCGCGCGACCTTGTCCTTCTGAACGCGGCCCGTCACCGCGCTTATTTTTTGCGCAGCAACTCCACCACGGCGGAAAAATCTTTTTCGCCCAGCCCGGCGGCGATGCCCTTTTCCAGCGCCGCTTGCGCCGTGGCGACCGTGGCGAGGTCGACGGAAAGTTTTTTCCCCGCAGCGACAGAGTAGGCGAGGTCCTTGGCCATCCATTTCATGGAAAAGTTCGGCGTAAAGTCGCCGCCCAGCATGCGCGTGGCCATCGTTTTCACCAGCGGGCTGCCGGGGTTGCCGTTGAGGATGAAATCCAGCGCCTGCATGCGGTTGAGGCCGGATTTTTCAATAAACACCAGCGCCTCGGCGAACGACACGGCCTGTACGCCGCAAAGAAAGTTATTCAACAACTTGATGTGCGCGCCGCTCCCGTGCGGGCCGAGATGGAGAATGGCTTTGCTCATGACCGCCAGCACGGGGCGCGCCTGTTCGAGCACCTTGGCGTCGCCCCCGACGAGAAAAGTCAATTCGCCCGCGGCGGCGTGCGGCTTGGTGCCGGTCACGGGCGCTTCGAGCAGAAGGCAGCCTTTTTTCTGCGCCGCGGCGGCAAGTTCCGCAATCCACTCCGGCGTGACGGTGCTGCATTCGACCAGAATTGCGCCCGCCTTCGCGCCCGCGAGCGCGCCGCTTTCACCCAGCCAGACCGCGCGCGCCGCGACATCATCGGCCACCATGGTGATGACAAAATCCGCGCCCGCGGCGGCCACGCGCGGGGTGGCGGCGATTTTCGCGCCCGCCGCGCCGAGCGCCTTCGCCTTGTCGGCGTTGCGATTGTATACGGTGAGCGGAAAGCCCGCGCCCAGCAGGCGGTGCGCCATGCCGGTGCCCATGATGCCAAGGCCGAGAAACGCGATGGAGGGTTTGTTCATAGGGGAGGAATTGAATCAAAGGGACTGTACGCCGACCAAGACATTTTTTGCCGGGACGACTTTTAGCGGATTAACCAACGGACGGCCAAAGCCCTCGTAGCGCACGCGCATCAGGTCGCCGTCGGCCAGGCGCACGCCGTCGCCGAAGCTCAGCGAATCCGCGCCGAAGAAATGCACATGGACGTCGCCCGGGCGGCGGTGTGCCTCGAATTTGAAATGATGGTGCTCGATGTTCGCGAGGCTGTGGCACATCTCCGCTTCGCCGGTGCGGATGGACTTCGACCAGATGATTTTTCCCGCGCGCTCAATTTGCGTCTCGCCCGGCACGGAGGAAAAGTCCGCTCCGACGACCAGCTCCGGCCCCAGCCCGCACGTGCGCATTTTTGAGCCGGCAAGGTTCAGGTAATTTTTCTTTTCGAACACATGGTCGGAAAATTCATTGCCCAGCGCAAAGCCGACGCGCCACGGCCGCCCATCCGGCCCGATGACGTAGCAGCCGGCGACTTCGGCCTCCTCGCCGCCGTCCTCGGCGTAAGGCGGCACGAGCAGCGGCTCCCCATGCGCGCACAGCACCGAGCCGTTGCCCTTGTAAAACCATTCCGGCGCGGCACCGATGGCTCCCGGCGCGGGCTTGCCCTGCTCAACCCCAAGCTGGAACATTTTCATGCTGTCGGTCATTTCCTTTGGGGTTGTTTGTTGGCCTTCAGGTTTGGCTTGAGCATTCGATGTTGAATGTTGAGCGTTCGATGTTGGTTGTTGTCCGGCATGCATCGCGTTGCGATTCCGCGCGCTGCCCAGATGCGTCAGCCCGGTGCCCGTGACGAGGCAGCGCGCCGCCTCGTCCGGATGGTCGAGCGGTGGTAATAATTTCCACGGCGACCGGCCCTGGTAAATCGGCTCATACTCGAGCCATTCGCCCGTGGCCTTCTCTCGCGCCAGGTCCGCCAATTTTCTCCCCTGCGCGATGGCCACCAGCGCCAGCGCATGCACCGAACCCACCTCCGCCGCGAGCAACCGCACGCGTGGTTCATCAACGATGGCAACGCGCCGCACCTGGCCATGTTGAATTTGAATGAGACGGGTCATAAGAAAAGCCTCACTCCGTCACCTTAAACTTCTTCAGCGCCTTCTCGTCCACGGTCAGCCCGAGGCCGGGCACATTTTCGTCGAGGTCGATATAGCCGTCTTGGGCGACGGGCTCGCCTTTGAAGATATACCAGAAGAGTTCGTTGCCGACTTCGACGTCCACGGGCGGGAAGTATTCCGCCATCGGCGAATTCAGGCTGGCCATGACGACGTGGTAGTTGTGCATTTGTCCGGCGTGCGGAATCACCGGGATGGAGTGCGCCTCGGCCAGCGCCGCGATTTTGCGCGCCTGGGTGAGGCCGCCGACGCGGTTGGTGTCGAACTGGATGTAGTCCACCGCGCGCGCCTCGATCAAATCGCGGAAGCCGGCGAGCGTGAATTCATGCTCGCCGCCGGAGATGGGGATGCGCCCAAAGCGCTTCAGTTCGGCATAACCGTGGATGTCGTCCGGGATGACGGGTTCTTCGAGCCAGCGCAGGTGGAACGGTTCGAGCAGCGGCAGCATGCGCTTCGCGTAGTCGAGGTTCCAGCCCATGTAGGCGTCGGCCATGATGTCCACGTCAGGGCCGACGGCCTCGCGCACGACGCGCACGAGCGCGACATTCTTGCCCATGCCCGCGGCACCGTCCACCGGTCCCCAGCCGAAGCGCAGCTTCATCGCCTTGTAGCCTTCTTTTTTATACTTGGAAGCCTCCGCGGCCAGTTCGTCGAGCGGCGTCGAATAAAGTCGGCTCGCGTAAACGGGAATGCGCGGCTTGGTGCGCCCGCCGAGCAGGCGATAAACCGGCTGCTTCGCGGACTTGCCGAGCAAATCCCACAGCGCAATATCCACCGCGCTGATGGCGACCATGCCGATGCCCTTGCGCCCGAAGGCCATCGTTTTGCGATACATGTGCTGCCAGAGAAATTCGATGTCCCACGGGTCCGCGCCGAGCAGCAGCGGCGTGAGGTGCAGATCCACCACCTGCTTCGTCACCAGCGGCGCGAGCGCGGCGTTGCCGATGCCGACGAGGCCGGTGTCGGTGAAAATTTCCACAATCAGCCAGCCGTGGAAGGCAAACGTGCCCATCGTCGCGCGCGTGAGCATCGGCGCGACGGCGTCCATCGGGTTCGTGCAAAAGTGCGGCGGCAGCGGGACGGTCGGGCCTTTCCACTGGACAACGCGGGTGCGGATTTCCTTGATTTTCATGGGGGCGAAAGGGTGGGGTGGAAGCCGCCGACTTTAACTCGGGGGTGGCAAAAAGCAATGGCCGAACAACGCCGCCGCACCCCTGAAATGTCGAATGCAGGCGGCCGATATTTCCATCCGGGGCATTGACAAGGCGGCCCGCCCAAAGTTAAACACCCTGCATGGACTGGAGCAAAATTGAGGAGAACATCGTGACCTTCCTGGTCAACAAGGGCTTCGCCATCGTGGGCGCGATTGTCCTGCTGGTGATTGGCGCGTTCGTTGCCGGCCGGATTGGGAAATGGGTCGCGGGCTGGCTGGACAAGCACAAGTTGGAGCCGCCGATTCGCATTTTGCTCACCCGGGTCACCAAGTTGCTGGTGTTTTCTCTGGCCGCGGTTTTGGCGCTCGGTCAAGTCGGCGTGGAAATCACGCCCATCATCGCGGGCCTGGGCGTCGCGGGCGTGGGCGTCGGCCTGGCGATGCAAGGTGTACTTGGCAATTTTTTCGCGGGCCTCACCATTATTTTCACCAAGCCCTTTCGCGTCGGCGAATACGTCGAGATTTTGGGCGTCGCCGGACAAGTCACGCAGATTGAGCTGCTGTCGACGCGGCTGCTCCACGCCGACAAATCCATCATCACGATTCCCAACCACAAAATTTTGGGCGAAATTCTGCACAACTACGGCACCATCCGCCAGTTGACCATGAATGTCGGCGTGGGCTACGGCACGGATTTGACCCTCGCGGTGGCGACCGCCCGCGAGGTCCTCGCCCGCAATCCGCGCGTGCTGAAGGAGCACGCCGCCGTCGTCGGCATCACCGCGTTGGGTGATTCCTCCATCAACCTCTGCCTCCAGCCCTGGGTGAATGTGGCGGACTACGGCATCGCGCAACTCGAACTGCACGAAGCCGTCATCGCCCAGTTCCGGGCCAAGAAAATCGAGCTGCCCTTCCCGCAGCGCGAAGTGCGGCTATTGGGCAATCCACCCGCGGCGTGAAAAGCGGAGTCGGTTTACTGTCTGGCCGCTAAAAACTTCTGGTCGCGCAGCCAGCTGTAAAACATCTGCGGCCATTCCGACCGCACGTCTTTGTAACTGGCCCGCAGGCCGAAGCCATGGCTCACACCCGCGAGGATGTGCAAATCCACCGGCACGCCGGCCTTTTTGAACAGCAGGTAAACATTGGGCAGCCCTTCGGAAATATCCGGCCGGTCCGCGCCTCCGCAGAGCAGGAAGGCGGGCGGCGAATCCTTCACCGGCACAATCGCCTTGGAGTTGCCGGGATAAAACAGCCCTTGGAATGCCGGCTTGGTGCCTTGGCGCTCAATCGGGTCCGCGTCGTCAGCTTTGCCGTCATCATAGCGCAGGGAAATCATCGCGGCGAGTTCTCCGCCGGCGGAAAAGCCCATGACGCCCAGGCGCGCGGGATCAATTTCCCATTCCGCCGCGCGGGAGCGCACGAGGCGCATCGAGCGCGCCACATCGTTGTATTCGTCCTTTTCCACGGTGTAGGGCGGCCCGGTGTCTTCCGGGGGGCGGGTCGCGCCGGGGGCGGTGCGGGCCAGGCGGTTTTTCAACACAAACGCCGCAATGCCGTGGTCGGCCAGCCATTGGGCGACGTAGGTGCCTTCCGAATCGAACGAAAGCTGATAGTGCCCGCCGCCGGGCATGACGATGACGCCCGCACCGGTGGCTTTATCTTTGGCCGGAAGAAAGATCGTGAGGCTCGGCACATTCACATTGGTGATGACCCGCTCCCCATTGCGCGCAGTGACGACTTTCTCGGGCGACGTCTTGCCCTCGGAGCCGGGCGCGCCGTTGGGCCACAACAAAACCACGGGCGGGGCGTCCGCCGCATGGACGGGCAGCGTGGCAAGAATCAGGGCAGCGACCAACAGGGCGGGGGTTTTCATGGGGAGTAAGGGGAGGGCACCCATTTTCCAAATCCTCGGGGCGTGCTGCAACATCAATTCTAACTCTGCTTCGAGGGTGGAAAAACCGCATTTGGCGCCCAAGGCGCGCCCAAGGCAGGCGTTGAACAAAGGCCGGAAATCGATGCGCCAATATCCGCACAACCCGCCAACCCAACCGCCAGTGCAAAAATCTGTCCATCCGTCAACGGCAGCAGGGTTACACCCCATCGCTCCCGCGCCTGGTTCCAACTACAATAAGCGTCATGACAACCATAAATATTTTCCGCTGCCGCCCGGTCTGTGGCGCGCTCGCGGTCGCGCTGCTCGGCGCATTAACCGGCTGCCCTGCGGCCGCCCCCATCGCCCCTGCAGCCAGTGCGGCGGCTCCTGAATTGTCGGCGCAGCCCGCCGTGGTTGCCCAACCTGTGGTGGCGGTGGCGCAACCGACGGTGATGGTTCCAGATGGTCTGATTTATTATCCTAATTACGAAGTTTACTTTGACCCCGGCGCGCGCGTCTACTGGTATTCCCAGGGCGGTCGCTGGGTTACCGGCCCCTCGCCCTCCGGCATATCAGTGGATGTGCTGGTCGGCTCGCCCAACGTGCGCATGGACTTCCGCGACTCGCCGGAGAATCACCACCGCGAAGTGGCTCAGCAATATCCGCGCAATTGGCGGCCCGCCGGCCCGCCGGATCGCCGCCCACCCGATCGCAACTCGTCCGAACGTGGGACGCCCGATCGTGGACCGCCGGACGAGAATCGTCGCGGCAATTAGGCCACCTTTTAAACTGGCGGAGAGGGAGGGATTCGGTCCCGCTCCCGCATGTTGCCAGTAGGGTTTCACCTCATTGGGAAAATGCCCGCAATGAGGTAAAATACGCCATCATGAAGCACACCAAACTCATTCTCGCTTTCCTCGTTGCGGCTCTGGCGGTCGGTTGCGACAAGACCAACTCCGGCGGCGACGCCACGGCGTCCCAGCAACTTGACCGGGCCAAGGCGGACACCAAGCGGGCGGCGCAAGAGATGAAGGACTACACTTATGCGCAAAAAGACGCTTTCATCAAAAACATGCAGGCCGAGTTGGACGACTTGAATGCGGAACTCGCCAAGCTCTCCGCAAAAATTGAGAAGGCCGGCGATGCGACCAAGGCCGCGGCGCAACCGAAAATTGATGCCTTAAAGCGGCAGGTGGCCGCGTTGGGGGTTGAACTTGATGAAGTAAAAAGCTCCACGGAATCGACTTGGGACAAGGTCAAGGACGAGACCCAAGAAGGCTATCATGCCACCAAGCAGGCTTTCGTTGACGCGGGCGCGTGGATTGACAAACAAGTCAGCTCCTAAAGACAAAATCGCGGGGTGCCAGGCTTGGCGCAAAAAGGGGGATCGGCGGGTGTTCACCCCATTGTGATTGCGCGCGGACTGGCGTTTAATGGTGGTCACCGTAACTTTCCCATCCTCAATGATGACGTGCTCATGAAAAAAGCCCGCTCGAGATCATCGGCCGAATATCTGGCGGCGCTGCCACCAGCGCACGATTATTCCACTTTGCGAAACGGTTCGCGCAATTGGGCCGGCGGGCTTTTTGCCCAGGCTCTTCACCTCTTGAAAGTGGCTCATCGCGCCACGGGTGTGCCATTTGGCACCGGCACCAGCGCGTGCGCTGAAATTCCCTTCCAACCCTGAGAAAAAGCAACCATGAACACCGACAATCAAATCACTGTCCTGCTGGCCGAAGATCACATGGTCGTGCGGGAGGGCTTGGGTTCGCTCCTGAATGTCGATGGGCATTTTAGGATCCTCGGCGAAGCGCGCACCGGCCGGCAGGCGGTCGAAATGGCCGAAATGCTGCGGCCCCAGATTGTGCTGATGGACATCGCCATGCCGTTGCTCAATGGGCTGGAGGCGACCAAGCAAATTCTCGCCGCCGATCCGGCGGCCAAAGTGCTGATGCTCTCCGCCTATAGCGACGATGAGTATGTCGCGCGCGCGGCGGCGGCCGGGGCGGTTGGCTTTCTCGAGAAGCAAACCTCCGCTGAGATACTGATCAGGGCGATCCACGAAGTCGCCCAGGGCAAAACCTTTTACAGCCCGACGATTGCCAAGCGCAAGCATCTGTCGCGCAACAAAGTCCGGGACCGCAACGGCATCGCCAAAATCAAGGGCACCGTCATGACCGCGCGCGAGGTGGAGGTACTGCAACTGGTGGCCGAGGGTATGTCCAATCGACAAATCGGGGGGGAACTTGGCATCAGCGTCAAAACGGTGGAGAAACACCGGCAGAGCCTCATGGATAAACTCGGCATTCATGACACCGCCGGCCTGACGCGCTACGCGATTTCCACCGGGGTGATCGAAAACAAAGTGCAATTGACGATTATCTAATCCGCGGAGGCCGCCGCCGCGCCCTCCCCCAAATGACGGGAAGAATGAGCGGGTTCACGTCGGCGCATTCGCGGGAAAAAGCCTGCCAATTTTAAAAACCCGGCGAAACCTCGCACCCGTTATCGCCTCGCAGGGTGAAAATCAAATAAACGAAAGATGGCGGTGGCTCTTGGACAAAGTTCGAACGTTTTTCGCCGAAAGTCCAGACATTTAGGGTATCCCCACACCCCTCCCCACGGCGGGGATAGGCAACCTTTCAAAAAAGCCTTTTGCCGCAACGCTTTAGCAGTCGTTTAACCGTTTGCGGCATCCCCGACTTCGGTCGGGGTCTGGCTCGGCGGCACTCGCCAGACCCCTCCCTCATCCGTCGCTAAGGCGACGGGCACGGGTTCACACACACACGGACGGGGGTTAACGAGTAAAGGACACCTAAAATCGTTGTCCTTTACACCCTCACGGGTGGGTGGAAGAACCCGCTAACGCGGGCGGCAAAGACTTGGGGTTTCTCGCCTTGGATGCGTTAGGAACCGCATCTTCGGCTACGAACCTCCCAAGACTTTGCCTTGGAATGAGCAGGCGACCCAGCACGAGATTTCTCAAAGAAATTCGCGCTCTGTCGTTGATCCTGCTCATACGATTTTTACGGGTGGCTATCGCCAACCGATTAAGGAAAAAACGAATTTCGGCTTTCACAGCCGATACGGATTCAGTCCAAGACCGGAGCCAAAAACGAAGGCATTAAATACCGGATAACGCGGAGGCAAAGACTTGTTGTTTCTCGCCTTGGTTGCGTTAGGAAACGCACCCCGGCTACGAACCTGCCAAGACTTTGCTTTTGGAATGAGCGGGCGACTCATCACGAGCATCCTAAGAAGGAAACTCGTGCATTGTCGCTTTCTGCTCATGCAATTTTTGAGGTCAAAAGAATTAGATGCCCCAGTCCACTTCTTCCCCCTGTGGCAATCCAAGAGAGTTCGCGTCCGCCTCTCTCCGAATTATACCGTCCGGTCAAGGTCGCTCCAGCCAATCCCGGTCGGAGTCGTTCCACCGCGCTCGCCTCAACCTTGACTGCGGACGGTGCGTCGAGAATGCGGGACGGCGAACGAGCCGCCACGCAAAAGGTCGGATTACCAACCAATTAAAAAAACTTCAATGAGTTACATCAATGAGTTCGAGGTTGAGCTTGAGAAAAAGCTCAATGGCTCAGAGGACACGG
>Ga0265320_10001452_pt1 | contig 17282 bp, 10 predicted proteins | sample 4827metaG_FD_202087 | JGI IMG/M metagenome (GOLD analysis project Ga0265320, IMG submission 202087) | Rhizosphere microbial communities from Carex aquatilis grown in University of Washington, Seatle, WA, United States - 4-8-27 metaG | ecosystem: Host-associated > Plants > Roots > Rhizosphere >...
CGCACCACCGAATACTTGCGATGGTAGTCAATTGCGGTGTATAACATGGCAGGAAAAGCGTCATCACGGCGGGAGTGCCGCGTCAACGCTGCTCTTGCATGTTACCTGACCCGTGATTGCCCCCCCGGAGTGATGGCGGCGTCGAAATTCGATGTTAACATGAAAAGCCAGACCCAGTCGGACTTCCCTTGGTGGACTCGTCCTTTGAGAATTAATCCAATGGTTTTTCGTACCACTTTCCATTGATTTTGATGAAGGTCATGGGCGCTTGAAAATCCAAGGGGACTCCCCCGGCGCGCGGCGTATACAGGTAAGTGGCTTCATTGCCAGCTTCGTTAAAAGTCGGGGTCTGGTTTTCGAGGGATTCGATCTCCCTTGCCGCGTCTTCAGTCCCCTGTTGTCTGTTCTGCAGAATTTTTTGCTGCGTGGCGGAATCTGCCTTTTCCAGACGGAGTTGAAACCTCAATTCAACCTGTTGCTCGTTCTGGATAAACTCGGCGGTCAAATATTCGGGTGGATAATAAGTTCTCAGGCGGGTCAATGAATCACCCGCCCGGATCAAGCTTACGAGGTCTGGAAGCGCGGTTTTCAAATCCGACTGAGGGTCAGTGGGATTGATGTTGCCGACGGCGGCGGAAGAGGCGGCGGGGGCGGAAGGCGCTGCGAATTTACCGAGGGAGGGGGCGGCGACTTTGGCGGGGGCCAGGACAATGGCCGGAGTTTCCGGGGTGGTTCTCTTTTGCTGCATGTAGAGCCAAAAACCAATACCGATAAGGACGACCCAAACGAGGAGAGCGACGAAATTGAATTTTCGTTTGTTTCGCATGGGGGAATCACTGATTGAAGGTGGCGTACCGGGTCAGGTAACATGCAAGAGTAGCGTTGGCGCGGCACTCCCGCCGTGATAACGCTCTTACTACCGTGTTATATACTGCAATTGATTACCATCGCAAGTATTCGGTGGTGCGAACGGAGGACGCGGCGAGTCGAAAAAGTACTTAGCCGGAACGGTGCAGTAGAAAACAAATCTTCGAGTAGGATGACCCGCGCCTTTCAGTTCAACTGCATAGCAGTTGGAATAGCGATTCAAATCCCATTGAAATTGAGCAACTTGCACCATTCAAGGCCCTAAAATAGTTTACCCATTCTGCATCGTTCCAGCTTAGGCACCAAGATGACATGTTGCGGATATTGATATTAGCGGGGCCCTGGAGGTGGATCCCAAAAGCTGGACGGGGGGTAAGCATGGACATCTTGCCTTCCCCCTCAAATCCTTTGCTTCTCGAATCCGCGAATTCGCCTCAATTTCATACTTCCCACATCACTTTTGAACCCTTACGATTCCCGTCTCCCCCCACCCCCATGAATACTCCATCCCTGCGCAGAACTTCACTCCTCACCCTTCACTCTTCACTCTTCCTGTTGGCCTTGGCGGTTTCGCCAGCGTTGCTCGCCGCCCCCGCCGCCCCGGTGGTCGCCAAGCCCGCCGCCAACTCCCCCGTAACCGTCACGGACGATGGCACCAGTTGGATCCTCGACAATGGCATCATCAAGGCGACCGTGACCAAGGCCAACGGCCGGCTCTCTTCGTTGATGTACAAAGGCGTCGAGACGAACTCCCGCAATTCCGAAGGCTGGGAACAGTATCCCAACGCCGCCTCCGCCACCCGGGCCGTGACCATTGACCCCGCGACTAATGGCGGCCAACGCGCCGAAGTCTCAGTCAAGGGCATGGCCGGGAGCATGGGCTTGGAAGTCCGTTACACCCTCGAGCGCGGTGTCAGCGGTTTTTACACTTACGGCATCTACTCGCATAAAGCCGGGACCCCCGGCACGAGCGAGGGCGAGAGCCGCTTCATCAACCAGCTTACCCCCAACTTCGACTGGCTCTCTGTGGACCAGGACCGCAACATGCCCATGTGCAGCAATGCGGACACCCGGTCGGGGGTCGTCATTCACGCGAAAGAGCAGCGCATTCTCAATGTCGGCATTTATCAAAACTCCGTCGAGCACAAGTACAGCTACTGCGCGCGGATGTATTCCCTGCCGGCCTACGGCTGGTCGAGCATCAAGGACCACGTCGGCGTCTGGTTCATCAACCCCTCGAACGAATACCTCGGCGGCGGCCCGACGCGCATTGACCTCGTCTGCCACATGGGCGCCACCATGCTCGACTATTGGACCTCCGGCCACTATGCCGGCGGCGCCGAGTGCAACGTCCCCGCCAACGAAGACTGGAACAAAGTCGTCGGCCCAATTTTCGTCTATTACAATTCCCTCGAAACCGCCGCGACCCCCACCCAGGCCGAGTTGGACACCCTCGCCGCCACTGCGGGTAACCCGACTATCCCCGCGTCGTGGACCGCCAACGCGAATGCCCTTTTCAACGACGCTCTCGCCAAGGCCAAGACCATCCAGTCGCTTTGGCCCATGACGTGGGTATCGGGTGTGGACTACCCGCAGAAATCCGCGCGCGCGACCGTCAGCGGCAAAGTCGTCCTGAACGACCCGCAGGCGGCCACGACCAAGCTGCCGCACCTGAACATCGGGCTCACCCACCCCGACTACACCAACGGGGGCGGGGCTTTTGCCCAGCGCTCCGGCAACGGCAACGTCGTCAAATGGGATCACGATGCCAATTACTACCAGTTCTGGTCGGTGGGCAGTGAAGACGGCCAGTTCTCCATCGCGAATGTCCGCCCGGGCACGTATACGCTGCACGCGTTTGCGGACGGGGTGCTGGGGGAATTGGCGCAGGCTAACATCACAGTCACGGCCGGCCAGAAGCTCAACCTCGGCAACATCGAGTGGAAGCCCGTGCGCTATGGCAAACAGGTTTGGGAAATCGGCTATCCGGACCGTACCGGCGGCAAATTCTTCAAAGGCGACGGCGCGAATTACTGGCTCTGGGGCTGGGGTCTGCGCTATGCCCTGCTCTTCCCGAACGATATCACCTACACGGTTGGCAAGAGCGACTACCACAAGGACTGGTTCTTCCAGCAAGTTCCGCACGCCACCAATCTCTCGTTCGTGAATCCCAATGCCAAGGACCCCGCCAACCAGCGCTTCGGCTGGGTCAAAGCCGAGTCGCCGGCTGATTATCCAGCCACCGACCAGACCGGACCCTGGCGCGTCTACGGTCAGGGCCGCGCCACCACTTGGACGATTAAATTCAACCTGGACAAATCATCGCAAGGCTACGCCGCATTGCGCGTCGCGCTGGCCGGTGCCGACGGTGGCCGCACGGTGGCGGTGACCGTCAACGGCAAGAGTGTCGGCGGCATTGGCGACAACAGTTCCATCGCCAACCCGCCGATTGTGGCCACGAATGCCCTGCGCTATAACACGGACATGGGGGTCTGGCAGGAAAAAACCCTCACCTTCGACGCCTCGCTTTTGCAACCCGGCGAAAACACCATGACCCTCACTGTCCCCGCCGGCGACGTCACCTCCGGTGTTGTCTATGACTATTTGCGCTTGGAACTGAACGAAGCCTACAAGGTCGACGGGACGAAGGTGCAGTAGGGGGCGGAAGAGAAGCTGGAAGCTGGAATCCAGCCTCTCGAAGGAAGCTAGAAGCTCGAAGCTGGAAGTTAGAGTGCCTGACTCCCCGCTCCCTGCTCCCAGCTCCCCGCTTCCTGATTCATCCTTCATCCTCTCCCATAAACTGCCGCTGAGATTTCAAATCTCAAATTCGCGCCTCAACTCAAAACGCCAAACTCGAAACAAAAAAACCATGCGTCGCTCAAATTGTGCATTTTGCATTTCGCATTTCGCTTTCCTCCTCGCCGCTCTTACGGTCCGGGCCGCGACGCCTGCCGCCCCTCCCGCCTACCAGCCGCCGATCACTCCTCGCGCCACTTATAATTTTAACCCGGGTTGGAAATTCATCCGCCAGGATGTACCCGGTGCCGAGGCCGTCGCCTTCGACGACTCCCCATGGGCCGCCGTCAGTCTGCCCCATACGTGGAATGACGTGGACACCTACCGCGGGCTCATCAGCCATCCTCAAGGGGACGTCGGCCTGCCGTCCCAGGGCATCGCCCCGCCCTACCGCGGCATCGGCTGGTATCGCAAACATTTCAAACTCCCGGCCAATGCCGAGGGCCAAAAGATTTTTCTGGAATTCGAGGGGATCAAGTCCGCGGCCCATTTTTACTTGAACGGCCAGCCGGTGGGCCTTTATGAAAACAGCATCACCGCCTTCGGCATCGACATCACCGCCCAGGTGAAATTTGGCGGGCAGGATAACGTCCTTGCCGTCAAGGTGGACAATACCATTGAGTACAAGGAGGAATCGTCCGGCGAGACCTTCGAATGGAAATTTAGCAACAGCAATCCGAACTTCGGCGGGCTCGTCCGCAACGCCTGGCTGCACGTCATGGGCAAAGTTTACCAGACGCTTCCGCTCTATGAAAATCTGCAAACCACCGGCGTTTACGTCTACGGCAAGAACTATGACATCAAGGGCAGGACGACGGACGTCAACATCGAGTCCCAAGTGTGTAATGATTCGCCCGCCTCCGCCGCGACTGCGCTTTCCGCCGTCGTCGTGGATGCCGACGGCGTCGTCCGGGCGAAAATCAACGGCGGCTCCAAGACCCTCGCGGCCGGCCAGACGGACACTCTCACCGCGACCGGCCCGCTCACCGGCGCGCGCTTCTGGGACCTCAATGACCCGTATCTTTATGATGTCTACTCCATTCTCTCCGTGAACGGTCAGGTGGTGGATGTGTGCAAAATTCACACGGGTTTCCGCAAGGCCGAATTCAGAGGCGGCGCGGGCACGGGCGGAGTGTACCTCAATGACCATTTCGTGTGGCTCACCGGCTATTCGCAGCGCTCCGTCAATGACTGGCCCGGCCTCGGCCAAGCCTATCCCGATTGGATGCACGACTTCGACGCCGCCCTCCTCCGCGCCAGCAACGGCAACTACGTCCGCTGGATGCACATTTCGCCGCAGGCCGTGGACATCCGCGCCTATGACAAATATGGCATCGCCAATGTCTGCCCCGCCGGTGACGGCGAGCACGAGACCACCGGTCGCCAGTGGGACCAGCGCGTGGAGGTCATGCGCGACTCGATGATTTATTTCCGCAACCACCCCAGCATCCTGTTCTGGGAAGCGGGGAACTCCGGCATTAACGCCCAGCATATGGCGCAGATGGTCGACACCCGGAAAAAATGGGACCCCAACGGCGGCCGCGTCGTCGGTTGCCGCTCGCTTCGCGATCCGGGCGCCGTCGCCGTCACCGAATATTTTGGCGTCATGCTCGGCGGACCCTACTCCGACGGCAACCGCGATCAGGCGCCCATGATCGAAACCGAGGATTTCCGCGACGAAGGCCCGCGCGGCATCTGGGATGATTTCTCCCCACCCCACTTCGGTTTCAAGAAAGGCCAGAACGACAGTTACAACTGGAATGCCGAGACCTTCGCCCTCGCTGGCGTCCGCCGCTATTATAACTTCGCCTCCAATCGGATTGATAATGCCGACCCCACCCACTCGAAGTGGACTGCTTACGCCTCCATTTATTGGACAGACTCAGATGCCGACGGCCGCCAGCAGAGCAGCGAGGTCCTCCGCGTCAGCGGCAAGGTGGACGGCGTGCGCCTGCCCAAGGAAATCTTCTTCGCCTCCCGCGTCATGCAAAGCCCCGTGCCCGACCTTCATATCATCGGCCACTGGACTTACCCAGCGAACACGAAGAAGACTGTCTCCGTTATCGCCACTATTTGCGATTCCGTCGAATTGTTCCTCAATGGCCAGTCGCTCGGCGTCAACAAAACCCCGCAGGATGGCTATGTCTTTGCCTTCCCGAATGTGACTTTCGTCCCCGGCACCCTCAAGGCCGTCGCCACCAAAGGCGGCAAAGTCGTGGCCCAGCAGGAACTGAAAACCGCAGGCGAGCCCAAAGCCCTCAAGCTCACGCTCCACACCGGTCCTCAAGGCCTCCAGGCTGACGCCAGCGACGTGGCCCTCATTGACTTTGAAGTCGTGGACGCCCAGGGCAACCGTTGCCCGACCGACGAGGCCCGCGTGGACTTTGCCGTGACCGGGCCGGTCGTCTGGCGCGGCGGCTTCTGCAGCGACAAGCTGAATACGACGAACAATCTGTTTCTCGACACCGAGTGCGGCATCAACCGCGTGGCCGTCCGGTCGACGTATACGCCGGGCACGATCACTGTCACTGCCAGCCGCCCGGGGCTCGCGCCGGCCACGGTAACCATTCCTTCGCACCCCGTCGAAATCAAGGACGGCATCAGCACGGCGATGCCACAGACCTATTCGGGCCTCATGGGAACCATCCCGGCTTTGGTGCCGTAAGGGTTTCGGGTTTGGGAGTTATGGGAGATATGGGAGATATGGGGCCTATGCGGCAAAGATTTACTCTCTTTGACCGAGGCCCTTGAATCTATCTCCTGACTCCTGTCTCCCACCTTTCAGATTCCCACCAGCCGCGCATCCGCATCTCCGAAACGCGGCAGGCTCACCCCCATCCGGTCCATGAGCGAAAGATAAAGGCTGCAAATTTTTCTCTGGTCGTCGCCCTTGTCGCTGTATTCGAGGATTCGGCCGGTTTGGAGCGTGCCGCCGAAACCGCCCAGCGTCACAATGGGCAGCTTCGTATTATCGTGGCGCGAACCCGAGAACATGTTCGAGAGATACAGCAGGCAGGTGTTGTCGAGCACGGTGCCCTCGCCTTCCGGCATGGAGTCCAGCCGCGCCGCGAGATAGGCTAAATTGTCCATGTAATAGCGGATGATCTTTTGATAGTCCTCCGACAAATCGTCATGCGATGCGCTATGGTGCGTCTTGCGGACGTTGAGGAAGGGATAAAAAAGGCCGGAGAGGTCGCGGCACAGCACGAGCGTGGCGAGGCGGGTCTTGTCCGTCTGAAATGCGAGCGCGACAATGTCACACATGAGCTTCATGTGTTCGCGAATGTCTTCGGGCAGGCCGTTGTCCGGCCGGTTCATGGTGACCATCGGCTGGCCCCGATCCCGGGCGTTTGCGGCCGCCTTGTTTTGGTCGGCGCGCATCCGGTCCACCCGCTTCTCCACTTCGCGCACGCTGGTGAGAAATTCATCGAGCTTCTGGCTGTCCTCGGCGCTGATCTGCCGGTTGACCGAGGCGGCATCGTCCATCACCCGGTCAAGGACGCTCTGCATTCGCTTGTTGCCACGGTTCTCGAACAAACAGTCGAACGCGAGCGACGGATAGACCTCCATTGGCACGGGTGACTCCGGGCTCTGCCACGAAATGTGCGAGCTGTAGGCCAGCGAAAAATTGGTCTCATGATAACCCGTCATCGGTTGCTCGCACCCGAGGATGAGACTGGGCTGCATCGTTTCCTGCCCGATGCGGTTGGCCAGTACTTGGTCCATACTGATGCCGCCGCGCAGCACCGCACCCTTCATCAACGGCATGCCCGAAAGAATGTTGCCGGTTTGCCCGGGATGAATGCCGACACCCACCGCCGGCGGATTGAATAGGCCATTGATAATGTTCAGCTTTTTTCGGTGCGGCGCGAGCGGCTCCAGCGAGCGGCTCAACTCCATCTCCGGGCCCGCGCCCTTTGCCCACCAATGGTCGGGGTTGACGCCGTTGCCCTGAAAGATCGCCGCAAACCGCAGCGGGTAAGCCCGCGCGGGAACTGGTTCCGCGCCGGGAGCCGCTGGCACCGCGGCCAAATCAGCCGCCCACGCCGGCACCGGCAACGAATCCAAAAACGGCAGCGCCATCATCACCCCCGCACCGCGCAAAAAGCGCCTCCGCGACAGCATCTGCGGCCGCACCGGCTGGACATAGGGTCGCAGCGGGCGGTTGAGCATGAATCCCTGCTCTGCAGGCTCGTGTTCGTGATCCAGGGGCATGACGGACGGGGAATAAGAGAAGTTTGGCGGAAGGATGGGACCGAGGCGAGCAAAAGGAATTGGGCGGTCTCAGTTGCCCATCGCCGTCTTCGCGGCGGAAGCCAGCGTTACTGACGCACGCTTGGAACGAAATTGCGGACTGGCCACAATTACGTCCATCATCGCGCTAAAGCGGTTGTCGTTCGCGGCCAGTTTGGCGCGCATCTCGTCCACGAGCGGTTCATCCGACGGCATCAGCGTTCGACCCAAACCGTAGGAAAGGAGCTTGCGACAAAGATTATCCAGAAAATCCCCTTCGCGGTTCTCGTGGATGTAGCTGCGAAGACCCGCCAGGCCCGTGCGTTCACTGCCGCCCGGAAACGTCGCGCTGGCGTCCACCGGGCGCCCACCCAAGTCCAGCGTCCTGCTCTCACCCACCGGACCAAAACCCTCGAACACCAGCCCGAACGAATCAAAGCGCGCATGGCAACTCGCGCAATTCGGATCCTCGCGGTGCTTGGCCAGCATCTGGCGAAGGGACAGCCCGCCCATCTGCGCTTCATCGGGCGGGAGGGCCGGCACATTCGGCGGTGGCGCCGGAATGCGTTCACCCAACAAACGCCGCACGACCCAATTGCCGCGCTTCACCGGGCTGGTGCGCAGCCCCGGAGAATTTGCCGTCAGAAATGCCGCCATCGGCAGCAAGCCGCCGCGGGAATAGGCCCCGGCTTTGTCCACCCGCACCCACGTGTCATTTGTTCCAGTCACCGTCGGCATACCGTAATGTTTCGCCAGGAGAGGATTCACAAAGGTGTAGTCGGCATCGAGAAAGTTTAGCACCGACCGGTCGGCGCGAACCAAATCGACGATGAAGTGAATTGGTTCCTGAAACATCGCCTCCCGCAGGTCGTTGGTGAACGTCGGGAAACGCTCACGGTCCACCGTGTTGAGTTCCTGGAAGCGACGAAAATCCAGCCAGTTGCCGCCAAACTCCGTGGCAAAGTTACGGATATGGTCATCCTGCAGCATCCGGTGCGTTTGCGCCAGCAGCACTTCCGGACGGTGCAAATCACCGGCGGCGGCGTGCTGGAGCAGCTCCGCATCCGGCAAGCTCGACCACAGGAAATAACTGAGCCGACTGGCGAGTTCATAATCGCCCAACGGCCGGGCACCTGCCCAATAAAAGGATGTGCCCACAGCCGGCGCCTGGCCCGCGCCAGCGGATTTGTCCGCCGCCTTCATGGCGGCTGGAATCACTTTTGGCACCGACCCAGTACCGTTGTCTCCGGACACCTGACCTGGCGCACCCGGAACATCACTCAAATCGAGCTGGTAGAGAAAATACGGTGACATCAGGACGCGAACGATGCAGTCACGCATGGCATCTTCGTGGTCCACGCCATTGTCCGTTCGCGAGGCATGGTAAAAGGCAACCAAGTCGTCACGCTCCCGGGCCGTCAATGGGCGGCGATAGGCCCGCTGGGCGAAATCCTGCAGGGCCTGGAGATGGCTGGGAACCGCCGCTTCACGGGTTTGGTCGAGCCACAGGTTATCCGCGGCGACGCGCGCGAAATGGTCCTTCACGGCCGCCACCGCCACGTCGGTGGCCTTGCCGGCGGCCACCCTGGCCAGGATGAGTTCCGTCAGCGATTTAATCATCGGCTGAGTGGTGACGGCCTGGTTCTCTGGACGGTATTGGTCAAACTGCGCGCCCTGCAAGGCATCGCGTTCGGCAAACAGAAAGCTCGTGTGCATGCGCGCGGGAATCGCGGCGCTATAGTTGAAAACCTCCCACAGGTGGTCGAGTTCCTTTCTGCCGGCATCATCGAGAATCAAGTCATACAACGGGCCGTCATCGCGGAAATAGCCCGTCTGGCTGTGCAAACCGGCGCTGAGGAGCCGCCCCTCCAGCGATTCCTCAACCGTCGGGTCGAGGTAAACCCGCGCGCGTTCACTGATGTAAAAGGCATCGGGAAAAACATCGGCGAAGTGCGCAAATGCCGCTTCATAACGCGCCCGCTCCGCCGGGTCCGCTGGAACGACCAGATTCGGATCGGGGTCATGGGCGTGCAGTTTCGCGTTCGCCATGCGCGCGGTGGCCGAGGTGCCCGTGGTCGTAACCGTGGCCTCTAGAAATACGCCGCCGAACTTCACAATGTCCGGAGTCTTGGGCAAAGGCCCGCCAGCCCGGCGCGCCGGTTGCGCGGCAAGGGCGAGATCGGCAATCTCAACCGCTGAAAGCGGATGGCCATCGGCGCCTGCCGTCGCCACCGGTGCCGCCGGCAGGCCGAGGCCGCTGGGCAAACGCGCGTTCATGGCAGGGGTGGGGTTAACCTTGGCCACTGGATTATCGGTTGTCGCTGCCGCGGTTGGAGCACTCAAGGGTCGAGTCGGCGCGGTCGCGGCTCCATCCACCAGATTGGCCGTCACCAGCACCAGGTCATTCCCGTCAGCGCGTGTGCCTTCCTGCAAAATGGAGGAATCGTAGCGGCGGCGATTCGCGGCCATCTGGCGGTCTTTCCACAATACCATGGGCTGCGATCCGGGACCAATGCCGGGAGCGGAAAGATTGGGCACCTCAGGCACAATCTTGTCGCGCAAGTTAACGACGAAATCACGAAGGGCCACCGCATTGGCCCGAATGAAGGCGGGGTTTGTTTGGGCCGGGGCGGGCCACGCGCGCCAACTCGCCTGCACTGTGGCCAACGGCCCCACGCTCACGCTCGCGTCCTGGAGTGCGGCCCAGACCGTCGCCAGATATTTTGGACTTATTTTACTTTCCGCCGCGATCTCGGCCAGTGTGGCCTGCGGTTCGCCCAACTCCGCGCGGTGCGCAAAGCGCCAGGCGGCCAGGAAATACTCGGCAAAGTCGGTTGGCTGGCGCTGGTAAAAATCTACGATTCGCAGAACCGAATATTTGTCGCGATCGGATTCGTCGAGCATCGGGTACGGGCCAAAGGTAAAGCCGTCGGGCTCAAGCACCAGATGGTCGGCCACGTCCTGCGCGGCTTGATAATATTTCTTGAACAACGCGGGTGACATGGCGAGCGATTCGCCGGTGTTGTCGAAACCCGCCTCGTTCGCGGGGTCCACCGGAAATTCCTTCGTGGGGTGCAGGTCCACGCCGGTCAGGTCATGGATGGTATAGTCGTATTCCGCATTGCTTAGCCGCCGCGCGAGCACGCTGCCCGGGTCGCCCGCATGGCGCTTGGCTTCGGCGGCATTGAGTGCTGTGATCCAGGCGATAATGGACTTTCGCTCTTCCGGGCCCGGTAGAGTCTCGGAATCCTTTGGCGGCATTTCCGCAGACTTGATGCGCGCGCCGATCAGATTCCATCGGCGGATGTCGCCGACGACGGAGTCAAGGCTGGGATAGGCGGCGAAATCAAGGCCCGCCGCAGGCTTGTCGCCACTGTGACAGGTGACGCAGTAGTTTTCGACGAACGGCTGCACCATGCCCTTGAAGCTCCGATCGAAGTCCGCTTCCACGGGCGCTGGTGCCAGCGCCACGGCGTCCGCCCCGCGCACGAAAAGCGCCAGCGCAAACATCAGGACCGTGAAACAATTTCGCATAAGCAAAATAGCTGGACCGCCAAGGGCGCCAAAGCCAGGGGGTGGCAAGGGGTAAGACGCAAGTGAAGGATGACTGTCCGAAGGGTGGTTCTTCAAGCCCAAAGGAGGAGACGGGACTGGCAAACAAGAAGGATGAAATCACGATGCCAGCGCGGAGCAATCCAGGCCAACTGTGGACGAAATTTCACCCTTCACTCCTCCCCGTTTACTCCTTACTCTTCCTCCTTTTACCATGACCATCTCTTCTTCCCCGCTCCGCGCTCTAATCTCTCTCGCCGCCGCCGCCGTTATGCTTGCGGCGGGTGCCTGCTCCAAGGAAACGTCGCCAGCGGCCACGTCGCCCGCCACCCCACCCGCTCCGGCGGCCTCCACGGCGAATATCGTGGTCACCCTGGAAACAAACCAGGGCATCATCAAGTTGAAGCTGTTGCCCGACGTAGCGCCCAAGACGTGCGAAAACTTCGTCGGCCTCGTGCAGAAAGGCTACTACGACGGACTTATTTTCCACCGCGTCATTCCTGATTTCATGATCCAGGGTGGCGACCCAACGGGCACTGGCTCGGGCGGAACGTCCATCTGGGGTAAAGTGTTTGACAATGAAGTCAAGGCCGACGTGACGTTCAATGCCAAAGGTAAACTGGCCATGGCGAATGCAGGTCCGAACACCAACGGCAGCCAATTCTTTATTACCACGGCAGCCTACCCAAGTTTGAACATGCATTACTCGCTTTTCGGCGAAGTCCTCAGCGGCCAGGAGGTCGTGGACAAGATTGACCACACTCCGACCGACCGCAACGACCGCCCCTTGGAAAAGCAGTATATTATTCACGCCACCGTCGGAAAGGAATGAGGGCAGGCTGGAGTTTTGGGTTTCGGGTTTTGCGTTTCGAGTTTCGCGTTCCAGCCGGCTGAATGAAATTCGGGGCCGCTCATGTCCAATTTCACGGAGCGCTTGGGCGTTAAATGTTGGCCGTTCGTTCCTCCACCGCCCTACCCTCTTCGCTCTGCGCCCTTAGGCGCGAGCCGCCAACTTTCGGCCATTTCATCCAGCATTCTTTCGAACTTCTTCCATCCGCCCTCGGGGACGGTGGCCAACAGGACATAAACTATTCCGGGCGGGCCTTGGATCAGATAATAGGCCTGCCGGTAAGTGACAGGAGGCGGAGCGCCAGTGTAAGGCACTGGGGCTGAAGGTGTTGCCGTCCCTCCTTCTGGCGCAACTGCCTTTTCCATTGAAACCGAAACGACGAACTTCAGACCGAATTGCTTGTCCGCCGTCCGGAAAGCGTCCCGCTGGTTCAATTGGAAGCCCGGATTTCTGGAGAGAACTTTTATCGTGGCGTCACCGAGCGCGAAGGGATCTTTCGCATCGTGGATTGCTTTGACCGCAATATAAGGAGCGCCCGGGTCATCGGCAGGACCGGAAATCGTGGGGAACTGCTCGCCGGGTTCGGATTTTGTCGTCCAGCCGGGCGGAGGAACAAAAGTTGCATCGGGAGTTGCGTACACTGGCAGCAACGAAGCCCTGGGCACTGGGGTCGGCGCACTGACGGCCGCCGGAATTGGAGCTGGTTTTGCCGTGGGGGCCGCCATGGGGACACCGGCACGCACGGAAGAAATTCCCGCCCCGATACAGAAAATAACCCGCAGGCAACGCATCTTAACCCCTCTGCTCCTGGACCATCTGGTAAAAATTCTCGAAGAGCGGGTCGGCGTCGTTGGGACCGGGGGCGGCTTCGGGGTGGTACTGGACCGAGAACACCGGCAATTTATTATGCCGCAGGCCTTCGACCGTTTGGTCGTTCAAGTTAATCTCAGTGACCTTGGCGTCCACATGGGCCAGTTCCTCCGGCCGCGACGCAAAGCCGTGGTTTTGCGCGGTGATGGAGACGATGCCAGTCTCGAGATTTTTTACCGGTTGGTTGCCGCCGCGGTGACCGAACTTCAACTTAAAAGTGTGTGCGCCGAGCGCGTGGGTGATGATTTGATGGCCAAGGCAAATGCCAAAAATCGGATACTTGGGCATCAGGGCGCTGACGGTCTGATGCGCGTAATCGAGAGCGGCAGGGTCGCCGGGGCCATTGGAAAGGAAGACGGCATCCGGCTTCAGTTTGTCCACTTCTGCGACGGTGGTGGTCGCGGGCACGACCGTAACATCAAATCCGTGGTAAACGAGCTTGCGCAAAATCGAGCGCTTCGCCCCGTAATCGAACGCGGCCACGTGGTAGCGCTTCCGGTACAGGTGCGGCGGGCACAACGTGGTGCCTTTGACGGTAAACGGCACATCCTCGTTATCCAAAGGTTTAAATACAAACGGAGCCCGACAGGTGACGTCTTTGACGTAATCCACACCGATAAGGCCCGGCCATTCGCGGGCGCGGCGGACCGCTTCGGCATCGCCGATGCCCTCCGTGCTCAGGCAGGCCTTGAGGACGCCCGTAACGCGGAGCTTCTTGGTGATTGCCCGCGTGTCCACCCCTTCAAGACCGGGAATGTTGCTGGCCTTTAAATATTCATCCACGCCCTGGCGGCTGCGCCAGCTGCTGGTGACCGGGCTGAGTTCGCGGACGACAAAGCCGGCGACCTTGGGTCCGTCGCTCTCAGCGTCATACGGGTTGATGCCGTAATTGCCGATTTGCGGCGCGGTCATCGTGACAATCTGCGCAAAGTAGGACGGGTCCGTCAAAATCTCCTGGTAGCCGGTCATGCTGGTGTTGAAGACGGCCTCGCCGAGGACGGTCTTGCGCGCGCCAAAAGCCGGGCCCCGGAAGACGCTGCCGTCTTCAAACGCGAGGACACCGGAGGAAGGGGAAAGGTCAGCCATGGGGTGAAACCAATAACGCAGGGCGGCGGAGGGCGCAAACAAAATTCACTTCGGGCATGGGTTTCGAGTTTTGAGTTTCGGGTTTTGAGTTTTTGGCTGCCGGAAGGCAGGATGAGGGTCCACGTTGCCAGTTTTGGCGATTCCCGCGCCACGACGGCGGCCCCTACTCGAAACCCAAAACTCAAAACACGAAACCGGAAGCCGATTACAATCACAACCCCATTCCCGGCTTGCCCCTTACCGCCCACCCGCCCATTTTCCCGAAACTCCCTTCCCTATGAAAATCGTCATTACTGGAGCTACGCGCGGACTTGGGCAGGCCCTCGCAAAGAAGTTTATCGCTCTTGGCCATACGGTCGCCGGCTGTGGACGCAATGAGGGCGCGGTGCGCGACTTGCAACGCGCCTACCCGGCTCCGCACAGTTTCGCCGTTGTCGACGTCACGGAGGCCGGCAGGGTGGACGCTTGGGCGACCCAAGTTATGAAGGGGCTGGGGCCGCCGGATTTGCTGATTAACAACGCCGCCTTGATGAACAATCCCGCGCCACTGTGGAAAGTTCCGGAAGCAGAGTTTTCGGCGATGATGGATGTGAACCTCAAGGGCGTGGCCAATGTCATTCGGGCGTTCGTCCCCGCCATGGTCGAGCGGCGCAAGGGCGTCATCGTCAATTTGTCGTCAGGTTGGGGCCGCGGCGTGGCGCGGGATGTCGCGCCGTATTGTGCCACGAAGTGGGCGATCGAGGGACTGACCAAGGCGCTGGCCGAGGAATTGCCCAAAGGCATGGCGGCCGTCCCGCTGAATCCCGGCGTCATTGACACGGACATGCTCCGTCAATGCTGGGCGGCAGGGGCATCCGCCTATCCCAAAGCTGCGGCCTGGGCGGAAAAGGCCGCGCCGTTTTTGCTTTCACTCGGGGCCAGCCACAATGGCGCTTCGCTTGGCGTCAGCGAATTTGAGGACTGATCACCGGTCCACCATTGAATCATGAAGCCGCACGCCGCATCCGTTCCCCTCCCCCTCCTGGCGATGATGGTGCTGGCGGCATGCACACATCCGCCGCAGGCAAAAAGCCGGCTGGCGACGACGCCAGATTATCCGCCATTGCCCGCATTTGAGCCACCCGCCGAATCGGCCGTAGCACTCATGCCGGCCAAGCCCGCTGCGGCTTCATCCGCAATCCCGTACAATGGCCACCTTGAATTTGTGTTTGGAGACATCAAGCGGTCGCTGGCCGGAGTGCAGGGGGGTGACGATGCGAAAATTACGTTGGAAAATTATCGCGCCATCATTGACGGTCTCATCAACAATCTCCATTGCAACGGCCTGCGCATTTATATCGACCCCACGATCTCGACTGGCAACTATCCGCCGGTGTACCGCGCCGTGGTGGATTATGCCCGCGCCAAAGGGTTGAAGATTTATGCCAATCCCCTCGCAACCGGCCGGCATAACTTCGATAACGCGCATTACGCCGCCTGGATTATCAGCTATGTCAATGAATGGAAACCTGACTTCCTTGGCCCATTCAATGAAGCCAATATGACCAACGCCGATTACAAGCAAATCGCCGCGACGGTTAAAAGCGGTCTCAAGGTTTCCGTAAGAGTGGTCGGACCGGACGTCCGGCACGTTGACAATGCCACGCGCGTGATCGCAGACGAAGATCTCACCGTCCTGTTTGATATCGTCAGTTCGCACAATGCGGCCCTGGACGAAGGCGCGACAACCGCGGCCTGGGCACTATTGCAAAAAACCGCGAATAAACCAACATGGGCCACGGAGGACCCGCGCGACTGGAGCGTCATGAACCCGGACGACAAACAAATCGGCACCAAGGCAATTGTTGACCCCGCAAGTGGAATTTCGGGTTTGGTCATTTACCTGGCATTTCCGCACTGCGTGGATTCCACCGGGGCCCTTACTGAAAAAGGCCGGGAAATCGCCAACGGCCTGATTGGGCCGCCCCCGCCATGAACACGAACGCCGAAACCTGGGGCACGCTTGCGCCGTGGATTGGCCTGGCACTGGCGCTGCTCTGCCTGTTCATCGCGCTACGCAAAGGCGCCCAGGGGCGGTTGATTGATGACACGCCCACCTCGAAGACTTCAGGCGTATTCATCGGCATGGTCGAATTGAAGGGGACGGCTGAAGTCGAAACGCCTCTGGCCGGCTTTCTCTCCGAACGTCCATGTGTCCACTATTGCTGGACAGTTGAAGAACACTGGTCGCGAACAGTCGTTGAAAGTTATACCGACGCGCAGGGCCACTCCGGCACGCGCACCCGCACGGAAACCGGCTGGACCAAGGTGGGGGGAGAAACCGCGCAAATCCCCTTTTACCTGCGCGATGATGCTGGGGTGTTGCGGGTGCAGCCGGACCGGGCTAAAATCGAACCCGCGACCGTCTTCAATATAACTTGCGGGCCAAACAACAGCCTCTATTACCAAAAAGGGCCGCCGGGCGCCGTGGCCGATTCAACGTTTTCCCGGCGGTTTGTCGAAGTGGCGATTCCATTGCACGCGCCGGTTTTCGTCTTCGGGCACGCGCGTGAACGCGAAGACATGGTTGCGCCGGAAATTGCCTATGACAAACAAACCAGCCTGTTTTTAATTTCCACGCGCTCGGAAGCACAAGTGAGCTCCGGCTATCATTGGGCGTTTGTCGGACTCGGTTTACTGGGTCTGGTGCTGGCCGTGGCCGGAACCATCGTCCACAACTCGATGTTGCCCATGCCAGATGACACCGTGCCCTTCCTGGCTGGCGGTAGCTACTTAGTCGCCTGGGCACTTGGGTGGATCTGGATGGCGTACAACAGTCTCGTCAACCTGCGCGAGCGCACGCGCCAGGCCTGGGCCAATGTGGACGTGCAACTCAAGCGCCGGTGTGAATTGATTCCAAACCTGGTCAGCATCGTCGTGGGTTTGCGCGATTATGAACGCAACGTGCAAGTGGAGGTGACTCGTTTGCGGGCTGAAATGAACGCCACCGCGCCGGGTGAAGCCGGGGCCGAAAACGGCGCCGTTTCCA
>Ga0265320_10001456_pt1 | contig 17276 bp, 13 predicted proteins | sample 4827metaG_FD_202087 | JGI IMG/M metagenome (GOLD analysis project Ga0265320, IMG submission 202087) | Rhizosphere microbial communities from Carex aquatilis grown in University of Washington, Seatle, WA, United States - 4-8-27 metaG | ecosystem: Host-associated > Plants > Roots > Rhizosphere >...
AAACGTCCGCCGCCATTCTTGTCGAACAGCGCCAGCCTCTTCTCATCGACGAGGTGGAATTGCCCGCGCTCGGCTACGGCCAGGTGCTGGTGCAGGTGAAAGTGAGCCGCATCTGTGGCTCGCAACTCGGTGAGATCGAGGGCGTCAAGGGGCCCGACAAATACCTGCCGCACCTGCTCGGCCATGAAGGTGGTGGCATTGTCGTCGACACCGGCCCGGAGGTTTCCCACGTCAAGCCTGGCGACCACGTGGTCCTGCACTGGCGTCCCGGGGCCGGCATCCAAGCGGCTCCGTCGCAATACCGCCTCGGCTCCCAGACTGTTAACGCGGGCAACATCACCACCTTTCAGAATTTGACCGTTGTCTCGGAAAACCGCGTCACGCGAATCCCAACAGACACGGATTTCGAAATCGCGGCGCTGCTCGCTGACACGCTCACGACCGGCTTCGGTGCCGTGACCCGCGACGCCCGCTTGACCATCGGTGAAGCCGTCGTCGTCATCGGTGTCGGCGGCATCGGTCTCGGCACCGTGCTCGGTGCCCACCTCGCCGGCGCGCATCCGGTGATTGCCGTCGACATTCACGACCACAAGCTCGCGAAGGCGCGCGAATTCGGCGCGACCCACACCATCAACACCCGCCGCGAAAACCTCGCCGACAGCGTCCAGCGCATTCTCGCCGGCCCCGCCGACGCCGTTTTCGACGTCACCGGCAATGCCGCCGTCATCGAGCAGGCGTGGAAATTCACCGGCCCGAAAGGCCGGCTCGTGCTCGTCGGCGTCATGCGGCATGATCAGCAATTCAGCCTCAACACGCTGCCCCTGCACCATGGCAAGGTGCTCACCGGCACGGAGGGCGGCTCCAGCCAGCCGCACCTCGATATTCCGCGCTACCTGCGGATGATCCGCGACTGCCGCTTCGATCCGTGCGGAATGATTTCCCACCGCTGCCAGCTTGCCGAAGTGAACCAAGCCATCGCGGCCATGCGCGCCGGTGAGGCGATTCACACGATGATCCATTTCTGATGTCATCCACGCCTTCATCGCAACCGGACTCGGTCTTTATCCTTTCGGTCTCGAGTGATATTGGCGAGCAGCTGGCGCTGGATTACCTGCGCCGGGGCCGGCGCGTCGCCGGAACCTATCGCCAGAGCTTGCCGCCCAGTCTGGCCGGTCAAAGTAACTTTGCCGGGTTGCGCTGCGATGTCACCGCCCGTGAGTGCCGGGATCAAATTGCCGGATTTTTTCAAACGCAGGATTTCCGCTGGAATATCTTCATCTCATGTGTCGGTCAGCTCGCGCCCGTCGGCAATTTTTTCGAGAATGATTTCGAACCGTGGGCGCAGTCGGTGGAAACCAACTGCGTCGCACAGCTCCGCGCCCTTCACGCCGCCCACCCCTATCGGCAAACCGATCGCATCAGCCATGTGGTCTTTTTCGCCGGCGGCGGAACCAACAACCCGTTCCGTTCCTACTCGGCGTATTGCCTGGGAAAGATTGCCCTCATCAAGATGTGCGAGTTGCTGGACGACGAGAATCCGGACCTGAACGTGTTCATCGTCGGCACCGGCTGGGTCCGCACGAAAATTCATGAACAAACGCTGGCGGCCGGCCAACGCGCCGGGGCAAGCTATGACCTGACGCGCCGGTTCATTGACAAGAATGAGCCCGGTACGGGCTACGCCGAGATTGCCGCGATGATCCGTTGGGGCATTGAGCAGGGACGGACCGTGGCGGGGGGACGCAACTTCTCCGTGGTGCACGACCACTGGAATAATCCCGGCTCCGAATTGTCGGCGGCGCTCTCCGCCGATCCCGACAAGTTTAAACTCCGCCGGCACGGCAACAACGGCAGCAAGCCGCACCGCCCATGAAACTCACCGACTATATTGCTAATTTTCTCGCGGCGCGCGGAGTGACGCACGCCTTCGGGATGTCAGGCGGCGCCGCTGTGCACATGTTCGATTCCATCGACCGGCATCCGGACATGAGCATCGTGGCGATGACGCACGAACAATGCGCGGCCATGGCGGCCGATGGTTATGCTCGCGCGTCCGGCCGCCTGGGCGTCGCCGTGACCACGAGCGGGCCCGGCGCCACAAACCTGCTGACCGGCACGTGCTGCTCGTATTACGATTCCGTGCCGACGCTTATGCTCACCGGCCAGGTCGCCACCCACCGGTTGAAGGGCGCCCGCCAAGTGAGACAGGTCGGCTTCCAAGAAACCGACGTCGTGGCAATTTTCACTCCGGTGACAAAGTACGCGGTGCAGCTCGAAAGCGCATCGATGATCCGTTATCACTTGGAGAAAGCCTATCACCTCGCCTTCGAGGGACGCCCCGGACCCGTGCTACTGGACATTCCCGACGACTTGCAACGGGCGGAAATAGATCCGGCGAGTCTTCAAAGTTTTGCCCCTGAGCCGCAACCGGACGCGAAGATCCAGTTGGCCGCGGATGTCGCCGCCCTGTTGGAAAGAATCAAGACGGCCGAACGCCCGGTCCTGGTTCTGGGCGGAGGGTTGAAAACACCGATGGTCGGCCCGGTGCTGCTGGAGTGCATCGAGCGTCTGGGCATCCCGGTGCTGGTTTCATGGGCTGCGACTGATCTGATTGCGGCAAATCATCCGCTGCGAGTGGGCACTTTTGGAGTTTACGGTCCGCGGGCTGGTAACTTTACCGTCCAAAACGCCGACCTGCTCATCGCCCTCGGCACGCGGCTTTCGCAAAACATGACCGGCGGCATTCTCTCTTCCTTCGCCCGGGCGGCGACCATCGTGATGGTGGATACAGACGAGCATGAAATGGGCAAATTCGAGAACTGCGGCATAGGCGTCCGCCTCCGCCTCAAGGCCCGGCTGGCCGATTTTTTTGCCGTTCTTCACCAGCAACTCGCGACTTGGAGTCCTCCGGAATGGCTGCAATGGAAGTATCAGATCAGCCACTGGCAACAGGCCTTTGCCCCCGATCCATCGCCGCCTGCAACCGGCCCGCATCCGTGTCTGGATGCCTACGATTTCATGCGCGATCTTTCGGCCGTGCTTCCGGAGGGCGCGCTGATCTACGTCGACACCGGCGGGAACCTGACCTGGACCTGCAACGGTCTCGCGCCCAAGCGGGGCCAGAACCTGCACTCCGCGTGGAACCACACGCCGATGGGCTACGCGCTGCCGGCCGCAATCGGCGCCGCGAAGTTTGATCCGGCCCGACCGCTCACCTGCATCACTGGCGATGGCGGGCTCATGCTTTGCCTGGCCGAGCTGGCGACGATCGCGAAACACCGGCTCCCCATCAAAATTCTCCTGTTCAACAATCACAGCCACGGCATCCAAAAGCAAACGCTCGAAACGTGGCTCAACGGTCGCTACGTCTGCGTCGACCCTGGCTCCGGCCTGGCCTTCCCCGGTGAATTCACCCGCGTGGCCGAGGCGCTCGGCATTCCCGCCGTCACCGTGGACGGTAGTGGTCCGGTGGCGGAAAAACTCGCCGCCATCTATGCGCGGCCCGGTCCGGCCTTTGTCAACGTCGAGATCAACCCCAACCAGAAGCTGTACCCGGTTCTGAAATTTGGGGCTGCCCTGGAAAACCAGATGCCCGCGCTCGATCCCGCGCAGCTCGAAGCCGAGATGATCATCCCGCCTTTCGTGAAATCCGATCAGGTCGCCGCCATCCGTCAGCAATCCGCCCAAGGCTGGTAAACCCGTTTCGCCCTTAACCAATGAACTCCGCCACTACCACCACGCTCAGCGAGCTGCTCGAGGAGCTGCCCGCCCAATTCACGGAACACGCCCGAACGACCCCGGTTTACGCGGAGTATGCGCGTCTCACCCTCGAGGCCGTCAAAGCCAGCCGCTTCGCCCGGTCCGAGGGCGCGCGAGAGTCGCTCGCCGGCTTCGGCGAGATCCAGCTGCCCTACTACCGGATGGGCGCCGTTGATTCGCTCGATCTCTTCGGCTTGGACGAGCTGATCATCTTTTCCTTCTACTGGGTGAACCGGAACCGCTACCGGCGCGCCGCCGACATCGGCGCCAATCTCGGCCTGCACAGCATCCTCATGGGCAAGTGCGGCTGGCAGGTGAAGGCGTACGAGCCCGATCCGGTGCACGCCGCGCTGTTGCAGCGCAATCTCCGGCTCAACCGCAGCACCAACGTGGAACTCATCGACGCCGCCGTGTCCGACAAACCCGGCACGCTCGAGTTTGTCCGGGTGCTCGGCAATACGACCAGCAGTCATCTCGCCGGCGCCAAGAGCAATGCCTACGGCCAGCTCGAAAAGTTTCCTGTTAAAGTGGAATCGATCGCCACGATCATGCCCACGGTTGACTTCGTGAAGATGGACGCCGAGGGACAGGAAAAAATCATCATCTCCGGCACGACGGCCGAGCACTGGCGGAAGACCGACATGATGCTGGAGGTGGGATCGGCGGAGAACGCCCTCTCCATTTACTATCACCTGCAAAAGCTGGGAGTGAGGATGTTCGCACAAAAACTCGGCTGGCGTGAAGTCACCGCACTCGCTGACATGCCCACCAGCTACAAGGGGGGCAGCCTGTTCATCACCCGCCAGCCGGCGATGCCTTGGGCCTGAGTTCAAAACCGGGCTGATCGGAAACCTTGCATCACTCCAGTCCTTCATGCTGAGCAATTTTGTAGAAAACATCAGGAAATCGAACCGCCTGATCGCCGGGGGCATGTTCTTCTTCGACTCGCCCGGACACATGCTTTCGGAGACGGATCTGCTGCTGCGGCAAGTCCGGCACAATCCGTTGCTCAAGACCCGCACGCCCGTCGTGCTGCTGCCGCCCACGCCGATGGCGACCATGATTGCCGAGCTGCTGCGCGCCAATGGCGTGCAAGTGGCCATCGAGCAGCACGCCATCACCGCGTTGCGCGACATCCAGCTTTTTCATCCCGACCTCGTCCATGACATCGGCCAGGCGCATTGGAAACTCGTGTTGCCCGACAAGACACCGCGCAAATGCGGCGACCTCTATCCGCTGAGCCTAGGCTGGGCCTTGCGGCGCGAAGAGTTCGTCAACCAGTTGATCCGGATGCACGAGAGCTGGAACGCGACTCGCGGACAGCTTCCCTTGTTGGAGGGACTCAAGTCGCTTGTCATTGATCCGGCGTTTTTCGATTTCATTGGCAATCGCAAGTACGCGGTGCTGCAGATCAAGGCCCAGATCGGCAACGGCACCGCCAGCCTGCTGGCCGGAGAGGTGTATCGGCCGACGCTCGAATACCTGAAGGACGAAGGCTACACCCTCGTCCTCGGCGGCCGCGAGCCGATCCCGGAGGAGTTCACGCGCTATGGCGTGTTGAACTATGCGCAATCGAAGTTCGCCAATCCCCGCAACGACTTTTTCCTTTTTGCCCGCGCGTCCCTCGGCCTCGTGAGTCCCTCGGGCGCCGGGCTGTTTTGCGACACGCTCGGCATTCCCTGCTGCCAGATTGGCAGTTGGACGCTCATTCCCCATCCCTCGGAAAAAACACTCATGGTCCCGAGCCGCATCCGGGCGCACGGCTCGACCGAAGTGCAGAGTTTCTCCCGCCAGGTCGCTTCCTTTCGGGAGATGTATGACGACGTGGTCGGCCCCGCAGCCTTCGATGCGAAACGCTTTCAGGACATCCCGCCCAGCGCCGATGAGATTTGCGCCGGAGTGCGGGAAGTGCTCGGTACCACTGGCGTTCCCGCCACACCCGTCGTTCGCTCCCACGCCGAAAAAGTCCGCAGTCTCGACCCAATTGGCGTCTGGAATGTCGCCGCGAGCCGGCTCTCGTCCTCGTTTCTGTCGCAGCATCCCGAATACCTGAATTGACCCTCTCCCTCACCGAAACCCATCCTTCAATCATTTTCCCCATGAACTTCGAAAAACTACTCCGCTATATCGCCAAGCCCAACGGTGTTTTCTTCGAAGCCGGCGCCAACGACGGCAAGTTCCAATCCTATACCTACCGGCTCGAAAAGGAATTCGGCTGGACCGGCGTGCTGGTCGAACCCTCCGCCCGCGCCTTCGCCGCCTGCCAGGCGAACCGGCAGCAGAGCCAGGTGTTGAACTGCGCCCTCACCGACGAGGATGTCGAATTCATCACCGGCGACTTCGACGGCAATCCCATGGCGAGCGTGAACGGCGTTAGGCTCCAACGATCGGCCGCAGTCGCGGTCCGGGCGATGTCCTTGACGCAGGTCTTCAATGCCCACCTGAAGGATCAGGTGGTCGATCTGATGTCTATCGACGTTGAAAACTACGAGCTGAACGTGTTGCGGAGCCTGGATTACACCGTGTACCGGCCACGCTTCATCCTGGTCGAAATCTACAAAGGCTCGTTCTACGACGTCGTGTTGCTGCTGGTTTCAAAGGGCTACGGCCTCATCAGCAACATCACCGATTTCAATCTGGGCAACAACTCGCACTGGGACGGCACCCACAACGACTATCTGTTTCAGGATCTGGCCGGGCAGCTTCCGCCGGAAGCCTGAGCCACTCCCAACCGAAAGTTCCCCAAGGGGGATTGTTCCTCTTGTGCGCTTCTACTTGGCCGATTGCCAATTTGATTGAGGCAATCCTGGGAGCATATCCATAGTTCGGCAAAGATGCCGAAGTTCGTTATATTTCTGCTGCTCTGTGCCCTACTTCCAGCGAACTCAGAAAACAAGCACCAAGAAGGCGATGTTTGAACGCGGCAGCATCAGATCACGAAGGGCATGAAGTCGCTCGTCAAGCGGTCCGCGGCTGACGGCATTTCAGTCTGCAAGCGCACTCTGATGGGGGAAAACCAGGCTGCCGTCCGCAAGTTTCTTGGTGTTTCAGATCTCAATCACGGAGAAGAAGAATTCACGTATCATCCCTTAAGAAAGGACGGTTCAATGTGGATTTTACTCATCTCGTTTGTTGATGACCAAGTCAGCGATATTAACGGATACGAACTATCGCCTCGGCAGAAGAAGCCGAATCACACGACGGAGCCAACCTCAACAAGTCGGGGTGACTCATTGTGACATTAGGATGTATTGGTCCCTTAACTAGGGGACCTGGGCTAGGTCCGTGGTTCGTTTGCTGCCGCAGCCAGGAGGCCGGGTGAAATCGCTGTATTCTCCGAACTGGTGGACAAGCGCTGCAGCATTGCGTTCATGAGCTGCTCGATCTTGGCGACTGCCCGGTCGACGGAAAAGTTCAGCGCCCGCTTCTGTCCATTCGACTGCAGGGTACGGAAAAGTTCCGGCTGGCTGGCGAGCGCGGCCAGGCGTTCGGCGAGCGCCTTGGGATCGGTGGCCGGGAAGAGCAGACCGTCGTGACCGTGACGGATGATCTCCGCCGCCCCGCCCGTGCCTGAAGAGACCACCACCAGACCTGACGCCAACGCCTCGACCTGGGAAATGCCGAATGGCTCGGCAAACTGGCTGGGAAAAACGAGCACATTGGTGCGGGCAAACAGCGCCGACAGTCCGTTCCGGTCCAGAAATCCGGTGAAGCGGACTTTCTCCGTCATGCCGACCTCGGCAATGTAGTTCCGCAGCATCGTGAGAAACGCGGGATCGGTTCCTTCACCGGCAATGTCTGCCGTGAAATCGAGCCCGGCCCGGTGCAGCCGGGCGAGCGCCTGGATGAGAACATGCGCGCCTTTGTAAGGCATGACGAGACTTGCATAGGCAATGCGCAGTTTCCGCAGATCCGGAAGAAAGAAATGGTAGAACCGATCGATCCGGGCGCCGGGATAGACCGTCTCGACACGGGCCGCCTGATACTTGGCCTGGAGGAAAGCGCGGCCATTCCAGTTGCTGCAGGGCGCCACCCAGTAGAGTGGCGAGTTGGGGCATGCGGCGACCTCGTAACCGGGGGCGGCATTGGCCAGGGTGTGCAGCACCGGCACGCCGGTCGACAAGGTGGCGTGCAAAAGATCGGCGCCGAGAAAATCGAGATTGCCGAGCAGCACGATCTCCGTGCCGGTTTCACGAGCGGTTTGCACGACGAAGCCGGCATTGGCTGCCGCCATTTTCGCCAGTTGCGCGGGCGAGCCTTTCAGCCGCGGCGCACCCTCACGCCATTCGCCGAGGAGTTGAAGTCGTCGTGCGACGTGGGCCTCGAAGGTGCTCTCCTCACCGGTCGGCGTCTTGCGCAGGTAATCAGCGTCGCCGCAGAGCACCGTGATTTCATGGCCGCGCTCCCGCAGACCATGGGCAAACTCCCACATCATGCGACCGTAGCCGCCCAGCTCTTCGGGAGGAAACAGGTTCGTCACGAGAAGAATCCGGCGCGGCTGTGCGGTCCGCTCCGTCGTCGCATGCATCATCCGCTGGTAAACCTTAAGTTCGTCGCTGGCGGCATGCGCGGACAGCAGATCCTGGCGGAGCGATTCGATCTCGGCCGGCAAAGGTCCCAGCCGGGCTGATTCGCTGAGCACGATTGCCGCCGACGTGGGTTGGCCGGCGTCCAGGCACAGACTGGCGAGTTGCAGCAGCGCCGGCAGGCAATTGCGATCGAGACTGATGGCGCGATGCAGGGCGTCCTGATAAACGGACGCCAGTTCCAGCTTTCCGGCCAGCTCCGCAATAACCAAGGCGTCCTCCGCCCGGTCGACCCGGTCGAGAAAATGCTTCAGCCGCGCCGCGCTTGGCCGCTTTGCTCCCGCTTCGGAATTGCCCTGCAACCAGACGAGAGGATTGGTGAGTTGATAGTACCCAGTGCCAGCTGGGGTATAACCCCATTCGTTGAGTTCCGCGGCACAGGCCTGCGGCGCAATCACATATTGGCCAAAAAACACGCCGAGGACTGCCCGCAAACCCTCCACCTTGTCACTCCACCAGAGCACATGATGTCGCGGCAGTTCTCGTTCCTCCTGGGCGATCAACGGATCGAAAGTGTCGGCGGCCAGCTCGGAAACCGGCCGGACAGCGCAACGGCGCAAGTCGGCAAACTCCCTGACAAACGCGGTCGACTCCGGTTCGCAGAACAGTGTCACCTGTTCTGCCCCACGGTGCAGTTCCTGGATAAATTCGTACGCCGGCACCAATTCCGCGATAGCGCCACCCTGACCAAGGCTGGAGACGCGTTGCGAGGTTTCGAGGCGGTACCGCGGATTCTCACGGCCGTTGAAAACCAGATCGTAGAACTCGCGCAGTTTGACTTCGGGATGGTGTGCCCGCACAATCTCGGCCTGGCCCGCCAGACGAATCCGGCGTGCCTCGGCGGGATGCGCGTGGTAATAGCGGATTTTTTCGATCAGTTCACCCGGATCGCGCCACGTCTCGAGGTGTTCACCGCGCTTGAACAGCAGGGAGAATCCGGATCCGGCGGGAAGCTCGTCGGTGATCAGGAAACCGCCCGCGGCTAGCGCCTCGAAAACCCGCAGGTTGAGGTCGCCGTTGAGGGAAATGTTCAGCGTGATCTGCGAGTCGGCGTAGTTGTCCGCCGTTTGCGCCAGTGAGCCCGTCAGGATTTCCAACGGCAGTCCGGCGGCAGCCAGCCGGTCGAGCACATGCCGGCGGTACGGGTGGTGTTTGCCGCACTGGCCCACGAAGGTCAGCGGACGCGAGGGGCGCGCGGCGACTTCACGGTTTACATAGCCATAATCCACCGCTGGCAGCCAGTGCAGAGCCTTTAGCCCGGCATCGGCAAAAAAACGCGCGTGATGCCGCGTGTGATCGAAGACAATGAAATCGAACGGTTCCGAGCGCGCATAGTCGATCACTTTGCCCAAGGGCTCAGCCAGGTGATGAGTATCACCCACCAGCAGCACTTTCGGGCAGTTGACCGCGGCCAGATTCCGCGGAAAATTGCGCTCCGTGGCGTCGGCCTTGACGATGAGAATCTCCGGATGCTGATCGGCGGGAAGCTGGCGCAGGATTATGCCAACATCGAAAACACCCGGCGGAGTCTTCACCGCCAAAACTCGCCCGTCGGTTATGCGCGTATCGGTATCCGGGCCGCAAAAAATCTCCTGTCCGGAAAACAGCGGCCACCGATAAGTGTCCTGATGCGCGAGGAAAAACAACAACGCCCGCGGGGCCAAGGGAAGCCGGGCCGGGGTGGCGGAAGCGACGGACTCAGACAGGGATGAAGACATGGGCTAAAATTACATGAGGTTCAGCGTGCCCGAGGCGGGAAGAATGGCAGGGCGGGTCCATTTTGCAGGTTCCGTGCCGGTGCCCATACAAGTCAGGCAATTATTTGTTATTCAATGATAAACACATTATATATCCGGGCATTCAGGAGCTGGTCAGTCATCCTCCGATAGTCCGGCAGAAACTGCCGGTTTTGGGCGCGGCAATGCGCACCCTCACGCCGTTTCCGCTTTCAACAGCCTCGCCTCAAAATCATGCAGGTCGCGGCATTGCCAGACCATGGACGGAACTGCGGCAACCCTTTCCTGCGTGAGAATGGCGGTGCGCACCCCGGCATTCAGGCCGGCCTGCATGTCGTTCAACCGATCGCCAATCATCCACGTCTCCGCCAGCGCCAGGGAATGTCTGGCGATCATTTCCAAAATGAAACGGGGCGAAGGTTTTCGATATCCACCGGCTATTTCGGTCACTTCGGTCGCAATGCAAATCTCCGTGAAAGCGGGAGACGGCAAACCCAGCAGCTCCAGCATCCGTTGGTTGCAGCGATGCACCGCCTCGAGGGAAAACATGCCGCGCCCCACCCCGCTTTGGTTGGTGAAAAGAAAAAGCCGGCAACCGCGGGCGGCAAACTGTTGCAGTGTCTCGCGAACCCCGGGGAGAAGCGCGACATCAGCGGGATCGGAAAGGTAATGCCGGTCCACAATCAGGGTGCCGTCGCGGTCGAGAAACAAAGCTTGAGGAGACATGGCGACGGTCCCTGGCTAGAGGAGTGGCTCACCCGCAACGGCGAGCGCCGACGATACCACGGAGCCGATGGTTTCGTGCCGGTTGAAATGATCATAGATCCGGCGCCGCAGGTCGGTGCCCGTGGCCAGCGCCTGCTCGCAGGCTTCGCCCAGCGCTTTCAGATTGCCGTGAGGATAGCGCAGGATCAGGCCGGCCCGGTGCAACTCCTCCAGCCGGCCGCCGGACTGCGAATCTTCGCTGACCGGAACGAGACCGAACACGCCGGCCCAGAACGGGCGGTCGGTATGGGTGAAGCGCATCGACTCGGTGGTAAATTTCCGGCCCTCCGGGCAAAAGCCGGCCTTGAAGCTCGCCAGCCGGGCCTTGTCCGCCACCGGCAGCGAATGATCACAGATGGCCGCAAACTTATCCCGGAACTTTTTTTGCAGAAAATCAATCTGTCGCTGCCGGTGTGCAGTCAGGCCCAGGCGCGAACCGAGAAAGATTATTTTCTCCTCCGGCTCCTCAACGAAAGGCGTGGCAAATGGCACCAGGTTGGCAACCCAACTGCGATGGATGGTGTGGCAGTCCGGCCGCAGAGTTGCGCGGGCCGGCGCCGCCAGCGGCGACTCGTCGTGGATGAGCACGGAGAGATGTGGCGCGATCTCCGCAAAAGCCGGCATGGTGCGGCTGGCGTCGTCGAAGGCATAATAGAGCGTGCGGACGCCACGCTTGGCCAGGAAACCAAGGAGCCGGCCAACCATCCCCACCATCATTTGCGGATGCTGGCCGGTCAGCACCACCCACCATTCCTCCTCATCGGGCCGGCGGGCCGTCAGTAACTTGGAGAGTCCAGGCTGACCCAAGGCCTGCACCGACAAAAATTCAAAATTTTCCGCGGACGTGGCACCCAGGGCGCGAACATTCTCGCCGTGCCAGTCGCAATCCAGCCGGGCCATCTGCAGCAAAGCCGCATCGGTCGGATTGGTCACCTGCTTCGCGAGATCCATGCCCGGCAGATCGCGCAGATATTCGGCACCATCCTGCAGGTCACTCGCCCACGGGGTAAAAACAAAGAGCCGCACCCGCCGGACCGCGGTGGAAGCCCGTACGGTCGGGAGTGTCGGCGGAAAATCCAAAGGAAACGTTGGCATGGGCTGCGAGTGGTTGGTCCCGGACGTCAGGTTTGAAGAACAGCCTCAGGCTGCGACACAGGTTTCTGCGACGTGGTCGCTGGTTGTTTCCGGCACCAGTCCTGCCAGCAAGTGCGTAAAGCGGCGCCAAAGCGCCCAGCCTGACCGGCATGGTCGAGCAACGGACCGCGTTGCAGGTCACCGCGCAAGCCGGCCCGGAGCATGGCCAGTTGTCCGGAGTTTTCAGCGAGTCGGACGGCCTTCTCCACGTACGCCTGCTTGGTCGCTGCGATCCACTCGAGGTGGCCCGCAGCGGCCAGGAGACTGGCGCCGACGCGGGACATATGGCTGTCGCCGGCCAGTGTCACAACCGGCACCCCCATCCAAAGGGCCTCGCAAGTGGTCGTCGTTCCATTATACGGGAAGGTGTCGAGTGAGACGTCCACCCCGTGGTAGCATGCGAGGTGCGACTGGGTGTCGGGTGTGCGTTCGAGAAAATCAAACCGATCAGCCGTGACGCCGAGCTGCGCGAAGCGCATCGCATACCGCCCTCGTATGGCGGGATCAGCGAGGCCCGCGCCCTTGAGGCAAAGCCGCGAATCCGGCACGGTGACAAGGATCTGTGCCCAGAGCATCAGGATGGATTCGGTGATCTTGGCCGGGGTGTTGAAACAACCAAAGGTTACATGACCACGGGAAAGACAGGGAGGCGGGTTTAGCGCGGGAGCGTCGGCGGGTGGCGCATACGCCCACGCCGTTGGCGCAAAACGGACCAGCTTCTCCGTGGCATAGCCATCGGCGTCGCCCGGCGGATCGGCAATCGCATCGGTGAAACGATAGTCCATCGCAGACAAGCCGGTGGTGTTGGGATACCCGAGATAGGTGATCTGCACCGGCGCAAGCCGGCGGGCGAAAAGCGGGAGGCGATTGGTCATGCCGGTGTGGCCGGCAAGGTCGATCAGGATGTCGGGCGCATCGGCGCGAATCGCCGCCTCCAAGGTCTCGCCGGATTGACCCACAAAATTGCGCCAGACGGTGGCGAGCGCCCGCAGCCGGGTGGAAACACCATCCTCGCGAAAATGATCGTGGTAAAGGTAAAGCTCAAACTCACCGTGGTCGAGGTGCTTGAGCAGCGGCTCCAGGAAGAATGCGACGGAATGAACGCGCAAATCGGGCGACAGGCAGGCGACGCGCAGGCGGCGCATCGGGTCCGGCGTGTTGGACAGGGCCGGCGCGGGCGGCGAACCGACGGCACGGCCAAAGGCCAGGTGCTCGGCGAAGAGTTGTTCGCGGGAAATGCCGTCCAGTGAATGCAGTGCAAAAAGCCGGAAACTGCGCGCCTCGTGATGGCGCGGCTCGAGAGCGAGAAATTTTTCGTACTCGCCCACGGCTTCAGCCAGGCGGTGCGCCTGCTGGAGCGCCTGGGCGCGACCGAAGCGGGCGAGCGCATAACCCGGGTCAGCGACCAGCGCCCGTTCGTGGCATACCAGCGCATCGGCAAAGTGACCGGTGAGGCTGAGCGTGAGGCCAAAGTCGTACCAACCGGGGGCATGGCCGGGCTGGAGCGCGGCAACTTTCTCGTGAGAGGCGATAGCCTCCGCGAGCCGATCCTGGACTTTCAGACAATAAGCGAGCCTTTCCCAGCCTTCGCTGAAATCGGGCCGCACCTGCACGACGTGGCGAAGATGAGCCTCGGCTTCGGTGGTGTGGCGGGCGGCGATCAGCGCCAGAGCGTAGCTCATCTCACAAACGTGATCGCGCGGATTCGCCTGATGGGCCCGGCCGAGCAGTTCAAGAGCCTCTGGCATCCGACCCTGCTGGTATGCGACCAGTCCGGAGAGATTCAGCACATCGAAGTTTCGCGGGGCGGCGGGCCGCAGCCGGCGGTAGAGCGCCTCCGCCGCGGCAAGCCGGCCGGCTCGATGATGCGCCACCGCCTCCTGCAACTGCTGCTGGAATCTATGCGGAGGCATGGCGGTAGCACTCCGGCACTGATGTCGGGGCGGACGCAGCCGCCCGCGGCGCCCCGGGTCGGGTCGGCGGGACTGGGTGGTTGGAGAATCGCACTGACTGTTTCATCGGCGCGCCCGGGCTTTTTCTTAAGCTGCAAATGGGCTTAATTCGGCGGGGTTTGCGCCGAAGACAGGGGGGCATCGCCAGTTCCGGCGGCTCGCCCCCTGTCGTCACAATAATGCAAGAAATGCTCACGCCACTCACGCCTCCAGCAGAATTGAAATCCGGACCCTATCGCGATGATGAGATCAAGCGAAGGCTGGAAGGATGCCCCAAACTGGCCTCGCTGCAGACCATAAACCGCGCCTTGCGCGCCTTGATAAATTCGGAGCAAAGCCTGAATTCGCAGATCGCGGCGATCATCCGGCGCGACCCGTCGCTGTCAGCCCGGTTGTTGCGCATGGTGAATTCAGTCTATTTTGGAAACTCCACCCGCATCAGCAACATTGAGGAAGCAGTCTTCTTTCTCGGCCTGCGGCAGATCCGCGAGCTTTCCACCGCCACTCCCGTCATCGAGGAAATGCAATCGATGCATCCCGGCGGGGCCAGTCAAGCGCCGCTGCCGTGGGCGGAATTGTGGCGGCACAGCATCGGCACCGCCGCCCTGACCCGCGAAATTCTGCTGTCCACGAGCATTGCAGTGGATGACGACACTGATTATCTGGCCGGCTTGCTGCACAATGTGGGCAAGGTGGTCATCGCCTACGCCTTTCCCGAGGAGTTGCAGCAGATCATGTACACGCCCCTGCTGGATCCGGCGGACGTCTGCCGTCTCGAGTGCGAGCTCATCGGGTGGGACCACGCCCGGATCGGGGCCTACTACCTGGGCCGGCATCAACTGTCGGACGAAATCACTTTTGCCGTTCTCTATCACAACGAGCCCGACCGGGCGCCCCGCCACCGGCTGTTTGCCGCGGCGGTACAGGTGGCCGACTATCTGGTGCGCCATGCCGGCATTTCCGGCGGCTTTGAAAGCATCAACCTGATTGAAGCCGATTCGTGGACGAAGCTGGATGGCTGGAAAATCCTCTATGGCGCGGACGGAAACGAGACCGCGCTGGCCCGCGCGCACCTGGCCAACGCCCTGCAGCGGCTGCCCACGATGCTGAACGGACTCTTGTAAGCCGGAAGTCCAGGGCCAACTCGACAGCCAATCGAAACGAGACCGCGGTTCAGCCCGGCAAAAACAAATCTGGCTGATAAATGCGCCAGAGGTCCAAGCTATCAACCGGTCGCTTCCAGCACCGGCTCGGGGGACTGGCCTTCGACCAGAGACGGGACTTTGCTCCCGGTTTGCTGACCCTCGCGCCATTTGGCCGCAATCTGGGCGGCTTCCCGGGACCAGTCCGTCTGAGGCTGGGAATAGACGGCGTGCGTGGATGTATTATCCACGCCCTGCCAGCAAAGATTCGCCTTCAGACATTCCGAACCGTCGGCGAGCGTGAAAGCCTGCAGAAGAATCGAGCCGCGCGCAGATGTAACCCGGGCGGGAGATTTTACTGCAATCGTCAGCCGGGCCAGGCCTTGGGCGAAATTAATGAGGCGCAATGTATCCCACTTCCCGCCATCGGGGGCGGGCTCGCTGGCGACAAGGGCGCGTTCGATTTCAGTCAACAATGAGAGTAGGCGGTTGGACATGATCGCGAAGGGGCTGATACTACAAAACTGTCTATCGGCGCAAAGCGCAGCGGGTTTAGCGGAATTGGCTAAAGTCGGTGGAGGGTGTGTCGAATGGCAGGTTTAACCCGTGACTGAAACCCATCACCCGCTTGCGGTCGCGCCTTCCACCGCCGGACCCCTGGCCGGCAAAACCGTGCTGCTGGTCGAGGACGAGGTTTTTATCGCCGAATTGCTCGTCAGTTGGCTAGCCCGCCTCGGGGTCCAGACCCTGTGGGCCAATAATGGCCAGGAAGCCGTTCGGCTCCTCGGGGAGAATACCGACCGGGTCTGCGTGGTTATTGCCGACTTCCGCCTGCCAGATATGGACGGCGATGCGATGTGCGGCCGGTTGCGGGAAATAAAACCCCGCCTGCCTGTCTTGCTTTCCAGCGGCCGCTATCAGCGGGAAGCCGCGGAATCACTCGCTCGCAGTGGGCCGACTTGCTTTATCCAAAAGCCCTACCCGCTTGAGGATGTGTTCGAGAAACTGCAGAAGCTGCTCTCGGTCATCTAGCCCCAGCCGCGCATTGCGCGGAGGCGCGGGATTTGATTGTATCGCGCTGCACGTCCGTTTAGCCGTTCTCTCCCCACCCATCCGTCCTGCATGGCCATATCGCTCGAAAAAGTACTGATTGTCGAAGACGAAGCTGTCGTCCGCAACCTCCTGAGCGAAATATTCTCCCGTCGTAAATGTCAGGTGCGCTGTGCCCAGTCTCTCGCCGAGGCCGAGACCCTGCTGACCTCCGATTCGTTCGACCTGATGATGCTTGACCTCCGCCTGCCCGACGGTGACGGGCAGAAATTTCTCGAACGGGTGGCCACGCTGCCGGAACACCCGCTCGTGGTGATGGTGACCGGTTATGGGACGATTGAATCCGCCGTCGGATGCATGCGGGCCGGGGCCTTTGACTACGTGCTGAAGCCGTTTTCGCCCAGTCAGATTGATATCATCCTCAAGAAGGCCCAGTCCTACCGCCAGTTGCTGCAGGTGAACCGCTACCTGAGCAATCCGGAAGAGGGTGAAGACGGCGGACTGGTCGGCCGCAGCCCGGCCATGCTGCGATTGCGCCAGCTGATCGAGCGCGTGGCCCCCACCGATGCCACCGTGTTGATCACCGGCGAAAGCGGCACCGGCAAGGAGATGATCGCCCGCGAACTCTACCGCGCCAGCCCCCGCCGGAAACAGCCCTTCATCAAGGTCAACTGCGCCGCCATTTCCCAAACCCTGATCGAAAGCGAATTTTTCGGCCATGAGCGCGGCGCCTTTACCGGCGCGACCGAGCGGCGCGAGGGCCGTTTTGAACTGGCCAACCAAGGGACACTGCTGCTCGACGAGGTCAGTGAAATCCCTCTCAACCTGCAGGCCAAGCTGCTGCGCGTGCTGCAGGAGCGCGAATTCGAGCGGGTGGGCGGCAACCGCACCATCAAGGTCAATGTGCGCCTGCTCGCCACCTCGAATCGCGACCTGCTCAGCTACGTGGAAAAGGGCGATTTCCGGCAGGATCTCTATTACCGGCTGAATGTTTTCCCGGTGCACGTGCCCCCGCTCCGCGAGCGGGGCGAGGACATCCTGCTGCTCGCCGAGCATTTTCTGCGCCGCTGTGCCCGCAAGCACGGCATCAAGGTCAACGGTTACTCCGACTCGGCCCGCGCCGCTCTCGCCGGTTACCGCTGGCCGGGCAAT
>Ga0265320_10001457_pt1 | contig 17275 bp, 10 predicted proteins | sample 4827metaG_FD_202087 | JGI IMG/M metagenome (GOLD analysis project Ga0265320, IMG submission 202087) | Rhizosphere microbial communities from Carex aquatilis grown in University of Washington, Seatle, WA, United States - 4-8-27 metaG | ecosystem: Host-associated > Plants > Roots > Rhizosphere >...
TGCTGGCGCGCTGCGAGTTGCTGGACGAGATTGACCTGCCGTTTCCCCTCGGCGGCGGATTCGGTTGTTGGGGTTACGACCTGAAGAATTTTGTCGAGCCCAAACTCCCGCGCCGCGCCGTCAATGATCTTGAACTGCCGGACAGCCACGTGGGTTTTTACGACAGCCTGGTGGTATTCGACCATCACCTCGGCAAGGTGTGTGTTGTTTCCACCGGACTCGCTGCCGACGGGTCGCGGAGCGAGGATCGGGTTCGAACGCAACTCGAATTTTGGCAAACCCATCTACGGAAAACCCTCACCCCGGCCCTCTCCCTTTCGGAAAGGGCGACGGAGAATGATTCGTCAGCCGGAGACGAGGCCTGTGATCTCCAAAGCCGCTCCGACTCGCGAAAGCTTCCCCCTCTCCCGGGGGAGAGGGCGGGCGTTATTTCGAATTTCTCCCGCGCCGGCTTCCTTTCCGCTGTCGAACGCGCCCAGCGTTACATCCGCGCCGGGGACATCTACCAGGTGAACCTTTCACAGCGGCTTACCGCGGCCGGTAATTTTTCCGGTTGGGAATTGTTTCAACGGTTGGGTGCGGTTTCACCTGCGCCCTTTTCCGCGTTCATGGATTGCGATGCTGGGAGGCGGCACGGCCGCTTTCAGATAACGTCGTCGTCGCCGGAACTGTTTTTGCGCCTGAGCGGTTCCCACATCCAGACCCGGCCCATCAAGGGCACCCGCCCGCGCAATGCCGACCCGACGCGCGATGCGCAGCTCGCCTACGAACTGCAGACCAGCGCCAAGGAACTGGCCGAACTGGTGATGATCACCGATCTGCTCCGCAACGATCTGGGCAAGGTATGCGAGTTTGGTTCAGTGCAGACGCCGGAGTTGGCGCGGCTGGAGCGGTTTGCGCAGGTCCAGCACCTGGTCTCGACGGTGGAGGGCCGGTTGCGCGGTGAAGTGACGCATCTAGCGGCGCTGGCGGCGTGTTTTCCCGGCGGCAGCATCACCGGTGCGCCGAAATTCCGGGCGATGGAAATCATCGACGAATTGGAGCCGTTGGCGCGCGGGCCTTACTGCGGCTGTCACGGTTATCTCGGTTTCAACCGCGAAAGCCAGTTGAGCGTCACCATCCGCACCGCCGTGTGCCAGGACGGCCTCGCCCATTTCCATGTGGGCGCCGGTATCGTGGCCGATTCGAATCCCGAAGCGGAATACGAGGAAACGCTGGCCAAGGCGGCGGGTTTTCTGGCGGCGTTGAATCGATCGCGGCCGGATACGGATCTCGCGATGCGGGAAGGATTGCCGGCGGTGAAATCAGCCGGTTGAACTTGCTGCCGGCGGCCGGGGCTTCACAAATCCGGGCGCGAGTTGGCAATATCACTGGCGAACTTCCAATCCACCGCTTCCACATGGCCGTCGGCAAAAACCACATCGCCCTTGCGATTGTGGCGCACGGTCAGCAGATCGTTTTCGGGCATCCAGCGACCGTCCTGGATGAATGCATCGTCCGAGGGATTGTCATTGGGGTTAAGCGAACCCCGCTCTTCCGCCAGCATGATTTTACCGGCGGGATTGACGAGCCGCGATTCCTTGAAGAGCTGGACCATTGGATTGGCAGGATCGCCGATAATGACCGAGGCCATGCCATAATTCTGGTTGGCCCCGGGATCCAGGCCGACCGTGCTGCTGTCGGGACTCAAACCATAGCCGTTGAAGCTGTAGCTGTAAAGGTAGGGGCCGTCGGAATCGCGGTAATGGTAAGCCAGCCGTTCCCGGGTGTCGTCCAGAGGGCACTGGAGCAGGCTGCTGCTGGCGTTGGCGAGCGAGCGGAGGATCGGGCTTTTCTCAACGGTGGGTTCGGTGGCATTCACCCGCCAATAAATCCAGTCTTCTTTGCGAAAACCATTGTGTCGTGAAGCCAGGCCCGGAAAGGCGTCCTGGTTGTCATCCACATACAGTTTCATCCCGGTGCCGAGTTGTTTGAGGTTGTTCAAGCAGTGGGTCTGCGCGGCCTTGCGTTTCGCGTTGGACAGCACCGGCAAAAGCATCGCTGCCAGGATCCCGATGACGGCGATGACCACCAGCAGTTCAATCAGCGTGAACGCGCGTTTTGAACCCATGTTCATTCAGACAAAGCGAGAAAAGGTTTGTTTCATGGTATTTGTGTCAGCCTCGGCCAGCGGCCGGCCTTCGATTTCATTTCATCAATCCTGATTTTCCCGTGGTCATCGCCATGATGCACGCAGTTGTCCTGTTTTTACAGGAAATCAAATCAATGGTCGTGACGGCGAGAGACGGTTGGGGGTTTTCGATCGACGTCAGGCAGAAACGCAGGGGTTCATCTTTCCCCGGGGTGGCGGTTCCGCCGACCCAGGCCAGTTTGGAATTGGGTCCGGTCGGGCCAAACCCGGTCCGTCCGCGTTTGTAATTCCAGTCGAGTATATCGCTGCCATAAAGCAACTGGTTCGTTGCTGACGAACCGTCTTCATACCGGAACACCACCAGGCAAACGGGGGTTTTATCCGGCGATGCAAAAAAGGCCCCGTGATAAACATAGAGCGCTGCAAATTTCTGGTTGACGCCAATATCCAAAAACTGTTCCGGGAAATGCAACCCCCGGCTTTCGCCGCGCTCGCTCCAAAGACACATCATCCCGCCGATCTCGAGCGGTACGTTGTCGAACACCTGGAACCCGCGCGGGACCGACTTCCAGGCGGGAAAGCCGCTGATCTGGTCGAAATAGGAGGCGGGCGTGCTGTAATGGCTGGTCAAATCAATCGGCGTGGCCAGATGATTGGCGATGGCGCGCTTCCCGCCGGCAAGGGTGAACTGGTGTGTGATTTGGTGGCGACAGACAAATATCGTCGCCGTGCCGGCCACGAGTAATATTGCGATGGCGCCCGCTGCGAGTGTCGTTTTTGCTTTGGTCCAGGCCATGAGTTTCAATACTCCTTGGAGGAGGGTTAAGGTTGAACTGCCGGCGGCCGCGCCTTTTGCCAGCGCGGCGGCGGTGACGGATTGGGCCAACGCCGCGGGTGCGGCGTGAACAGAGTTGGCGGAAATCGTTCCGGCCAGAATAGCCGTAGTCAAGGAGACGCCGCGCCGGTGGAAAAACCGATGGAGCTTTTCCAAGGCGCGGCTGACGCGCTTGCGAGCCGTGTCCTCGCCGGTTCCCAGTATGTGTCCGACTTCCGCCAAAGATTGGTTGTCAAAAAATCGCAGCAGTACGGCCTGCCGATCCGCTTCGCTCAGTGCTGCCAGGGCCTCGTCCAGACCGGGTGCCAGCTGGCGCCACGTTTCGTCGGTGGCCGGGGATGAAAATTCACTTTGCATTTGGGCCTCCTGCTCGTGTTGTCGGCGCCGGGCGGCGGCGCGGATTTGGGCGAGCGCGACAAACCGCGTGGTTTGGAACAGCCAGCCGGTTAAAATGGTTTGACCGGAGATTTTCCTCGCTTTTTGCGCCAGGATGATGAAAACCACCTGGGTGATTTCCTCGGCCAGATGCGGGTCGCGGACCTGGCGCAAGGCGGCCGAATAGACGAAGGGGAGACGCCGGTTCACCAGCGTCGTAAAGGCCGCTTCGGACCTGTGCCCGGCGTATTCCTGCAACAAGGCCATGTCATCCATTGCCTGCATTCACCTATTAAATGCCCGTTCCAGCCGGAACCGGACAACTTATTTTTTGTGGGTTCAGCTGTTTGGCGCCCACGCTTTAGTATGTGGTGAGTTTGTGGCGCCGAACCGGCACCCTGAAGGGCGGACACCAAACGCAATTTTTCCGCCAGACACCTTTTTCTGCTCGCCGAATCACGCTGTTTCAGATAGTTGAAAGACCATTAGGAATTAATGGCCCATGATCGTTTTTCTCAACGGCCAGTTTGTGCCCGAAGCCCAGGCGGTTGTCCCCATCAACGACCGCGGTTTCATGTACGGTGACGGGCTGTTTGAAACGGTGCGGGTCTGCGGCGGCCGGCCGTTTCGCATGGCGCAGCATCTCGAGCGGATGGCGCGGGGCGCGGATTTTTTGAAAATCAAATGCCCGTTCACTCCGAAGGAGTTGCAGGATTTTGCCGGGCAGCTGATCGGGCAAAATCAAATGCCCGAGGCGATTTTGCGCGTGACGTTGACGCGGGGCCCGGGTGAGCGCGGCTATACGCCCGGGGTCGGCGGCCGGCCGACGGTGGTGATGACGTTGCATGACGCGCCGTCACTGGAGCGTCCGGTCCAATGGAGCCTCATCACTTCGTCCTGCCGCATTCCGGCCGCGGATCCAATTTCATCCTACAAGACCCTGAACCAGCTGGCGCACATCATGGCACGCCTGGAAGCCGTGGAACAGGGTGCGGATGAGGCCTTGCTGATCAACACGAACGGCGAGGTGGCCGAAGCCGCAAGTGGCAACCTGTTCTGGGTTTATCAGGACAACATTTGCACCGTGCCCACCGGTCGCGGCGTGCTGCCCGGCATCACGCGGGCCGTGGTGCTGGAAATCTGCCAGACGTTGGGCCTGCCGACGAGCAAGCGCGTCATCAAACCCGATGCCTTGCGGAACTCCGAAGGCATTTTCATCACCCAAAGCGCATTCGGCATCGTGCCGGTGGCCGTCTTCAACGGCGAAACGGTCGCGCCATCGCCGCTGGTGGGCCAGATTTCGCTCGCATACGGCGAAATGCTGGCCCGGCCATAAGCCCGGTCGGAAGTGACTAATCATTAAAATTAGTCATCATCAAATCGTATCTGCCCCCATTGCAACTGGTTCCGGCGGCGCTATTTTTAGGTGGAAACCGACAATGATGAACGTGGCACCCGTTGCCGGTTCAGAAAGCGAAAGGCCATTATGATTATCAATGCCAGCGCAGAACATTGTCTGTCTTTCATCAGCAGCCAGCTTCAAGGTGCAAAAAAGCCCGGAGGGTTTGTGGACAAAAATGTCCGCCGTGCGGTGACGATTTCGCGGCAGGCCGGGTGCGGCGCGGTGCTGGTGGCGGAAAAGCTCGCCCGGTATCTGCAACAGCATTCATCCGGGGATGCCTGCCCCTGGACCGTGTTCGACCGCAACCTGATTGACAAGGTGTTGGAAGATCACAACCTGCCGGTCCGGCTGGCCCGGTTCCTGCCGGAAGACCGCGTTTCACAACTGGAAGATATCGTGGCCGATGTGTTCGATTTGCATCCGCCGTCGCAGACCATCATCCAGCAAGCCACCGAAACCGTGCTCAAGCTCGCCGGGTTGGGTAACGTCATTCTCGTTGGCCGGGGCAGCACCGTTATCACCGCCCGAATGCCGCACGTGCTCCATGTCCGGCTGGTGGCCCCGCTCGAAAATCGCATCGAGCACGCCTGCCAGTTTTACCCCGAATTCAACCGGACCCGGGCCGAGGCGCGCAAGTTCTGCCTCGGCGAGGACCGCGCCCGGGAACGTTATCTCAAAAGGTATTTCAACGCAGATATCAACGACCCGCTGCTCTATCACCTGGTCGTGAATACCGGCCTGGTCGGTTATGATGAGGCCGCGAAATTGATTGGCGACGCGGTCTTGCATTTGAACTAGGGCGACTTCGGTCTTGGGTTGCAGTTTTGTCTGTGGCTTAATCTCCGCGTGCCTCGCGATACCCGAGATCGTTTTGCCCGTGCGCGTCGTAAACCGCGCGGGGGGGGCGTCTTTCGCTGGTTGCTCGTGTTCGCCATCATCGCTGCCACCGTCTGGTTCTGTTGGCGGCACGAACGACCTAAAAAAATCGTCCATCCCCGGCCCACAGCCCCGACCCGGGTGCAACAGAGGCCATTGGTAATTGGACGCCAGGCGCCCGGCGATTTCCCGCGCCCGGTGCGCGACGTCTTCGAAGCACAGGTGGCACTGGCCCGGCGGGGGATTTCGCCGGGATCGTTGGACGCTGCGCTGGGCTCGCAGACGCGGGCGGCGATTTCGGTTTTCCAGGAAACCCAAGACCTGCCCCGGACCGGTTTGCTCGATACCAACACCCGGGTGCGGCTGACGCTCGATGCGCCCATGCTGACCACCTATGTCGTCACGACCAATGACCTCGCGCGCCTGCAGCCGCTCGGCAAAACCTGGCTCGCCAAATCGCAGCAGTCGGCGCTCGATTACGAGACCGAGATCGAACTCGTCTCGGAAAAAGGCCATGCGCATCCCGAACTGGTCCGGCGGCTCAACCTGGGGGTGAACTGGACCAACATCGCCCCCGGCACCGTCCTGCATATCCCCGCCGTGGACTATCCCCCGCCCGCGGACAAGGCGGCGTTGGTGGTCATCCACCTCGCCGAAAAATTCTTGGAGGCATTCGACGCCGAAACAAATTTGATCGCGCATTTTCCCTGCAGCATTGCGGCGCGTTTTGACAAGCGACCGGTCGGCGAATTGCGCGTCATTGTCATTGCGCCGAATCCGAATTACACATGGGACCCCGAATTGTTTCCCGAGTCGCCCGAGGCAAAAACGTTGGACCACAAATTGATCTTGCAGCCGGGTCCGAACAATCCCGTCGGCGTGGCGTGGATCGGTCTGGACAGGATCGGTTACGGCATTCATGGCACCCCCATCCCGGAGCAGGTGGGGCGCACGGAATCCCACGGCTGTTTCCGGCTGGCGAACTGGGACGCGGACTACCTGTCGAAACTGGTGTGGACGGGCATGCCGGTATTGGTGGAACCGTGAAGCGTGGCTTCCGGGACCCGATTCCAAAAAGACGGTCAAATTATCATTGCCCGATGGGATGCTTTGGCCTAATTGTAAGTCAGATTTAACAAAGAAAAAAATTATGCCTATTCTATTGATTGCCGGGGTGGTGCTGCTGATTGGCGTGGTGCTGCTGATCGGTTTTGTGGTCGGCGGCTATAACAAGCTGGTCACGCTGCGCAACCGTTTCAAGAACGCCTACGCGCAGATTGACGTGCAGCTCAAGCGCCGCTATGACCTGATCCCGAACCTGGTGGAGATTGCCAAGGGATACATCAAGCACGAACGCGAGACACTGGAGAACGTCACCAAGGCGCGCAACATCGCCTATACCGCCTCGCAGGCCGCCGCCGCCAATCCCGGTGATGCCGGCACCATGAAGAACCTGGTTTCCGCCGAAAGCGGGCTGGCCGGCACGTTGAGCCGCCTGATGATGGTCTCCGAACAATATCCCGACCTGAAGGCGAACCAGAATATGATGCAACTCACCGAGGAGCTGACCTCCACGGAAAACAAGATCTCCTTTGCACGGCAGGCTTACAACGATTCCATTATGGTTTACAACACCGACCGCGAAGTGTTCCCGTCGAACATCATCGCCGGCATGTTCAACTTCGGCCCGGCGGAATTGTTCGTCATCGACAAACCGGAGCAAAAGGACGCGCCCAAGGTCTCCTTTTCGTAAAATCGTTGAATCGTGGTTCGTTAAATCGGCGGGGTAAAGGCAACGATAGCTGCCGGTTCAACGATTTGACGGTTTAACGATTTAACGATTCACGAACATGGACTTCTTTGCCCAACAGGACAAGACCCGGCGCAAAACCAAGCTGCTCGTTTTGTACTTCATCCTCGCGGTGGCAGCCATTGTCACGGCCTGTTACTTCGTCGGGTTGGTCGTTTTCTCCGCCGCCCAGGCCCATCGTCATCAATACGATGAGCAAATGCAATTGGCGCTTTGGAACCCGCAATTGTTCTTCGGCGTCACGGTCGGCGTGCTGGCGGTCATTTTCATTGGCAGCGCCTACAAGACCAATGAACTGTCCGGTGGTGGCGGCTCGGTGGCCATGTTGATGGGCGGCCGGCCGGTGAACCCGAACACGCTTGACCCGAATGAGCGCAAATTGCTGAATGTGGTGGAGGAAATGGCCATCGCCTCCGGCGTGCCGGTGCCGCAGGTCTATGTGCTCGACCAGGAGCAGGGCATTAACGCCTTTGCCGCCGGCCATACGACCGGCGATGCCGCCATCGGGGTCACGCGCGGCTGCATTCAGATGCTTTCGCGCGACCAGTTGCAGGGCGTCATTGGCCATGAATTCAGCCACATTTTGAACGGCGACATGCGGTTGAATCTCCGGCTGATCGGCATCATTTTTGGCCTCCTGTGCATCGCCACCATCGGCCGGGTCCTGTTGAGCACGCGCAGCCGCAGCAGCCGCGACAACAATGCTCTGCCGATTATCGGACTGGCATTGCTGGCGCTCGGCGCCATCGGCGTCTTCTTCGGCCGCCTGATCCAGGCCGCGGTCAGCCGGCAGCGCGAATTCCTCGCCGACGCCTCGTCCGTGCAGTTCACCCGCAATCCCGAAGGACTTTCCGGCGCGCTCCAGAGAATCGGGCAATACAGTTTCGGTTCGCGCCTTGAATCCGAGCATGCGCCCGACATGTGCCACATGTTTTTCGGCAACGGTCTGGGCGACCCCTTCTTCGGCCTCCTGTCCACTCATCCGCCGATCCCCGACCGCATCCGGGCCATTGACCCGGTGTGGGATGGCAAATTTCCACCGCTGGATGAAACGCAAAAAGAGGTGGTCAAACGGGCGGCCATTTCCGAATTGGACCGCGCGTCGAAAGCCATGCCGGACTTTTTCAAGACCGTGCTGGGTGGCGCCGTTATCGCTTCGGACGGTGGCTCATCAACGCCGCCGGTCATCCGGTCGCGTTCTGTCCTGCCGAGTCTCGGCAATCCCACGCCCTTGCATCTCAAATATGCCGAGCAATTGCGCGAGTCGCTGCCCGAAAGCGTCAAAGCTGCCGCGCGCGAACCGCTGGATGCCATGGCGCTCGTTTATGCCATGCTTTTGAGCCCGGACGAGGCGATGCGCACATCGCAACTTGCCGGCCTGGCCAGCCGCACCGCGCCGGGAATTTCCGAAAAGGCGGGTGCGTTGTTCCCGGACGCGGCGTCGACCGCCGCGCGCGCGCGCCTGCCGATGGTGAACATCGCGCTCGGCGCGCTGCGACAGTTGAGCGCAGAACAGTTCCAGCAATTTTCTGGAACGCTCCAGTGGCTCATCGAAAGCGACCAAAAGATCGAGCTGTTCGAACTCGTGCTGCAAAAAATCCTTCTGCACCACCTCACCCCGCAATTCAGCCGGACGCGTCCGCCGATCGTCCAATATTACACGCTCAAACCGCTCGTGCCGGATTGTGCCGTTGTGCTTTCCGCCCTCGCCAACGTCGGCAGCGCCGATGCCGCCGCCGTTGCCAAGGCCTTTGAAGCCGGGTCGCCGTATCTGCGCGCGCCGGACGATGGCAATCTGATGTTGTTGCCGCGCGAGCAATGCGCCGTAGACAAGGTTGAAGCTGCCCTCAACCGCCTCGCGCTGGCCGTCCCAACCATCAAAAAGAATTTGATCGAAGCCTGCGTTTACACGGTCGGCGCCGATGGCGTGATGACGGAAAGCGAAGCCGAAGTGCTCCGGGCGGTCGCCGACACCCTGGATTGCCCCATCCCGCCTTTCGTCTCGACGGAATAATCCGGGTTTGGCGGCGGGCGGGACTCACTGGAGTCGCACGGTCAGTGTCAATGACTGGGCGGGAAGGCTGCCACGGGCACCAGGGCCAGCCATTGCGTCGCAACTTCGGCCGACGTCAAGGTGGCGGATGGCGATTGAAAGCTCTTCAAATCTGCGCGCAGCTGTGCCACGGGGGAAAGCTTTTCATCCTTCGGTTTCGTCTGGTTGTGGATTTCTGCCGCCTGGCGCAGAATGGCATCGGCACCTTGATAGCTGGCTAGTGGGGCTGCATCCGCCATGGCCGTCCCCATGGAAATGTCAGGCATCGAACCGAGTCTCAAATGCAAATGCCAGCCAGTGAAGGGTCAATGATCATGATGCGTTTTAATTTTTGGTTGGCCCGACGAGGTATCGGGTGAGGGCTGTAAGGGCAGTTGGAGGGTGAAGATTGCACCCATGCCTGGTCCATTACTACGGGCGGCGAGTTTGCCGCCCATTTCGTTGGCGGCAAGGGCCGCGCTATGGAGCCCGAATCCATGTCCATTTGGACGTGTGGTGAACCCGTGGGAAAAGATACGGGTTATATTTTCCGGGCTGATGCCAACGCCGTTGTCAGCGATCTCAATGCAGAAATCATCTGGCAGGCAATTTCGAATGCCAACAGTGACAATTTTTTCACTGGGCCCGCTTTCCTGGCAGGCGTATTTGGAGTTTTTGAAACAATTGACGAGGATCTGGAGAACTTTGTGTTTGTCGAGAATCGCCTCGGGATTGGCTTCATAATGGCGCAGGACGCTGATCGAATGACGGGCATAAGCCGCCGCGTGGACTTTCAAGGCGCTTTCAATAATTTCAGAAACACTGCATTTTTCATAAATGCCGAAGCGTTTTGCATAGGCCTGTTGGGCCGCAATGATTTCCTTGATGTGTTCGACATTTTGGCCAAGGTCGCGCAGTTCTGCCAGCAAGCCTTCCTGCTCCCGGGTCAAATGAATGGAAACCTGGCGAAGCAGTTGCGGAACTTGGCGCGCTTTTTCGCCATTGGCTCCAAAACTGGCGGCTGGCTGTTCGAGCAGGTCGGCAACCTTGGCGAGGCTGCCGATGTGAAGTTTGCGGGTGCGGTCGGTGATGACGGTGGTGGAAACGTTGACGCTGTTGAGCACGTTGCCAACGTTATGGAGAATATTCGCGGCGATTTCCGCCTGACCGGCCTGCCGGGAGACTTCCAAGAGTTGGCGGTGAATGGTTTCCGCTTCCAGCTGAATGCTTTTGCGCTCTTCGATTTCGTTTTGCAGCAAGGCGGTCTTTTCGTGGAGGCTGGCCTCGGTGCCTTTGTGCTCGATGATTTCGTCGCTCAGCTCGCGCGTGCGGCGGTCGACGCGGCGACGAAGAGCGGTGATCCAGGTTATTGAACCGACCAGGGCAAGGGTGACCGCCCCCAGGAGCGTCAAACTGCGTCGAAAGTTCCACCATGGAGGTGTTTTCAGCACCACCACATCGGCCGGGGAACTTAACAGAATTTCCGGCGGACCATCGCTCTTTTTGACGCTGCTGGTAAAAACGCCGGTGACACGCACGCGGCTTTGCGGGAGCAGCTGTAAAAAGGGATTCTTGCGTGTGTCCAACCGGGCAATGGCGACGCGGTTTGGAGAAAGTTGTAATTCAAGAAGCTGTTCCAACATATTCGTGCTGACACCGAGGAGTTTGGCGTCGGTTTGAATCAGGGTGGACTCATGGGTTTCACTGTTGATTTTATCGGGTTGGACCAGCAGCGGTTGAGGCAATGGGACATGACGGAGTTTTTTGACATTGCAATTGCGCAGGTGAGGTGACAGCCGGTCGCTTTCCGGTATGCCGACAACTTCCACCAGATCTCCGACCGCCCAATTCCCTGTTTTGGTAGTGGTGAAATGAAGGCCATTTGTACCATCCATTAAATAATACGTCGGGCCGCGAATAAAAATAATCTGGCCGGACACCTTGACGAAGGGAACTGACGCGGCGTCGGGATCGAAAGCCAGAACGTCCGATGCCCGTCTGGTGGGCAGGCTAAAGAGATTTTTTGGCGCTGATCTGATAACGGTGACGTCGGATGGCGAATTGATTTCAATGGCGGCGCCATCGACCTGGTTATATTTGGAAATGAATACCGTTGCGACTCCCCGCACCTTGACCACTGAATTTAAAAACCGACTCCAGATGTCGGAGTCAAATCGCGAGAAGTGCATCAGCATATCGCCGCCCGGCATTTTAAGGGTCAAAAACCCTGAGGACGGTTGCACCGCAATCACTATTCCTTGTACTTCGACCCATTGCGATTGAACGCTGCCATTCATCAACTCGTTCCAGGTGGGATGCTGCGGTTCCGGCAACAGGCTCCGGCCGATCACGTTGAATCGCGAGTAGGAAACTTCCGGCCGGTTTTGCCGCCATTGGATGGTCCCTTCAAATTCACACAAATCTCCTACCTGGAGCGCCGCCGGCTGCTCATTGGTCGTGGAGATTGAAATTCCCTCGGTTTCGCCCCGGACTGTTCCTCGCAATCCGCCCGATGTGACATTAATCATCGTTCCTTTGAGTTTGAAAGGATAGGGGATGCCGATGTCGGTATCTTTGAGACGCCGGATTTGTTCGATGCTGGTGAGCCGTGGCAGCGGTTGACTGGCATTGGTCTCTGAAAGCGTGCGAAAAACGGAATAATTAAGCAATGTGCCCCGGCTCGTGTACCCGGGCTGTCCGAGTGCTTCTATGCCGGTTCCCTTATCGCCAGCCTGGGCCAAAGGCGTGAGAATTTCGACCTGCCCGGACTCGTCCTGGACGGTCAAACTCTTTCCCGGATTGACATTAACCACTCGCCCATGAATTTCAACCGGTGCTGGATCCAGGTTGGTTGAGCCGCTGATAAGACTGCCGATCGTCAGGCCGGGATATATCTGCCAATTGCCTTCTGCGGCGCTGATGATGGCGACTTGATTCATGCTCGGTACGAGAATTTTGCCCGCGTTTTTTCCACCATGAAAACCGGTCGCGCCGGAGGCGAGGCCGTTCACGCGAATATAATTATGCAACAACATGGTTAAGGCTTTGATATCACCCTGCGCGACGACCACTTCCGCCGTTCCGGAATCACCTTTTAAAACGAGCCGCAAGTGACCGTCCATTCCGCCGGCGTCGTTCACGGTTCCTTCAAACTGAGCCCAGACCGGTTCGGCCATATTTCCCCAGAGTTGCGCCGGGGTCAGCAAGACTGGCGCAGCCAGATTTGTATGCCCCACAACGTTAAACCGACACTGGCTGTCATAATCCAATATCAAGCTCGCACCATCAGCGGCGGTGATATAAAACTGGTAAGCCCCGGGCGATTCAATTTGCAGGTCGCCAACGTAATGCAACACATAGTTTACCTTCGGATTGCTGGTTTTCTGTTCATTCGAAGCCGTGATGAATGTGGCGCTGAAAAAACCGGCCACGCCCGAATAATCCGGCGTGAGTTTTTTCAAATCCGGATTCTCAGCGGTGATCCCCCGGTAACATTCGGATTCCAGGCCGGGCAGAAAATGTCCGGGCGCATTTGTATCCGCATGCCAAAGCACGGAAGCCGGAATACGCCTGCGTGAAATTCCCGGTCCTTCGTATTCCACGGCCAACAGCGGCTTCCGGGTGCCGTGATGATAAGTTAATTCCAGCGCATGTTTGCCCGCACTCAGGTACACGCGTCCGGACTGTTCGGTGAAATCGCTGTAACGGTCGCCTTCGACAATCGGCGTTTTTCCCAGAAAGGCGTGGCCGTTGCCGACGGTCATTGTTCCTTGTACCGTGACTTGCGTACCGCTCTCGATCGCGTCGGGGATGTTTTCTGCTTCCAGCCAAAGCCAGCCGCTGTTGTCCGCCAGGATCAAACCGGAATGTATCCGGTCCACACCGTAAACGACGCCGGTCAGTTCGGCCTGAAATACCTCGCGCGTTTTTAATTTGAGCGGTTCGGCCAGTTGGCCGACACACGTGATCGAGGCTGGCACAACCGGGCTGTCGGCGGCGCTCGCCGGACCACAGTATGCTAAAATCATGCTGATACCGAGAACGCGCCAATGGGACCCGCACGTGAACATAACTAGCTATGGTAGGGCAAATGCATGATCGCGGAGCGATAGTCCGCCCGTTTTCAAAAACAGACGATCGGCAGTGAGCGCCGGTTCCAAACCAGCCGGGGACACCCCGAGCCGATGACGCATCGTATTATTTGTGGTATCGGCAAAAAGTGCCGGGACTTTAGGGGTTTTTGTTGCGTGAAACTTCAAATCCGGGAGTCCGGCAGATTCAATTGAAATCGGGTATGTTGGGTTCAGTTAGAACCCGAACAACCGTTTCCGGCTGATTTCAGCACGGACGAGGCGGGCGGAATCAGGCGCGTACCATGGCGTGCAAGTCTGCCTTAAGCGCAGCCACAATTTTCTCATGCGCGGTGTTCACTTCTGCGTCCGTCAGGGTTTTGTCCGTCGCACGATAGGTAAAGGCATAGGCCAGGCTCTTTTGGCCTTCCGGCACATTCTTGCCGCGGAACACATCAAACAACTCGACCGTTTCCAGGTTCCCCGGTTTGGCCTGCTTCACCACTTGCAACACGGCGTCATGGGTCGTGGCTTCCGGAACAATCATCGCCACGTCGCGGCGGATGGCCGGGAATGCCGGCAGCGATTTGAAGGACTTGTCCGGGTTTCGCCGGGCCAGCAGCAGGTCCAGGTTTAATTCCGCCAGCAACGCCGCATCACGCAGATCGTATTTCTTTGCCAGGGCCGGCAGCAACTGGCCGAACTCACCGATTTGATTTTTACCGAGCGAGATGGTCCCCGCCTCGAGGAAGAGCGCCGTACTTTCCGCCCGGCGGGTGAAAGTCATTCCGCGCAGGCCGAACTGGTCGAAAAATTCCTCCAGTAATCCCTTCAAGTCGTACGCGTCGAATTTGGCGTCGCGTTCGGCGCCGCTCCAGAAGGGCAGGGCGCGCTGGCCGGTGAGTGCGAGGGCCAGACGAGGCTTTTCAGAGAAGAGGTTTGAGCCGGCATTCGTTCCCTCCTTAGTGCTGAACACCTGCCCGATTTCAAACAACGCCACGTCGTAATTCTTGTGGCTGACATTGTGCCGCAACGAATGTATTAAACCCGGCAGCAGACTTGGTCGTAACACGTCCATGTCCGCACTCAACGGATTTGCCAGGACAGCCAATTCTGCATTCTGCATTCTGCATTCCGCATTGCCGATCAAGGTCTGCCCTTGCGCCTCGTTCAGGCCGAGCCCGCTCAAAATCCTTCGCGCCTCGGCAATCTCATCGTGGACGGAGTCGAACGCGTTCGCGCCGATGGCGCCGCGCGGTGGTGTGGCCGGGATTTTATCCACCCCGTGCAGCCGGGCGATTTCCTCGATCAAATCCACCTCGCGTTTCAAATCCACGCGAAAGGTCGGGATTTGAAACGTTACCGGTTCGGGCGGGCCGCTCGCGCCCACCGGCCGCACCTTGTGGCTGGCCATCTTGAGCCCGAGTTGGCCGAGGTAAAACTCACATTCCTCCGGCTTCAAATTGATGCCGAGCAGTTCGTTGGCTTTGTGGTGGCGCAGGGAGATTTGTTTCGGCTCAACCGGCTTTGGATACGCGTCCACGACGCCTTCGGCCAACTGGCCGCCGGCGGTTTCGAGGATCAATTGTGCGCAACGCTGGCTGGCCCAGTCGCAAATGCCGATGTCCGCGCCGCGCTCGAAGCGGTAGCTGGATTCGCTGCGCAGACCGAGCGCCTTGCTCGTGCGGCGGATATTGGTTGGCGAGAAGTAAGCGCTCTCAATGAGCACGTCCATGGTCCGGTCGTTGATTTCCGTGTTCTGGCCGCCCATGACCCCGGCCAGGGCGATGCCTTTCTGTTCATCGGCGATCAAGAGCATTTCGTTCGTCAGCGCGCGTTCCTGGTTGTCGAGGGTTTTGAATTTTTCACCCGCCGCGGCGCGGCGGACGACGATGGTCGGTTTGCAATCCTTGCCTTTGGCGATGAGATGATAATCAAACGCGTGCAACGGCTGGCCGATCTCAAGCATGACGTAATTGGTCGCGTCCACGACGTTGCTGATGCTGCGGATGCCGACCTTTTCCAGCGTCGAACGCAACCAGTCCGGGCTGGGCCCGATTTTCACGCCCTTAACGACGCGGGCGGTGTAACGCGGGCAACGCTCGGCGTCTTCGATGCGGACGGAGACCAATTCAGCGGCGGTGGGGCGAGGCTCCTGACGAGCCGTTTCTGCGCCACGGCTCGCGGGGGCGCTCGCCCCACCAATGTCAGGGAGTTTCAGCTTGTTTCCGGTGAGCGCCGCGATTTCGCGGGCGATGCCGATGACGCTGTTCCAATCCGGCCGGTTGGGCGTGATTTCCAGGTCGTACACCACGTCGCTGCCGCTGCGGCCGAGATATTCGGCGAAGGTCTGGCCGACTTTGGCGTCCGGGCGCAGGATGAGCAGGCCCTCCACCTGGTCGGGCAGGCCGAGCTCCTGCGGCGAACACATCATGCCATGCGATTCCACGCCGCGGATTTTGCCGACCTTGATGGTAAACGGTTCCTTTTCACCGGGTTTGGGCGGCAATGTTGACCCGGGCAGAATGAGCGGCACCTTGTCACCGGCCTGGAAATTCTGCGCGCCGCAGACGATCTGCCGTTCGCCTGTGCCGTCGTTGACCTTGCAGACGGTGAGCTTGTCGGCATTGGGGTGTTTGTCCTTGGTGATGACCTGGGCGACGACGATGCCGTCGAACTCGCCGCCGGTTTTGCGGACTCCCTCGACTTCGAGGCCGAGCATGGTGAGCCGCTCGGTCAATTGTTCGGGGGACCAATCGAAATCAACGTATTGTTTGAGCCAGTTGAGGGTGACTTTCATTTCGTACGAAGGAAACTAACCGTGAAATGCCTGCTTCTCCAGACGAATTTTTTGAAAAGAAAACTATCTGCATTTGGATGCAGAAATCCAAATTTGAGGTTTTAAAGTGAAGTAACTTTGGATAGGGTTTTCCAATTTGCGGTTTCATCACTGTTGTCAGTCGTGATGACCGGAAAGTTCAAACGTGAGAATGAAGTTTTTCCAGCCCAGTTGCCCATGGTTCATGACCTTGGCTCCAGTGGTGGCGCTGACGGTCCTGGTGTGCCTCGGCTGCCGGGCCACGAGTCATGGCGGGCCGTCGCCGGGTGAACAACGGGCCGCTCAGGAACGTGCCCGCGAGCGCGCCAAAGCGGCCGGTGCGTTCAAGGCGTCCCTTGCCACCGGCCAGCACCAGATTACCATTCCGGAGTTGGACGAGCTCACTTATGGCTATGCCGACCGTTATTACATGGTGATCAGTTCGGCGGTGGATGCCATCAAGCGCAACAATCCGGATCCGGCCCAGCGGCGGTTGGCCCATCAGATCAAACTCAATGGCGTGTTGTCCATGAACGACATTGTCTCCGGCAACGATCCCTATTCGGAGGTCTTCGACCTGGTGGTCGCCGTCACGCTGGAGAGCATCGTTTTGATTGATGAAAACCGCGCCGAGCAGGCCTTTGGCGAACGAGCTCCGGAATTGATCAAAGCCATTCGTACCATGCGGGTCGAGGCGTGGGAACTGGCCGCGAAAGTTCTGAATCAGGACCAACTCGAGCGGCTGGATTACGTCATTCTCGATTGGCGGCGCGCGCACCCGGAGGTGGATCAAGTGGCGTTTGTGAAGTTCGACAACTTCGCGGGAACGCGCGCGACCGGGCTGTTGATCGAACTTAAAGCGGGCAGTGGTTTTCTCGCGCCATTGAGCGAGGCAAGCCAGGTGATGAAGGATTGGGGACGGCTGA
>Ga0265320_10001460_pt1 | contig 17261 bp, 17 predicted proteins | sample 4827metaG_FD_202087 | JGI IMG/M metagenome (GOLD analysis project Ga0265320, IMG submission 202087) | Rhizosphere microbial communities from Carex aquatilis grown in University of Washington, Seatle, WA, United States - 4-8-27 metaG | ecosystem: Host-associated > Plants > Roots > Rhizosphere >...
TCACCACCACCGGTGAAGCGACCGGCACGAACCGCCTCGAAGTCGCCGCCGACCGCGGAAAGATTATCATCGAAGGTTTGAATCTAAAATGGACGCGTACGGATGCACCCGTCACCGCATGGTGCGGCACCCACCCGAAGGGATTTGAGGCTCCGTCAACCAGCCAGCGCGATTCGACTTTCGAAAACACCGGCGGCCAGCATGTTGCAGTATTGCAGAATTTCGTGGACGCCATCCTCGACGGCACTCCCCTGCTCGCCCCTGCGTCCGAAGGCATTCACTCCATTGAGCTGGCAAACGCGATGTTGTATTCGACCTTCATGAACGACACCGTTTCCCTGCCCCTGGATGCCGCCGCCTATGCAGCGGCCTTGGAACGGAAGATTTCGCAAAGCAGCTTTAAGCCATCCCCATCATGAGCGCAAAAGAAGGCCACAACTACGCCCCCGAGGGCAAACCCCGACCCGTGGTAAAGCCCGGCGAATTCAATTTCGCCGCCGCTTATTACGACCACGGCCATATTCACGGCCAAATCAATGGCCTCGCCGAGGCCGGTGCCACGCTCAAATACGTCTACGACCCCGATCCCACGCGCTGCGCCCAGACGTTGCAAAAATTTCCCGGCGCAAAATTAGTGGATTCCTTCGACCGCATTCTGGAGGACCCCGCGGTCCAATTGGTCACCACTGCCGCAATTCCCTGCGACCGCTGCGCCATTGGCTTGAAAACCCTGGCTGCCGGTAAGGATTATTTCACGGACAAGTGTCCGTTTACCACGCTCCAGCAACTGGCGGCGGCGCGGGTCGCGGTGGAACATACCGGTCGCAAATATCTGGTGTATTACAGCGAGCGCCTGCATGTCGAATCAGCGTGGCACGCCTGCGAGCTGGTAAGGCAGGGCGCGGTGGGCCGGGTCCTCCAGGTGCTCCTCCTCGCCCCGCACCGTCTTTCCAAGTCGAGCCGGCCGGAGTGGTTTTTCAACAAGAGCCAATACGGCGGCATCATCACCGACATCGGTTCACACCAGTTCGAGCAGTTCCTCGCCTTCACCGGCGCGCGCAACGCGAAAATCAATTTCGCCCGCGTGGAGAATTTCGCCCATCCGGACAAACCGGGGTTCGAAGATTTCGGCGAAGCTTCGCTCACCACCGATTCCGGTGCTTCGTGTTATTGCCGCGTGGACTGGTTTACTCCAACCGGTTCCCATGCCTGGGGTGACGGCCGGCTTTTCGTGCTCGGCACGGAGGGCATGCTCGAAATCCGCAAATACATGGAAATCGCCCAGCCGGAAATGCATGACCAGATTTACCTCGTGGACCGCCAAGGCGAACGCGTCATTGATTGCCGCGGACGAATCGGCTTCCCCTTCTTTGGCCAGCTCATTCTGGATGTCCTCAATCGGACAGAAAATGCGATGACACAGGAGCACGCATTCCTCGCCGCCGAGCTTTCGCTCCAAGCGCAGAAACTTGCCGATGACCAGCGCGCCAAGCCGTAAAATCCGGCGACGCGCATAGAATCGCGGCCCGGCAACAGCCGGGCCCGGCGATCGTCAAATCCGCGGAGACCCGCGGCTCAACCCCACAAGCGTTTCTTGTGACGATGCGCTTTGGAGCGTTTGCGCCGCTTGTGCTTGTTCATTTTCAAGCGGCGTTTTTTCTTCAGGTTACCCATGGTAATAAGAATCTTGCAGCACCACCATCGCGGAAACGCGACGGGGTGTAAAGGGGTTTTTTACGAAAGGGAGGGGGTGGTGCTCGGGGGGCGAAAAGCACCCGCCCGTCACGCGAACGCGACGGGCGGGCGAACTTTAAGCAGCTAAACCGAACTCAGGGTTTACTTCAAATGGCCGGAAACCAGCTTCGTCATTTCGAACATGCTGACTTTGGCTTTGCCGTTGAACACCGCTTTGAGGGCGGCGTCGGCATTGATGTCACGCTTGTTCTTCTTGTCCTGGAGACCGTGCTTCTTGATGTAGATCCAGAGCTTTTTGGTCAGCTCGGTACGCGGAAGGGGCGTAGCGCCCACGACCGCGGCAAGTTTTTCGTCCGGAGTTACCGGCTTCATAAACGCAGAATTCTTGGCAGGTGTTTTTTTAGGCATACGCGGGCATTTAAGAGGGGGCTCCGAGGGGAAGCAACATAAATTTCACACTTTTTTCCGAGGGGAAACACCCCATTCCCCCGGGGCAAAACCGGCCCGGAAACCAACCCCACCGGTCCCCGCCGCCCGCCCGCGCCGACCGTGTTTAAAAATCATTTCCCATCACCCAAGGTTATCCAAATTCCTTTCCCGGATTTTTACTTTTTACTTTTTAATTCAAAAAAATGGTGCCAGAGGGCGGAATTGAACCGCCGACCAAAGGCTTATGAGTCCTCTGCTCTACCCCTGAGCTACTCTGGCATGGAGGTCCACCGGACGGCGGACCATGGTCGTAAGCTGGCAATCCTATACAAACCCGGCTGCCAACGTCAAGAACTCGACGCAGACCCCCGTTGGAATCCCGCTTGCCTTCCCGTACCAATCGCCAATGCTCTCTATATCATGCACACGCTCTGGCCAGCCAATGAACGCGGAGGATTCCAGCTCGACTGGTTGGATTCGCACCACACTTTTTCCTTCGGCGAGTTTTACGACCCGGCGAAGATTCACTGGCGGCATCTGCGGGTTTTGAATGACGACCGGATCGCTGGCGGCGGCGGTTTCCCGCTCCACCCCCATCGCGACATGGAAATCTTTTCCTACGTAGATGAGGGCGCCCTCGCCCATCGCGATTCCCTCGGCAACACCGCGCAGATCACCCCTGGTCGCGTGCAATTGATGAGCGCCGGCACGGGAGTGCGCCATAGCGAATTTAACCCCTCCCCCACAGACGGTACCCACTTGCTTCAAATCTGGTTTGTGCCGAAGGCCGCCGGCGGCACGCCTAATTATCAGGAATTGGGCTACACTGAAAAGGATCGGGCCAATAAGTTAAAACTTCTGGCTGACCCCCAGGGCCGCGACGGCGCCATGACCATCCGCCAAGCCGTGCAGATTTACACCGCCACCCTCGCCAAAGGCCAAATGCTTGCCCTCCCCCTCGCCGCCCAACAAGGCGGCTGGCTCCAATTGATCAAAGGCGCCCTAACCCTCGACCCAATCGGCGCCAAGCTCTCGCCCGGCGACGGATGCTCCGTTGAAGAAGAACCGAAGCTCACCGCCCACGCCACCGCCAACTGCGAATTCCTCTGGTTCGTATTTGACTAGCCACAAACGCTGGTTCTGTGTTGTCGTTTCGAAAATAGAAATTCAAAATTTTATGACTTCTGCGTTCACTCCCCCCGCCTTTCTCGTTGATTTGCTCGAAGCCCGCTCGCCCACCGGCTCCGAGTTCGAAGCCCAGGTCGTCGTGGACCGGTATATGCGTCCGGCGGCGGACACATATGAGAAGGACGCCCTTGGCAACCGTATCGCCACGCTCAATCCGGGCGGCGACCCCTGCCTATTACTCGCCGGGCACATGGACGAGCTGGGTCTCATTATCAAGTATGTGGACAAAGACGGATTTCTTTATTTCGACACTCTGGGTGGCCATGACCGCAGCGTCATTTCCGGTCGCCGCGTCCAGATCCTGACCAAGGACGGCATCGTCACGGGCGTTACCGGCAAGCGCGCAATCCATTTAATGACCCAGAAAGAGCGTGAAACCATGCCGGAGATCCACCAGATCTGGATTGATATCGGCGCGAAAAGCAAAAAGGACGCCCTGAAGCGCGTTCGCTTGGGCGATCCGGTGGTTTACAATTTGGGCTTTGAATTGCTGTACGGCAGCGTGGGTGCCGCCCGGGCCTTTGATGACAAGACTGGCTGCTACGTCGTCATGGAGACCTTGCGCCGCCTCGCCGAGCGCAAAAAGAAGTTGAAGGCCAAGCTCGTTTCCGTCGCCACCACGCAGGAGGAAATCGGTACCCGTGGCGCCGTCACCGCCGGTTACGCAGTCAATCCGGATTTGGCCATCGCCGTTGACGTGTCACATGCCACGGATTGCCCGGATTCCGACCACAAGCGTTTTGGCGAATACAAACTCGGCGGCGGGCCCATACTGGCGCGTGGCCCGAATATCAATCCCCTTGTTTTCGATCGCTTGGTGGCCTGCGCCGAAAAGGAAAAAATTCCTTATCAGATTGAAACCGAATCGATGCCGACGGGCACGGACGCCCGTGCGCTGCAAATGGCCCGGTCAGGCGTCGCGACCGGATTGGTAGGCATTCCCCTGCGTTATATGCACACCCCGGCCGAAGTCGTGGATCTCGAAGACATTGAGAAATGCGTGCGACTCCTCGAAGCCTTTGCCCTCAGCCTGCAGCCTGGCGAAAAGATGCATTTTTAGGCTGGAAACAGATGTCACCGCCAAGCATTAGCCACGAGCAAACACTGAAAAACGCTGGAACCCAATCCCGGTCGCAAATGAAAAAAATCGCGTCCATGGTAATTCTGGGCGCCACGGCACTGCTGCTTGCGGATTGTGGTGGCGAGGGAAGATTTTCCGCGTGGGAAATTATATTATCAAAATCGTCGGTTTTCGCTTATCTTGGACAGTTCGAAACCAAAACCGTGCACCCCGCATGGATAGTGGAAAGTGAAACTCCAGACGAAGCAATTGTTGCAGTGGGATGGGATACCGACTGGAGATTTGAACGGGCATGCACCATCAAGGTGGACAAAAGTACCAATCGGATATATCTGCAACGGGACGATCTCACTGGGGAGGAGTATTGGGCTCCTGTCACCGATGCCTTTGTACCATTTTCTTAACCTGGGTTCATGCGCGCCTCTTACCTGCTTACTTTCGAACCAAGGCGACCTCAGTCCCCCGTATCCTTAAACGGGTTCAACACGCACAGCCCGGGCCGCTGAAAATCTTTTTTATTTCCCGTCACAATCGTCAAGTCAAGCCACCACCCGCGGGTCGCCCCGGCGCTTGGCTGGCTGGCTGAGCACATCCGCATCGAGTAAATAGTTCACAGCTTCTTTCGATGGGGATATTCACGGCGGCAGGGCGGCAATTCGACCATATCCAGGGGACATTGTTTGAGCACCTCCAGCCAATCGGGCTTGGAGGCAAGCCGCCGAAAAATAAAGGCGTCCTCCTCGGCGTCAAAATCCACCTGAAAATGCTCGCCCGGCGTCGTGGGCGCGACGGCCGCCGGCACGGTCAAACGATGTTTGGAATCCAAAGTTACAAACATGGTGGGATAATTTCACATTGGATTGAAACAGACAAGCATCTGCAACCGACCGTGGAGGATGAATTTGCAGCGACGTAGCGCTGAGCTTCAGCCAGCGCTTCTTTGATGTTCGGATGATCCAAAGCGCTGGCTAAAGCTCAGCGCTACGTCGCCGCAAAATGACCACCGCCCAAGAATTGCCCTTGCCCGCGCGGCCCGGTTCTTGCTACCGTCAGCCCACTCTTATGTCACTCATCGAAGCATTGGCAGAACGCCTGGTCCGGCATCCGAAGCGCGTGGTGTTTCCGGAGGGCTCCGACCCGCGTATTCTCCAGGCGGCCCGCCAGTTTGCCACCCGCAAGCTGGGTGTGCCCATCCTCCTTGGCGACCGCACTCTGATTAAGGAAAACGCCGCCCGGCTCGACTTGCGGCTGGACGGCCTGCGCATTCTCGAGCCCGAGCGCGCCGATGAGTTTCCCGAATTTGTCAAAAAATTCCAGGGCCTGCTCCGCTTCAAGGGGCTCGACGAGGTCTCCGCCCGCGACTATGTGGCGAACAGCAATTACTTCGCCGCCATCATGCTGGCCACGATGGGGGCCGACGCGGTCGTTGCAGGGGCCACTCATTCCGCGGCCAGCGGCCTGCGCCCGCTCTTTCAAGTGTTGACGCTGCAGGAGGGCGTGAGCACGGCCTCCTCCATGGCCATTGCCGAAACCAGCCACCCGCACCTCGGCATTAATGGGCACCTTTTTCTTGCGGACTGCGGCGTCCTGCCCAATCCCACGGCCGAGCAGCTCGCCGACATTGCTGTCACCACCGCCACGCTCGCGCATCACTTGACCAATCAGACGCCGCGGGTGGCCATGCTCGCCTATTCGACCAAAAGCCGCGATCCGAAAAGTCCGGTCATTGGCAAAGTCCAAGTCGCGACCGCCCTCGCCCAGCGCAAAGCGCGGGAACGGGGTCTCGTCGCCGATATTGACGGCGAGCTCCAGCTCGACGCCGCCCTCGATCTTGTCACCGCCAAACAAAAGGGCGTGGACAGTTCCGTCGGTGGCCACGCCAACGTGCTCGTTTTCCCCGACCTGAACAGCGGCAACATTGCCTTGAAGATGCTGCAACTCGTCGCTGGAGCGCGCACCTATGGGCAAATCATCACCGGCCTCACCCGTCCCGCCGCCGAAATCAGCCGCGGCGCCAGCGCCCATGACATCTTCGGTACCGCAGTGGTTGTCGCCGCCCAAGCGGTGGATCACAGTTTTCTGTATGGCCAAAAGGCGTAGCTTGGGACCGGAGGGGTATTTTAATCCATGTCTGAATTGCTGAATGCTGAGCACTGAATGCTGAAATAACGCCAACCACACAAAGTTTACCAACCGCTGCCGACGAGCTTTCCACCAGAATTCAGCAATCAGAATTCAGTATTCGCGTATCCCATGCCTGACGAAATTCGCCAGCCGCTGCTCGCCCAGTCGAGCTTCACGGACGGCAGTGATAAAACGCTGCTGGCCGCGCCGCGCAACGTCATAACAAAACGCATCTTCGTGGCGGCCACGCGCATGAACGAGGGCAAGACGACCGTCTGCCTCGGCCTTTTTGCCGCGCTCCGCTCGCTTTCGCCCAGCGTCGGCTACATCAAGCCCATCGGCCAGCGATTTGTCGAGGTCCAGGGCGCGCGCATTGATGAGGACTCGCTGCTGCTCGACAGCATCTTCCAGGTGGAGGTGCCCATCGAGGCCATGAGCCCCATTGCCGTGGACTCCAGCTTCACCCGGCGCTACCTGGCCAATCCCGCAGAAAACCTCCCCCTGTTGACCGACCGCATGTGCCGCGCCTTCGACCGCGTCGCGTTCCACAAAGACTATATCATCATCGAAGGCACCGGCCACGCCGGCGTCGGCGCGATTTTTGACATGTCCAACGCCCAGGCCGCGAAATTATTCAAGGCCAAGGTCATCATCGTCTCCGAGGGCGGCATCGGTCGCCCGGTGGACGAAATCGCCATGAACAAGGCGCTCTTCGACAAACACGGAGTCGAAGTCATTGGGGCGATTTTGAACAAATGCCTGCCGGACAAGATTCCGCAGGTGATCGAGCACGCGGGCAAGGGTCTCGCGCGTCTCGGCGTGCCGTTGCTGGGTGCCATCCCGCTGCAAAAACCGCTCACCGCGCCCAATCTTTCCCAAGTCGTGGATGAGATCAGCGGCCGCTGGCTCAACGGCCGCGCGCAGGGTCTCAACGAGCGTGTCCTGCGCATCGTCATCGGCGCCATGACGGCCAAAGGCATGATGGACTACCTGCAACCCGGGGTGCTGATGCTGACCCCCGGCGACCGCGACGACATCCTGCTCTCGGCCATCGCGCAGGCCAGCCTGACGGGCAAGAAGATTATTTCGGGTGTCATCCTCACGCGCAACATCATGCCCCACCCGCGCCTGCTCGAAATGTTACACCAGACCAATATTCCAGTGGTCATCACCGATGACGAAAGCTATGCTGTGGCTTCGAAGATTGTCAATATGACCATCAAGACCCAGCCGCACGACACCGACAAAATTCCCATCATCAAGCGGCTCATTCTCGACAACGTGGACCTGCAAAAGATTTTGCACGCGTTTTGAGGCAAACAAAACCCCAAACCCACCCCGCCCCATGAGTGAAATCTTCCAAGCCAGCCGCTGGACCGCGGGAAACCTCTTTTTCCCGACCACCATTCAAGTCACGCCAAATGCGGTGGTCCGCCGCAAGCGCGCGTGGTTCAGCGTGGATGAAATTAGCGTCAGCATGGCCAAAGTGGCGTCGGTCCATATTAAGACCGGCCTGATTTGGTCGAATATCCTGATCGAATCCTCCGGTGGCTCCGACCCACTGGCCAGTCACGGGCACACCAAAAGTGACGCCCGTCGCATAAAGGAATTGATTGAGCAATACCAAGGGCAGCCGGAGAACCGCCCGGAATTGAATGCAGGTTGAGATTCGGCTCCGCCGGCCGGGGCAATCATCATCCAATCCTCAGCGCAGAGGCATCACAAGCCGCGCATGGTGGCATAACTTGATTACTCTTTCGCATCCAGGCCGTAATCATCCAACTAAGCTTTGATCGTGGACAAATCCGTCGGACCATCCACGCAGCCGAGAAATTCCTTCAGCGCTTCGCGCATATTGACGCCACCTCCATCCCGCATGCCTTCCGTCATGGTTTGGCGCGCCGCCTCCGAATACGTGAGCTTGCGCGCCTTCGCCCACCGGCGCAGGCGGGAGTCGAGCTCCTTGGGCAATTTGACCGTGCGGGAAACCATGGCAATTGCCTGACCCCAGCGCCTTACCATGGTCAAACCTGTTTCCCCTGCCAATCGCCGATTATAATCGTTGTCACCGTATTGGATTGCCAAGCGGATTAAGTATTTGGATGGTCTCCGTCAACGCGCCCACCCCGGCGCACTCCCCAAAGGATTCTTATGAATAATGTCATGCAGAACCTCGGCTTGCTGGTGGTCTTTATCATCGTCGGTGGCGGCGTGGGCATCACCTTAATCATGCTCGCCGCCACCCTCCTGCCCAAAATCCTGGAAAAATTCACCCCGGCGCTGGACGAGGAAAAAGAAATCGCGCGCGGCAACCGGGCGGTTGCCGAATATTTCGGTCGCGTCGTTTCCGCCGGTATCCTCGGCATGAGCATCATTGTGGCGGCCGCCGTGCTCGGCGGCATCATCGCCGCCCTCTATTAATTTGTCGCGGACCCGCCCCCGGAAAGGTTTGGCCCCCGTCCAGCCCCCATGAGGAAATTATCCCTATACTGTTTACTTGCCTGGTTGTTCGCGGCCACTGCGTGGGGTCGCGGTGGTGGCGGCTGCCTGGCCGAAGGGACCTTGATCGAGACGCCCTCGGGTCTGCGGGCGATTGAATCCCTCCGGCCCGGAGATGCCGTCTGGTCGCCGACTCCAACTGGCCTGCAGAAGTCCACCGTCGCTGCCTGTTACCGGGTGGAACCCGACGAAATCGTACGCATCGAACTTTCCGGCCGTGTGCTGCTGGCCACTCCCGAACATCCCATTGAAATTGCCGCCGGGGTTTTCCGCAGCGCGGGGGAATTGCGGCCCGGCGACGATGTGTTGGTTTCGCAGGGTGGCCGGCTCGAATTTACCCCGGTTGTTGCCGTCAACCGCACCAAAACGACGATGGCCGCTTACAATCTATTGGTGGCACCAGCCGGAACCTTTTTGGCCAACGGTGTCGCCGTTCACAATAAAGGCTGTTTTCTGCCGGATACGCCTGTCTTACTGGCCGATGGCACGTCGCGAGCCATTTCCACGCTTCATGCAGGCGACGTCGTTTTAGCGTTTCAGACTGATGGAACCACCCTGGCCGCCGAGGTGCACAACATCATCACTTACGACGTTGACGAATATTGGGAAGTTTCCACCACCGATCGCCAGGTCCGCGTCACGGAGGAACATCCATTTTACGTCGGGGCGGGCACGTTCAAGACCCTTTCGGCCCTGCACGTCGGCGACGTTATTTACGTCTATGACGGCCACGGCCTTGCGCCGCAGCCCATCGTGCGGATGCAGCGAGTGGTCGCGAAGGTCAAAGTTTACAATCTGCAAGTGGACAATCCGAACACTTATTTTGCCGATGGCATTGCTGTTCATAATAAAGGTGGCGGCGGATGCCTGGCCGAAGGCACCTTGATCAATACTCCTGCAGGGTTGCGTGCCATTGAAACACTCCGGCCCGGCGATGCCGTTTGGTCCCCCACCCCGGACGGTTTGCAACGCTCGACCGTGGCGGCATGTTACCGCGTCGAACCCGATGAAATGGTGCGCCTTGGGCTCGCGGACCGTATCTTGCTTGCCACGCCGGAACATCCCATCGAAATTGCCCCGGGAGTTTTTCGCTGTGCGGGTGACTTGCAACCCGGAGATCAGGTGTGGAGTTGGAAGAACGGCCAATTGGAATATAGCAAAGTGATTACTGTTTCCCGGGCACCAACCACGCTCGCCGCCTTCAACCTCCTGGTTTCGCCCGCTGGAACGTTCCTGGCCAATGGCGTCGCGGTTCACAACAAAGGTTGCTTCCTGCCCGACACGCCCATCTTGCTGGCCAATGGTTCCACCCGTGCCATTTCCACGCTCCAGCCCGGGGACAAAGTCCTGGCATTCAAGATCGATGGCACCACCATTTCCTCCACGGTGCGCAACATCATCTCCTACGATGTCGAAGAATACTGGGAGGTTTCCACCGCCGACCGGCAGGTGCGCGTCACCGCCGAACATCCGTTCTATGTTGGGGCAGATACATTTAAGACCATCGCCGCCCTGCACGTCGGCGACACTATTTATGTCTACGATGGCCATGGCCTTAATCCGCAACGCATTCGGCGGATGCATCACGTCAACGCTCCGGTCAAAGTCTACAATCTGCAAATCGATTTTCCCAACACGTATTTTGCGGATGGCTTTGCCGTCCATAATAAAGGCGGAGGCGGGTATTATGGGGGAGGCAGCGGCGGAGGCGGCGACGCTGATCCCATGGTGGTGCTGTTTGTTGTCGGGGGCATATTTGTCTACGTCGCTGGCTCTGTAATCTATCAATCCTGGCAGAAGAAAAGCGAAAACCTCGACTTTCTCTTCTCCCGCGCTCAAATCGCCCGCAAGGCGGACAAAACCGCCAAATTGCTTGATTTCCTCAGCAAGACCGACCCCGCCATGACCGCGGCCAAACTCGAGGAGACCGCGCGGACAACTTTCCTCAAATTGCAGGACTGCTGGCAAAAGCGGGCCTATGCGCCCATGCAACCCCTGCTCACGGACCATCTCTACGCCGAACACACTTCGGAAATCGCCGGGATGGTACGTAATCACGAAGTCAATTTGATGGCATCGTTGGGAGTCGAACACATCGACATTGTCAACGTCCGCTACACCGAAGATCCCGACCACCGCGAGTTCACCGCCCTCATTACCGCCCACGCCCGCGATTATTATGAGGACGACCGCACGGGCCGCTTTTTGCGCGGGGACGACGGTCCCGAGCAGTTCCAGGAATTCTGGATCTTTCAACTCTTCAACGGTGCCTGGCGCCTGCGGGAAATCGAACAATCGCGCGAATCCGACGCCCTCAAAACGGAAAACTTCTTCGAACAATTCACCGACACGGGCGTAAAGAACATCTACGGCGACCAGGCCGCCGCCCAAGCCGGACCCGCCGGCCCCTGGCAGGGGAAGGCCGCAGGCGACAAGGCCACCCGCATCGAGCGGATGCTCAACTTCCTCGCCAAAACTGACAAACTATGGGACCGCCAGCGCATGTTGGATCGCGCCCGCGCGGTATTCGTCCAGGTCATCTCCGTACGCGAAGGCGGCGACCCGGCCAAAGTGCCTGACAACCTCCTGTTCCCCGATGTTGCCGCCCACCTCCGCGCCGACATCGCCGCCAACCAACAAGCCGGTCGCAAAGTCGAGTTCCGCAATCTCTGCGTCCGCAAAGTCGAACTCATCCTCGTGCGCAATTTTGCCGACAACACCCGCGACGAGTACGTCGTGCGCATCAGCGCCCATGCCCAGCGCTGCACCAGCCAGAACGGCAGCCAGACCGTCCTCGACGACTACGTCACCCCCTTTACGGAATATTGGACCTTCGGCCGACTCGACCGCGACTGGAAGCTCAAAGAAGTCCTCCCCCCAGCCGAGGGCGAAAAGGACGTTACTGCCGAGAACCTCGACGAGGACAGCAGCCCCCAGCAAGTCCAGTGGTATTACTCGCAAACCCGGGCGAATTAGCGGCATTCGCCACGTTTTCCCTCATCAATTCGGTATCGCGCCTCGCAGCCGGACAGGCTGCCGCCGTTAATCCAGGGCGTAATCACATAAACGCCACCTGCACGTACCCGAGCGCGATGTTCGCCCCCATGGCGGTAATCATGATGGCCGCCGCCCGCGGAAATTGCTTGGCCTGCGTAAAATTCATGATGAGCGCCAGCAACACCGCTCCCGAGATGATCTGGTCCGCCTGCACCGTCGCCGCAATCTTTCCGAAATCATTCAAAGAAAACACCCACGCCAGAATCTGGTTGCAGAGCGACACCCCGACCGCCACCAGCGTTGCTTCGCGCCAAAGTATCGGAAAATCCTTCCAGTGAAACGCCCCCTTTAACACGAACGTCATTAAAACTGTTTTCAAAAGCAAACCCGCCAAAAACCCCTGCCACGTGTCCGTCCGCGCCCAGGGCGACAATTCCGCCGCGGGACTGGTCCCACTGGCCCCGGCGGCAGTGGCTTGGGCCAGCAGCGATGCCGTCCCCGCGCCGCCTGCGCTCCCCGGTCCCAGGGCTTTCGTTATCACCCCAGACAACGGCGTGCCCTGCGGGACAATTGATGTCGTCGAAAAGTCGCTGATGATCTTTTCCGACTCTTGATCGCTCGTGGACTGTCCCGCGTAGGGCGCAACCATCGAAGCCGGTGTGGTGCTCGCAGCCACCGCCACGGTCGCTTTGGCCGCAACGCTCGCCGAAGCGGCCGCTGCTACGGGCTTCGCGGCTGGCAATACTGTCGGAGCCGGGGCCGCTGACGCGGCAACGCCCGCCGGTCGCAATGCCTCCGGCACGTCGCCGTCAATTTCCGTCACCAAATTATTGCTCAGCACGATCAGCAGGCCGCCCTTGTAGATCATCCGCTCCGCCGCGCTGCTACCCACATCGCCCTGCGGCTCGCCCAAGGCCTTGACAATGTCATCGCGGGTCAAGTTGTCCCGCCAGGGATGGGCGGGGGTTTGACCCGAGGCCGGGGCCATCCCCCAAAGCGTCATCATCATCGCCAAAAGCATCAACCGAGCCCAATGCCGGGCCTTGGCCGAAGCGCCCAATGGTTGAAAGGTTGGCATGGAGTGCAAATGCGAACGCTTGCGCATTGGGCGATATCTTCCCATCTTTACGACTTCGGAGCAAGCGCGAACGCCGTTGAGGTAATCCCATTCCTTATCCTTCTCGTTTCCCTGCTCCTCCTTCTGCGCACTCAAATAACCCGTCTCAGATTTCAGAATCCCCGCTCCCTGCTCCACGCTCCAAGTTTTCACCCTTCTCGCCCTTTACTCATCTTTCATGTCCTCTTCTCCCCGCGTGGTCATTGCTGGTGGCGGCGCCGCCGGCTTCTTCGCCGCCCTCGCCTGCGCTGAAGCCAATCCCAAGGCATCCGTGCACATTTTTGAGCGCAGTCCCGAAGTGCTCGCCAAGGTGCGCGTGTCCGGCGGTGGTCGCTGCAATGTCACTCACGCCTGCTTTGACCCTGCCGAGCTGGTGAAGAATTATCCGCGCGGCGCCCGCGAACTCCTCGGGCCTTTCCACCGGTTCCAGCCGCGCGATACCGTCGAATGGTTCGAGGAACGTGGCGTCGAATTGAAAACCGAGGAGGATGGCCGCATGTTCCCGACAAGCGATTCGTCGCAAACCATCATTGACTGCCTGACCCGCGAGGCAGCCCGGCTCAATGTCCACATCCGCACGGGCTGCGGCATCGCCGAGGTGTTGAAAAAGGACAAAGCTTTCGCGGTGATACTCACGGAAGACGGCACGGTTGAATGCGACTGTCTCCTCCTGGCCACCGGCGGCTCACGCGGGCTGAAAGGCCACGGCCTCGCCGAATCGCTCGGGCACACCATTACGGCGCCGGTGCCGTCACTATTCACCTTTCATGTGGACGACCCGCGCGTCCATGCCTTGGCCGGCATATCCGTTCCGAACGCCCGCGTCCGGGTGGTCGGCACCGACCTGGATGAGGCGGGGCCGCTGCTCATCACGCATTGGGGCCTGAGCGGGCCGAGCATCCTGCGCGCCTCCTCCTGGGGCGCGCGGCTCATCGCGGAGCGCGACTATAAATTCAGCATCCAGATTCAGTGGCTCGCCGACCACGACCATAAGCGGGTGATGAATGAGATTCACGAAGCCCGCATCCATTTTGCGCGGAAGCACGTCGCCCTGTGGTCGCCGATGGGCCTGCCACAGCGCCTCTGGGAGCGCCTCGTCACCGCGGCGGGCATCAACGAGGACATCACCTGGAACACCCTTTCGAAAAAGGACTCCGAAGCCCTCGCCCACCAGCTCTGCGCCGGGGAATACAAGGTTAATGGCAAAAGCATGCACAAGGAGGAATTCGTGACCTGCGGCGGCGTGGCGCTCAAGGAAGTGGATTTTCGCACCATGCAAAGCCGGGTCTGTCCGGGTTTGTATTTGGCGGGGGAGGTGCTGGATATTGACGCGATTACGGGTGGATTTAATTTTCAGTCGGCGTGGACGACCGGGTGGATTGCGGGGAACGCGATGGCGATGTAACGCTGATTTTTATTTGAACGTTGTCGCCAGAATTCAACTTCATGATCATTCCAGAAATCGTTGCCGGAATTGATGTCGGAGGCCCAAGAAAGGGCTTTCATGCGGTCGCATTACAAGACGGAACCTATCTGGACCAATTTGTCTCACATGAAGCTGCAAAGGTCGCAAGCTGGTGCCGTCAGGTTGGGGCAAGCTACATCAGCGTGGATGCTCCTTGCCGCTGGAGTAACACCGGCCGCACCCGCCCCGCCGAGAGCGAATTGAAACAGGAGAAAATCGGGTGCTTTTCCACTCCCAGCCGTGAGGCCGCTGAAGCACATTCAAAAAATTATTATGGATGGATGTTAAACGGTGCCGATCTGTTCAAGTGTCTCGAAACAACGCACCCCCTGTATGCTGGAGAATTCAAGCAGTTGTCACCTCTCCACTGCTTCGAAACCTTTCCGCATGCAGTGGCATGCGCTTTGGAGGGGAGTATCGTCTCCGCCAAGAAGAAATCTTCGATTCGTCGCGCTTTGCTTAAACGGGCCGGAATGGATGAGAGTAGATTGACCAACATTGACCAGCTTGATGCCGCGCTCTGTGCGCTCACAGCCCTATATTTCGCCCGAAATGAATTCAGATCTTATGGCGAAGTTTTGACCGGCTTAATTGTGGTACCGAATAGGACATTGCCAAAATAATTGTCTTGTTTCGTCATTGTTTTCATTTTGTCTTTCCAAGTCCCGCAGGGACGAAAGAAGGTAACCCACCAATTTATTGGTGGGCAGGCTCATGAGTGAAAATCGAGTCCCGGAGGGACGACAGAAAAATCCGGGGATTCTTTCGTCCCTCCGGGACTCGATATCTCTTCGGAGTAGCCTCCCAGCATTAAAATGCTGGGTTACCTTCTGCCGTCCCTGCGGGGCTTTACCCCAGCTCACCTCCTCGCCTCCCGCAATCGAATCTAAACCGGCTTGGCCCGGCCGCCGACGAGGGCTTCGGCCTTTTGGAAATCGGCGACCAGGTCAAGCGTGCCGCAATCGAGGCAAATGTTCGCCTGCAGCTTAACATCGCTGGACTTTAAGGAAAATACTTTCGCATTTTCCGGTTGAAAATGAATGCGGCCCGTGGAATTAAGCACGCCCGGTTCCAGCCGGGTGCCGCCGCAGCGCAAACAAGTCTTGGAATTGCTCATAAGGGTACCGGCGATAAGGCGACACGCCCGCACGGCACCCAGATTATTAGATTCGAGTGGCATCCGGCGAGCTTCCAATTTACTCTCCCAACACACCCATGCTCCGCTCCGTCAACCCCGCCACCGGCGAACTCACCGCCGAATTCGCGCCGAATTCGATTCCTGAAATTGGCGGCGCGGTGGAGGCAGCCAACGCGGCTTTTGGGCAATGGCGGCGCGTACCCGTCGCCGCCCGGGCGGAAAAATTGCGGGGTTTGGCCAAAATTCTTCGGGGGCAAGTCGACCATTGCGCCCACCTTGCGACCGGGGAAATGGGCAAGCCCATCACCGAGGCCCGGGCCGAAATCGAAAAATGCGCCTGGTGCTGCGAATACTATGCCGAGCATGGCCCGGCCATGCTGGCAGAGGAACCGGTGAAGACGGAGGCCCGCGAAAGTTTCGTCACGTTCCAGCCGCTGGGCGTTATTCTGGCGGTGATGCCGTGGAATTTTCCGTTTTGGCAGTTTCTGCGCGCCGCAGCGCCCATTCTCCTTGGCGGCAATGCGATCGTCCTCAAACATGCCTCGAACGTTCCGCGTTGCGCCCTGGCCATTGGACACCTGTTTCGCGAAGCGGAATTTCCCCAAGACCTCGTGCGCGTCATCCTCACCGGCCCGGAAGGGGCCACCGCCGCACTCAAGCATCCGCTGGTCCGCGGGGTGACGCTGACCGGCAGTGCGGCGGCGGGCGCGCAAATCGCGGCGGTCGCCGGGTCGGTCCTCAAAAAATGCGTGATGGAGCTGGGCGGCAGCGACCCCTATCTCATCCTCGCCGACGCCGATCTCGACCATGCGGCCAAACTGTGCGCGCAATCGCGCTGCAATAATTCCGGGCAGACTTGCATCGCGGCCAAACGCTTCGTCGTCATCGAAAGCGTCCGCACCGCATTTGAAAGAAAGCTGATTCACGAACTTCAGACCTACGCCCCCGGCGCCCCCCTCGACCCAGCGACCAAGCTCGGCCCGCTGGCCCGCGCTGAGGGCCGCGCCGCCCTGCAAATCCAGGTGGACGCCAGCATCACCGCCGGGGCCACGCTCATCCTTGGCGGCACACCCATTTCCGGCCCGGGCAACTATTATCCGCCCACGGTGCTAACCGGCGTAAAGCCGGGCATGGCCGTTTTCGACGAGGAAACCTTCGGCCCCGTCGCTGCCATTGTCTCCGCCAAAGACGAAGCAGACGCCATCACCCTTGCCAATAAACACCACTACGGCCTCGGCGCGGCCGTGTTCACCCGCGACTTGGCCCGTGGCCGCCGCATTGCCGTTACCGAACTCGAAGCCGGTTTCTGCGCGGTGAATGACTTCGTCAAGAGCGACCCCCGGCTGCCCTTTGGCGGCGTGAAACAATCCGGTTACGGCCGCGAACTGGGCTTGTTTGGCGCCCGCGAATTCGTGAATATCAAGAGCGTGGTCATCCGGGACTAGCACCGATTGGCGGCCTCGGTGGTGGCCTTTTCTTAATTTTTACTTTTTAATTCTTAAATTCCAAGATGTCCAAGAAAAAGACC
>Ga0265320_10001461_pt1 | contig 17253 bp, 12 predicted proteins | sample 4827metaG_FD_202087 | JGI IMG/M metagenome (GOLD analysis project Ga0265320, IMG submission 202087) | Rhizosphere microbial communities from Carex aquatilis grown in University of Washington, Seatle, WA, United States - 4-8-27 metaG | ecosystem: Host-associated > Plants > Roots > Rhizosphere >...
TCCTGGAAGCTATAGAGATCCACGTCCTTGACAACCGCCCGCGCGGCGTCCGTCCCGTTGAAGATAATGCACTCGGACTGCGAGCCGCCGTGCGGCGTGGTGTTGCGGATCGTCAGGTTCTCCAGCGTGAACCCGGCATCCCGCTGCGCCAGGAGCACGGCGCGGCGGTAGATCGGCTGGCCATCGTCATCGGGGCTCTTGCCGGCGGGCGAGTAGGGATTGCCGTCAAAGGCGCTGAACCCCGCGTTGTTGGCATAGGCGAGGATGGTTCCCTTCCGGTCCTCCCCGCGCAGGGTGATGTTGTCCTTGTGGCGGAAGGCGACGATTTCCGTGTAGAGGCCCCGCCGGACGAGGATGGTCACCGGAGCGGTGTTGCCCTCGGGAATGAAGTCCAGCGCCCCCTGCACCGTGCAGAAGTCGCCGGTGCCGTCGCCCGCGACGGTCAGCCGGCCGGCGCCCGGGGCGGGCGGCGCGGCGCGGGTGGAGAATTCCCAGACCGTGGACCCGAGGCCGGCATACGGCGTGGCGCCGTCCAGGAAGACACCGTCGTCGATCGTCACGCGGTACGTCCGGCCATAGGTCAGGGAACCGTGCCGGGGAAAGATCACGGCATCGGTGCCGATCACCAGCACCGGGTGGTAGTGGAATCCGTCGATGCCCCCGATGGACTGCGTGGGGGTCCAGGGCTGCGGAGGCTGCCGACGGCGGGTGCCCGCCAGCACCGGAGCCGTCGCCGGGGCTGTGCCGGCTGGCGGCGCGAGGTCGATGGTCTCGACCACCGCGCCGGTCGCGGCGTCGGTGATCCGGATGGCCCCGGCCCGGCCCACGGTGGGCGCGGTGACAAAGCCCAGGCGCAGCGGCGCGTCCGGGGGAATGTCCCTGGCCCGCGCGGCCGGGAAGTTGTCCTTGAGGTAGAGCGCGAGCTTCACCGACGCGGCCGCATCCTTCACCGCCGCCATCGGCTCCGCCGGGGTTTGGGCCCGGAGCGCCGGGAGCAGGGCCGCGGACAGGGACAGGACGCCAACGAGCGGGATATTCATGGGGTACGAAGCCGGGGGAAGCTTGGGGTTGAAGCGGGTTATCGGGCGGGAGTCAAAATCCCCGTGGCGGCCTCGCGGCGAAAATACCCCGGAACCTCTGCCGCGGCCCCTCGTCGAGCAGTTCCATGATCAAGACCCTGTGGCGATGCTGCCTTGGAGCCTGCTTCGTGATCGGAGCCCTTTCCCTGCGCGCGCAGACGGTCGCGCCCAAGCCGGTGAGCACGCCGTCCCCCGGCTATCCCGAGTCCCTGACCGACACGGGCCTGAGCGGCCAGGCGGAGGTCGACATCACGATCAAGGCCGACGGTTCGGTGGCCGACCCGGAGCTCGGCATGGCCACCCACCGGGCGTTCGGCAAGGCGGCCATGACCGCGGTCCGGTTTTGGAAGTTCCAGCCGGGAACCCGCGACGGCGTGGCGGCGGATATCCGGGTGACCGTGCCCTTTGTCTTCACCGCTCCGCTAAACCAGCAGGTCACCGCGCTGGCGAAGCGGAAGGTGTTCGTGACGATCTCCGACCCGGTCCTGAGCCAGAAGGACGGTCCGAAGCTGAAACCGAAGAAGGACTTTGCCTCCGTCTATTCCCGGCCGATCGACGGCAAGGACGTCGACCAGACAGTCCAAGTGGACTTTGTCGTGGCGCCCGACGGCACCACGCTCAACCCGAAGATCGTGGGCAGTCCGCCCAAGGACTTTGAGCTGGGCTCGCTGCTCACGGTGGCCCGGGCCGCCTACAATCCGCCGCTGAAGAACGGGCAGGGCGTATACGTCGAGGCTTCGGTGAAGCTGCATTTCACCAGCGAGCGCTCCGACCGCTATGGCGAGGGCATGGGGGGCGGCAGTCGCGGTGGAGGCGGGATGGGCGGAGGGGGCGGCAGCCGCGGAAGCGGCGGCATGGGTGGTGGTGGCGGCGGGATGGGCCGCTGACCCTTCAGGGCCGCGCCGCGAGGGGTCCCGGGCCCAGTTCCGGCTTGAGCCGGAAGGCGCGGTCGTATTCGGCCGCGGCTTCCTGGCGGCGTCCCGCCATGAGCAGGGCGCCGGCCAGGTTGTAGTGGGTCAGCGCGGAATCGGGCGCGAGCTGGAGGGCCCGCTCATCGCTTGCAATGGCCTCGGGCACACGGCCGGACCGCAGCAGGGCCGCGCCCAGGTTGTTCGAGGCGTCGGCGAAGTCGGGCCGGGCGCGCAGCGCGTGCTCGTACTGCGCGATCGCCTCGGGCTCGCGGCCCGCCGCCATCAGGACGTTGCCCAGCCGGTAGCGCTGGTCGGCGTAGTGCTCGAGGCTGAGCGCCCCGATGAATCCAAGGGAGGCCACGAGCGCCAGGCCCCAGGCTGCGCGCGCGACCTGGAGCCAGAGCGGCCGGCCGGCGAGGACATGCTCCAGCCCGAGGACGCCGATGACCGCCAGCAGTGCCAGCGACGGGAGGAAATCCATCTCGTACCGGCTGCAGTTGCCATAGAACAGGCAGAGGATCACGGCGGAACTCGCGAAAAGCAGGATGGCGGCGAGTGCAAACCGCCGAAGGCTCATGCGCCGATCCCCCATCCGGCCACGCCAGGCGAGGGGCAGGGCGAAAGCCCCGAGGAGGAAGGGAAGGTTGGTCAGGACCCCGAAGGGATCCTCGATCGCCGCGTGGCCGTCGGGGGCGGGCAGCAGGGACCGGGCCTCGGCGACGAAGGGAAAATGCCCGGTCCACGTCGCGGGTTGGAGGAAATAGACCCAGAAATTGAAGCCGAGATAGCCCGCGCTGAAATGGACGGCGGAATCCTGCCGGTACAGGCCGAGCTGATAGCGTTCGCCAAAATCAAGGGGCCCGCTGAAGCGCGCCCCGTTGTAGACCATCAGGCCGAGCCCGCAGAGGAGGAGTGGAACGGCGGCGCAAAGGAGGAGCCGGCCGAGGTTGCGCCGGTCGCCGGGTGCGGATCCCAGGGGAACGAGGACGATGGCCGAGCCGAGGAGGAGGGAGGGACGCGATCCGACCGCCAGGCCCATCGCCAGGCTCGCCGCCAGCACCCACCGGGCGCGATGGGCGTCGTCGTGGCAGGCCCGCCACACCGCGAGGAGCGCGAGCATGGTCAGGGCGTACCCGCACGCGATGGGAACCTCCCAGACGTCCGCCTTTTGCAGGAGAATCGTCGCGCTCGTCGTCAGTCCCAGCGCGAGCGCGAGTGCGGCCGCCACCGCCGTCCGCACGCCCGGGAAATGGCGGCGCCAAAGGCCGTGCAGGATGCCCAGGCTGGCGAGGAAACCCACGCTGCAGAAGATCGCCACGGCGGTCCGCTGGAAGAGGTAGTCCCCCGTCAGGGCGGCCCAAGGCCAGAAAAGCAGCAGGGCGGGCACCGCCCCGAAATAGAGGTACAACTTCCCGCCGAAATAGCTGAGGTCGTCGAGGCCGTAGGGGATCGCCCGATAGACCGCATTGGCGGCCGGGTCGTAGGGATCGGCGAGCTGCCGCAGTCCGGCCGGCGCCTCCTTCGCGAGGCTAACCTGGCCCCGCTGGAACCCCTCGACCAGGAGGTTGTAGTCCTCGTCGCGCGCCGCCGCCTTGCCCCATTCGGTCACGTTGGCGGCCGCCAGCGCGAGGAATAGTCCCGCAACCCCGACGCCAATCAGCCCGAGGACGGCGGCATGAGCGGATGGGCGCTTCATCCCCGCCAGCTTGCTAGGGCGCGGGCGCCTTGGCGATCTCGACCGCGAACGCGTAGGTGGGCCCAAACATGTTCGAGCGGAAGACGATGAACCGGGCGTCCGGGGTGAAGCTGACGTTGGGCTCCAGCTTGAAGTTGTGCTTCGACATGTTCACGAGCCGCTCGGCGTGGAAGAGCCCCATCTCGATCAGGTTGGGACCGCGCACCATCAGCGGATCCACCACCCGCTCCGGATGAAAGAGGTAGAGCCACTGCGCCCCGGGAGAGCGCCCGCCATCCCCGCAGAACAACGTGTCGTCGGGCGAGGAGTTGAAATGGATGGACCACTCATGGCCCTCGTAGTGGTACCAGATCCGCTTCCCCGTCTCCACGTTGTAGCCGGCGACATAGCCGACGATCGGGAGGGTGTAGTTGGCGTGGTCCAGGCCCCGCTCCTTCCCGTCGGTGTAGGTGTGCCGGCCAAAGTTCAGGTCGTACCAGATCGTCTTGCCGTCGCGGCTCCACCATTCGTGGCCGGGGCCCTCCATTTCCATCGTCCGCTGGTGGACGAGGGTATTTTGGGTCCCGTCCGTCCGGATGGTCCAGATTCGGTCCACCTGCACCTTGACGCCCTCATGGCAGTACATGAGGAGCGTGGGATCGGTGGGGGAGAATTCCAGGTGGTTGAGCCAGTTCGTGTTGTGTTCCAGGAGGACCTTCACCCGTCCGGTGCGCAGATCCATCGTGAACATGGTCATGGGCAGCCGCGCCGCCAGGCGGGTCGCCATCATATCCAGCTTGTTGTCCGGCATGTCCATCTCGTGGGCCTGGCCGGCCTTGGCGAGGCCGTCGTAGTTGCCCCCGGCGCTCGCGTCGCCCTCGATGAACGTGCCGCCGCCCAGGGTCTCGTCCGCGTTGATCGTGGAAATCCCGGCCCGCCGCGGCAGGGCGGCGAGCTTGCGGATCTCGCCGGTGTCCACATTGGCGCACCAGAGCTCGGACTCGAGGGCCGCGCCCGCCTGCTTGGAATAGTAGACAGTCGGGGTCTTCCGGCCGACGACGATGGCCCGCACCTTGCCCTTCACCACCGGCCGCGTCCGGAGCGTGGCCAGTTCGAGCACCGAGATCCCCTCGGGGGTCGTGTAGACCATCTCCTTTCCGTCCGGCGTGTAGCCGTTGTCGTTGAAGTAGAAGCTGGCGGAGCCGGGCTCGCGGGTCAGCCGGACGACGCGGTGACCGGTGTCGGCATCGACCCAGGACGTGGGCGGCCCGGCCGGCGCGTCGGCGCGGGTGGCGGCGGGGAGGAAGGCCAGCGCGGCCAGGGCGGCCAGCCGGTACGAGGGGAAAATGGATTTTTCCATGATCATGGGGACGGGGTGGCGGACGCCTTGGCGACCTCGACCGCGAAAGGATAGGTGGGGCCGAACATGTCGGAGCGGAAGACGATGTATTTCTGGTCCGGGGTGAAGCTGACGTTCGGCTCCAGGTGGTAATTGTGCTTGGACATATTGCACAGCTTTTCCGGCCGGATCACTCCGCCCTGGATGAGGTCCGTGCCCAGGGTCTGGTCGTTGGGGATCACCTCCGGATGCAGGAGCATGATCCACGCGTTGCCCGGCCGCGCCGCCCCGTCGCCGCAGAAGAACTTCCCATCGGGCGAACGGTTGAAATGGACCTCCCATTCGTTCTGCTCGTAGTGGTACCAGGTGTGTTTCCCGGTATCGAGATTGTAGGCCGCCAGGAAACCGACGACGCCCTTGAGCAGGTGCAGGTCGACGTAGACGGTCCGCCCGTCCGGGCTCCACCACTCGTGCCCGGCGAGCTCCGTTTCCATGATCCGGTTCTTGCCCGGCTCGTCCGGGATCATGGTGTTCTGCGTGCCGTCGGTCCGGATGGTCCAGATTCGGTCCACGCGCCAGCCCGAGCCCTCGTGGCAGTACATGAGCAGGGTCGGGTCGGCCGGCGAGAACTGCAGGTGGTTGAGCCAGTCGTTGTTCTGGAGGATGACGCGGACCTTTCCCGTCTGCAGGTCGACCGTGTACATCTCCATCGGCAGCCGCGCCGCCAGTCGCGCGGCCATTTGCGCTCCCTTGTCGAGCGCCTGGTAGCCCTTGCCGTCCCCCGTGACGAATTTCCTCTCGGCGCCTCCGGCCAGGACGCGTGTGCCCGCCGCCAGGGTCTCGTCGGCGTTGATCGAGGCGATGTTGCCGCCCGCCGGCAGGTCGGCGAGCTTTTGGGTTTCGCCGGTGTCCAGGTTGGCGGCGTAGAGGGCGTTCTCGCCCTGCTTGAGGTAAAAGATGCGGGGAGTTTTGTGCCCCACCACTATGGCCCGGACGCGGCCCGGGACCACGTGGCGGGTCGCGAAGGTGGTCAGGTCGACCACGCCGACGCCGCCATCGGCGGTCGTGTACGCCATTTCCCGCCCATCCGGCGTGTAGGCATTGACGTTGAAGTAGAAGCTTTCCGAGTCCGGCTCATCCGTCAGGCGGATGACCCGATGGCCGGTATCCGGATCGATCCAGGACTTCGGGGGATTGGGGACGGTGGGGGCGGCGAGGGCGATGGAGCCGAGGAGGGCCGGAAGGAGGAAGGCGAGGCGGAACGCGCGGGATGATGGGATGGAGTTCATGCGGGGTAACCCAGCTAGACGCACCAACGCCCCTAACGTCCCGCAATTTGCGTGCGGAATTGCGCGAGCTGGTCCCGGGCGGCCGAATCGGGCGCGAGGCAGGCTAGCGCGTGGTCGACGATCTGCCGGGCCTCCGGCCCGAAGCCGTTGTCCAGGTAGAGCTGCGCGGTGCCGGAGACCAGGTCGAGGTTGCCGGGAAAGAGTTCCGTGCCCTCCCGGAGAAAGGAAAGACTTTCGTGGGAGGGGGAGACCGCCGCCTGGTTCCACGTGACGAGGGTGAGCAGGTAGGCCTCCATCTGTTCCGGGGCATAGCGCCGGCTTTCCCGGAGAAGCCCGAGGATAGCCGCCAGCTGGTCGGGCCCGAGCCTGCCGTCGGCTCCGGTGGGATGGGCCAGAGCGTGGTCGCGCCGGATTTTCGCGAGCTCGACGTAGAGGGTGGGGCGGGGGACGTGGGCGGCAGCGGCGGCCTCGAGGTAGGGAAAGGCGTCGTCGTTCCGGCCGATGTCGCAGTCATAGAGCCCGAGCACGGCCAGCTCGGCGGGATCGCGTTCGCTGTCTTCCACGGGTCCGTTGAGGACCCTGCCCACCTGTTCGACATATTGCCCGATGCCCAGCGGCGCGGTGTCCTTGACGTAGGCGATCTCCTTTCGCCCCATCTCGCCCTTGATCCGGGCGGCCTCGACATAGGTCGCGTCGCGCAGCTGGAAGTCGGGCACCTTCACTGCGGCGGGGTTGATCAGGACCAGCGGGCCCTTCACCGCCGTCGGCAGGTAGGCGACCAGCGCGCCCTCCAGGCCGTGCGCATCCAGTCCGAAGCATTGCCGCAGCAGGGCGTCCGAGGCGCCCTGCCGCGAGGCGAGATCGACGAATTTCCAAAAGGCGTCACGGCGCTCCGGCCTGGAGAAACCCCAATGGAAGAAAAGCGAGGCCTGGGACCTCCAGAGCTTCGACTCGGCCGGCGTGAGCGGCGTGGTTCCACCCAGTGGGCCGTCAAAAAATCGCCGCATCGGCAGAAGCGCGAGGCGCGTGTCTTCCGGTCGCTTGGGGCCATAACCTACTCCGAAGGAACCCGGCCCGCCGTCGCCGGGCTTGATCTCCTCGCCGCTCATCGAAAATTGGCCGGCCGCACCGTCCGGAGCCGTCGGATTCCTCCTGATCTGCCGGACCAGGCTGTCGGAAATCCAATGGACGGGTATCGCCTGGATGTTCTCCGCATCGGTCCAGGTGATGTCCTGGAAAAAGGCAAGGAAGCCCGACTTGAACCACGAGGGGAGCGGCGGCAGCCGGCCGCCCAGGATCGAGCCGATGCGGCCGGCGGTGAAATTCATCCCGCTGTAGCTGCCGTCGTCCTTGAGGTTCCTGAAGAAGTTCTCCGAGCCGGCGTTTGCCGACACCGGCCCGGGCTGGTCCGCCAGCGTGCAGATCATGCCGGTGGATTCGGCGTCGGAGAGGGTCAGTTGGGGAATCGTGCGGACGAGGCGGTAGACCTGCAGGGCCGACGCCTCGGAGGTGACGTAACCCGACGAATCCTTCTGGCCCTGCGCCTGCATGGTCCGCACCAGCTCCTCATTCATCGTCTTCTCCACCTCCGGGGTGATGAGGATGATCTGCAAGGGGACCGACTGCCGGAGTTGGAGGAGTGGCGGCAGGATTTCGTCGAGCTCCGCCTGCCGCCGCAGGAATGAGGTCACGAACGCAGTGGTCCGGCGGTCATCACCGCGGGAAAGGACCTCGATTCCGGCGACGGACGCGTAGCGCCAGACGGGCCCGTTCTTCCGGTGCTCCCGCACCAGCAGGGGAGGCAGCATCAGCACCGGCGCATCGCCGGCCGCGGCGACGGCCAGCGGGAGCAGCGCCGGCAGGATCAGCGCAATCATCCGCCAATAGGACTCACGCCGCAGGATCATCGGGGGTGGGGCAGCGGGACCACCGTGCCGCGGTGCCCGCCGGCAGTCGATAGCATTCCCGCCCGGCCCGGGAGTTGGCCGCTCAGCGGAACGCATTGGCCCGGCCTGCGTCAGGCTGGGGATACCCCCCATGACCCTCCCTCCCTCCCGCTCCGCCGTCGGCGCGGCGCTTCGCGCTGCGGTCGGCTTCATTTTCGCCGGGCTGGTGGCCCCGGTGGCCTTCGGGCAGGCCGCGGCCGAGCCGCCGACCTCCTGGATCGATCCCGACACGGGCCACCGGGTGATCCGACTGACGAGCGAGCCCGGCTCCTCCAGTTTTTACTTCAACGACAACAGCTTCACCCCGGACGGACGGGAGATGGTCTACAACACCCGCGCGGGAATTGCCGTGCTGGACCTCGCGACCCGGCAGGGGCGGCTGGTCGTCCCGGCGCCGGCCCGCGCCATCGTCGTGGGCCACAGGACACCGACGATTTATTACACCAAGCGGACTGCGGACCCGCAGGTCTCGGCGCTCTGGTGCACCAACGTGGACACGGGCGCGGCGCGCAAGATCGCCGACCTGCCGCGCCGCGCCAGCGTGTCTGCGATCAACGCCGACGAGACCCTCGGGGGCGGGACCTATCTGGATGGCGACGCGACCGCGCCGGGCGCCTATGGCGGCAGCGCGCGGGAGCAGGCGCAGGGGCGCAACGGGATGCAGTCGCCGGACAAGTTCAAGATGATGGCGGAGCGCCTCGACGCGCACCTGCCCAACAGCATGTTCACGATCGACCTGCGGAGCGGGAAGGTGACCGTCATCCTCCACAACACCGACTGGCTGAACCATCTGCAGTTTTCGCCCACCGATCCCACGCTGCTCATGTACTGCCATGAGGGGACCTGGCAGCGGGTCGACCGGATCTGGACCATCCGGACCGACGGGACCCGGAACGGCCCGGTGCACCAACGGATCATGGAGATGGAGCAGTACGGCCACGAGTGGTGGAGCCAGGACGGCAGGAACATCTGGTACGACCTCCGGATGCCCGAGGGCGTCCTGTCGTACATCGCGGGCCGCAACCTGGAAACCGGCGAGCGGACGTGGCTCCTGGTGGACCGCAACGCCTGGTCGATCCACTACAACTCCTCGCCGGACGGCACGCTGTTCTGCGGCGACGGGGCGGACGCCCCGCCGGCCTGGTGGGCCACCGCGGCGAACAAATGGATCTACCTCTTCCATCCCGAGCCGGTCAAAAACGACCGGACCCTGGGGGTGAACCTGATCCACGGCGGGGTCGTGCGGGCCGAGAAGCTGGTGAACATGTCGCGGCATATCTACATGCTTGAGCCCAATCCCTTTTTCACTCCGGATCAGAAGCTGGTGGTCTTCGTCTCCAATATGTTCGGGCCCAATTACGTCTTCGGCGTGGAAGTGGCCAAGGCCGGCGCGGCGCACTGATGGGCTCCTCCGGCACGCTGCTGACGCTGGCGCCGGTCGACTACGGGATCATCGTCTTCTACTTCGCGCTGGTCCTGGGCCTGGGCGTGTACCTGAAGCGGTTCGCCGCCACGGGGGAGGATTTCTTCATGGCCGGCCACAAGCTGACGGCGTGGATCGCGGGCCTGAGCTTCATCTCCGCCAACCTCAGCACGCTGGAGACGATGGGCTGGTCCGCGATGGCGGCCCAGGACGGCATGATCGGCGCGCACGCGTACCTGATCGGCGCCATCCCCGCCATCCTCTTCCTCGGCGTGGTCATGATGCCCTTCTACTACATCTCGCGCATCCACTCCGTGCCGGGCTACCTGAAGCTGCGCTTCGGGGAGGCCAGCCGGTCGCTGGCGGGGATCTCCTTCGCGGTGATGACGATCTTCGTCTGCGGCGTCGGCATGTTCTCGATGGCGCGGGTCCTGAACCTGATCCTCGGCTGGGAGATGCAGCGGACCATCTGGATCTCCTCCCTCTGCGTGGCCGTCTACGTCATGCTCGGCGGGCTGCTCTCGGCCATCCTGAACGAGGTGCTGCAGTACTTCCTGATCTGGCTCGGCCTCCTCCTCGTGCCGATCCTCGGCCTGTGGGAGGTCGGCGGCTGGCACAACCTGCTGCGCGACATCGACCAGGTGCAGCCCGGCCTGACCCATCTCTGGGCGAACCTCGGGTCCCCGAAGAACAACCCCGCCGGGATGGACTGGTTCGGGATCGTCTTCGGCCAGGGCCTGGCGATCAGCTTCGGCTACTGGTGCACCGACTTCCTCCAGGTCCAGCGCGTGATGGCGGCCAAGGACCTGCGCTCGGCCGAGAACGGCACCATCATCGGCGCCGGCCTGAAGATGCTGGCGATCATCATCGTGACGATCCCGGGCCTGCTCGGGCTCGCCGTGCTGAGCAAGCACGGCATCCATCTCGTGGGGGAGGGCGCTCCCGAGCTGCAGCAGCACCTCCCCGGTTACCACAGCTACAACGACGTCCTGCCCCTGCTGATGTGCCGCTACCTTGGCCCGGGGCTCCTGGGCCTGGGCGTGACGGCGATGATCGCCGGTTTCATGTCGGGGATGGCGGGGAACATCAGCGCCTTCGCGACCGTGTGGACCTATGACGTCTACCGGCCGCTGATCCGCCGGCAGGCCTCCGACTCGCACTATGTCGCGGTGGGGCGGTGGTCCTCGGTCATCGGGGTCCTGATCGCCATCGCGACCGCCTATGTCTGCTTCAGCTTCGACAACATCCTGCAGGAACTGCAGGTGCTGGTGCTCTTCTTCATCGTCCCGCTCTTCGGCACGGTCACGCTGGGGATGCTCTGGAAGCGGACGACGCCGGCGGCGGGCTTCTGGGGCTTCCTGATCGGGATCCTGGCGGCCATGGGCCAGTGGATCTGGATCCACCTGCTCCCGGCCGGGGCGGCGGGCGGCTGGCGCTTCGACATGGGCCAGGTCTACAAGCCGCACGTGGCCGAGATCACCCGCTACGCCGACGCGGGCGGCTTCTCGCAGAACACCTACATGTCGTTCTGGGCGCTGCTCGTGACGGTCGTGGCGGTGGTCCTCGTCAGCCTGGCCACCTCGCCCAAGCCGGACGCCGAACTCAAGAACCTCGTGATGGGCCTGACGCCGCGCACCGAGGTCCAGGGCCCGTGGCTGCAGCGGCCGATCTTCTGGGCGGGCGTCCTCTCGCTCGTCCTGGTCGGCATCAACCTCTATCTCTGGTGATGGACCGCCCGCCTCCAGGCTCCGCCCCCCGCCTCGTCCCGATCTGGCTGATCATCGGGGTCACGATCCTGCTCTACGGCCTCGCCATCGCGCTGACGGGCCTGGTGCGGTGGAATCACCCCGCCCCCGGCGTGGCGATGGCCCAGCTGCATGCCGATTTCTGGTGGGGGCTCTTCATGACCGCGCTGGGGCTGTTTTACGTCCTCCGGTTCTGGCCGAGAAAGAGGCCCTGATCCCCTCCGCCGTGAGCGCCCCCTTGCGCGAGACCGTCACCCTCCGGAACGACCGGGCCGAGATTCCCCGGCTGGCCGCCTGCATCGATGCCTTTTGCCGACCCCTGGGCCCGGACCGGGAGAGCCTGATGTCGTTCCATCTCGCATTGGAGGAAGCGGTTACGAATGTCATCAACCATGGCTATGTCGATGGAAAGCCGCATGAATTCACCGTCACCCTCGCCGCCGGGGACGGCGGCCGGGTGACCGCGGTCGTGACCGACGATGCGCCCGCCTTCGATCCGCTGTCGCACCCGCCCGTCGACACCTCGCTCCCGCTCGAACAGCGGCCGATCGGCGGTCTGGGCGTGCACCTCATGAAAAATCTGATGGAGTCGGTCCGGTACGAGCGCCGCGACGGCCGGAACCTCCTCACCCTGGTGTGGCTCCCGGCGCGGTCCCGCCCGGCCTAAGCTCCCTCCCTCCCATGCAGATCACCGAAGCAAAATCCGGCGCCTGGACCGTCCTCAAGCTCGAGGGCAAGATCGACGACGCGGGCTCCGCGGAACTCAAGGCCGCGATGGCGCCGCACCTCGCCAGCGGGGCCCTGGCCCTGGACTTCTCGGGCACCGAGTACATCGCCAGCGTCGGCTTCCGCGTCCTGATGCAGGCCTTCAAGGAGATGCACGCCGCCAAGGGGCGCTTCGTCCTCGGCAACATGAGCGACTCGCTCCGCCGTTTCTTCGATATTGCCGGGCTGACCGCAGTCTTCAAGATCACGCCCAAGCTCAGCGACGTCATCAACGCGGCGCCCTAGGCGGCCGCCCCGAGCCCTCCCGCGCACCATGCCCAAGATCCTCCTCGTCGAAGACAACGAAATGAACCGCGACATGCTGTCGCGGCGCCTGATCCGCCGCGGCTACGAGGTGGTCATCGCCACCGACGGCCAGCAGGGCGTGGACCTGGCGACCTCGGCGGCGCCCGACCTCATCCTCATGGACATGAGCCTCCCCGTCATCGACGGCTGGGAGGCGACGCGGCGGATCAAGGCCGCCGAGGGGACGAAGAAGATTCCCGTGATCGCGCTCACCGCCCACGCGATGGCGGGCGACCGCGAGCAGGCCCTGGCCGCCGGTTGCGACGATTACGACACGAAGCCGATCGACCTGGAGCGGCTCCTGCCGAAGATTCAACGGTTCCTCCCGCCGGCGCCGCCCGCCGCCTGAGCCCGGCCGATGTCCTCCGCCGCCGACGCGCGCGTCCCGCTCTCGCACCTGCGCCACGACCTGCGGACGCCGATCAACCAGATCATCGGCTACAGCGAGCTCCTGATGGAGGAGGCCGCGGACGCCGGGCACGGTGCCTATGACGCCGACCTGAAGCGGATCCAGGGGGCGGCCAAGGCCCTGCTCAACCTGATCAACGCCAACCTGACCGATGACCGGATGACGCTGAGCGGCGAGGTGGTGGCGGCGGCTCCGGCGCCCTCCGCCCCGCCCCCGTCGGTCCCGGCCGCCGCCGCCCCGCCGGCGGAACCCGCGGCCGAGACCGGCGCGCCCATCGCCGGCCGCATCCTCGTCGTCGACGACAACGAGGGGAACCGCGACATGCTCAAGCGGCAGCTCGAGCGGCAGGGCCACACGGTCGGCGGCGCCGAGCACGGGCGGGCCGCGCTGGAGCGGCTTCGGGCCGAGTCCTTCGACCTCGTTCTGCTCGACGTGATGATGCCCGTCCTCGACGGCTACGGCACGCTTCTCGAGATCAAGGCCGACCCGGCGCTGCGTCACCTGCCGGTCATCATGATCTCCGCCCTCGACGAGCTGGCCAGCGTCGTCCGCTGCATCGAGCGCGGCGCCGAGGACTATCTCCCGAAGCCGGCCAACCCGACCCTGCTCCGCGCCCGCATCGGCGCCGGCCTCGAGAAGAAGCGCTTTCGCGACCAGGAGCGCCTCTATGTCCGGACGATCGAGGAGACCCAGCAGCGGCTGAAGAAGGAGCTGACCCAGGCCGAGAACTACGTGCGCTCGATCCTCCCGGCGCCGGTGGCGGGCCCGGTCGCGGCCGACTGGCGACTGATCCCGTCGGGGGAACTCGGGGGCGACTCCTTCGGCTACCACTGGATCGACCGCGACCACTTGGCGATCTACCTGCTCGATGTCTGCGGCCACGGAGTGGGCGCGGCCCTGCTCTCGGTCACCGCGATCAACGTCCTGCGCAGCGCCGCGCTGCCCGGCGTGGATTTCCGCGACCCGGGGGCGATGCTGACCGCGCTGAACGAGGCGTTCCTGATGGAGAAGCAGAACGACATGTACTTCACGATCTGGTACGGCGTGTGGCAGCCGTCGACCCGCACCCTCCGCTTCGCCGGCGCCGGCCACCCCCCCGCGCTCCTCGTCACCGGCCCCGGACGGGTCGAGCCGCTCCAGGGCACCGGCATGATCCTGGGGGGGATGGGCGGGTCGACCTACGAGACGCTCGTCCAGGTGGTCCCTGAACCCGCGCGGCTCTACGTGGTGAGCGACGGCACCTACGAGATCGAGCTCCCGGGAGGCAAGGTGTGGGATTTTGCCGAGTTTGAGGCGCTGCTGGCCGCGCCGCCGCCGGCGGGCGCCTCCGAGCTCGACCGCCTCTTTGACCACGTGAAGGCCCTGCACGGCGCCGGCCCGCTCGACGACGATTTCTCCATCATGCGCTTCCAGCTGTAGCCGCGGCATTTTTCGATGTCCGCCCCCCGCTCCAAGCAAAGCAGCTCGCTCCGCCTGTCGGGCTACTTCGTCTTCATCATCGCCCTGGTTGCCCTGGGCTTCTACGGCGCCTACCGCAACCTGCGCGCCGCCGTCGTCCAGGAGCTGCAGGAGGACATCGGCCACCAAGTCGACGACGTGCAGCAGCAGCTGGTCCTGACCTACGAGCTGTATCTCGACGAGGTGAAGTCCAGCATGCGGGTCCTCGAGGCCCTGGCGCTGGCGACGGGGGCCCCGTCCGCGGGGCCGACCGTGGCGGTCGGCACCCAGCACGTGCCCGACCTCCGCTTCGGCAACGCGACCGTCCTCGGGCATTTCGCCCTGGTGGACAAGAACGTGGAGCTGATGGGCGGGACCGCGACCCTCTTCACGCATGCCGGCGATTCCTTCGTGCGCCTCTCCACCAACGTCAAGCGCCCGGACGGCTCCCGCGCCGTCGGAACGATGCTCGACCCCAAGGGCCCCGCCATCGCGGTCGTCCGGCAGAACCGGATCTTCTACGGGGTCGTCGACATCCTCGGTCGCTCCTACATCACCGGCTATGGCCCGATTCACGACGCCGCCGGGGCGAACATCGGGCTCTATTACGTCGGCTACCCGGTGGAGACGCTGGGCCACATCGGCGACTCGCTGGCGGAGGCGCATCTGCTCGAGCATGGCTTCTTCGCCCTGCTCGACCAGAACAACAAGCTGCTCTTCAACACGACCGGCGCCGATGCGGCGACCATCCAGGCCGCGATCCCCCGGGCGGTGGCCGGCCAGGCCGCGTGGACCGAGGGCCCATGGTCCTGGCGGGCCGAGCGGTTTCCGCAGTGGCGCTTCACCCTGCTCGCCGCGACCTACCAGCCGGACGTCCAGCAGCAGACCTGGCAGCGGGTGATCCCGGTCTTCGCCTACCTCGTCCCGCTGATCCTGGTCGTCTTCATCCTGGTCTTCCTCTTTATCCGCCGGCTGACCCACACCCTGGCCACCGCCGAGCGCCTGCGCGAGGAGGCCCGCAAGCTCGCGGTGGTCGTCAGCAAGAGCCACAATGGCGTCCTGATCACCCGGCCCGACCGGGTGATCGAATGGGTCAACGACGGCTTCACCCGCACGACGGGCTTCACCGCCGAGGAAGCCATCGGCAAGAACCCGGATTCATTTCTGCACGGCCCGGAGACATCGGCCGAGACCCTGGGCATCGCCAAGGCCGCCCGCGCCGAGAATCGCAGCTTCCAGATCGACGTCCTCAACTACCACAAGTCCGGGCGCAAGATCTGGATCCACGCGGACGGCCAGCCGCTCTTCGATGAGTCCGGCCAGGTCGTCAACTACATCGTCATCCAGATCGACATCACCAAGCGCAAGCAGATGGAGGAGGACCTCCGGCTCGCCCGCGAGGCGGCGGAGGAGGCGAGCCGGACCAAGAGCTCCTTCCTCGCCAACATGAGCCACGAGCTGCGCACGCCCATGAACGCCATCATCGGCTACAGCGAGATGCTGGTGGAGGAGGCCGAGGACACGGGCCAGGACGGCTTCATCCCCGACCTCAGGAAGATCCATGCCGCCGGCAAGCACCTCCTGGGCCTGATCAACGACGTGCTCGACCTCTCGAAGATCGAGGCGGGCAAGACGACCCTCTACCTCGAGGAAATCAACGTGGCCGCGATGGTCGGCGAGGTCGCCTCGACCATCCAGCCGCTCGTGGCCAAGAATGGCAACGAGCTCGTCATCAACTGCCCGCCGGAATTCGGGACCATGAGGGCGGACGTCACCAAGATCCGCCAGACCCTCTTCAACCTCCTGAGCAACGCCGCCAAATTCACCGAGAAGGGCCGGATCACGCTGACGGCGGCCCGCGAGGTGCGCGACGGCCGGGAACTGGTCCACTTTCACGTGGCGGACTCCGGCATCGGCATGACCCCGGCGCAGCTGGGCAAGCTCTTCCAGGCGTTCGTGCAGGCGGACGCCTCGACGACCCGCAAGTACGGCGGCACGGGCCTCGGCCTCGCGATCAGCCGCAAGTTCTGCCAGATGATGGGCGGCGACATCACCGTGGCCAGCGAGGTCGGCCAGGGCACCACCTTCACCGCCACGGTCCCCGCTCGCGTGATCGACGCGACGGACGGCCCCGCCCCGGCGGCTCCCGCCGCCCCCGCCGCGCCGGCCGCGGAAACCACCGCGGCGCCGTCCAACGCCCCGCTCGTCCTGGTCGTCGACGACGATCCGGCCGTCCTCGACCTGCTCACCCGCAGCCTGGCGAAGGAGGGGTATGCGGTCCGGACCTGCCTCTCCGGCCAGGAGGCGCTCGGCCTCGCCCGCGAGCTCCAGCCCCGGCTCATCACCCTCGACGTGATGATGCCGAGCATGGACGGCTGGTCGGTGCTCGCCGCGCTCAAGGCCGATCCCGGGACCCGCGACATCCCGGTGGTCATGTGCTCCATCGTGGACGACAAGCCGCTGGGCTTCTCCCTCGGCGCCGCCGACTACCTCACGAAGCCGCTGGACCGCAACCGGCTGGCGGACGTGCTGGCCAAGCACGCGCCGCGCGACGCGGAGCGCCTCGCGCTCGTGGTCGACGACCTGCCCGACAACCGTGCCGTGCTCCGCCATGCGCTGGAGCGCGAGGGCTGGGCGGTGGTCGAGGCCGAGAACGGGCGCGCGGGGCTCGAGCTCTTCGCGGACCGCAAGCCCGCGCTCATCCTGCTCGACCTGATGATGCCGGTGATGGACGGATTCGAGTTCCTGCGCGAGCTGCGCTACCGCGACGACGGCCGCGGCATCCCGGTGGTCGTCGTCACCGCCAAGGAGCTGACGGCCGCCGAGCGCGACATCCTGCGCGCCTCGGTGGAGAACGTCGTGCAGAAGGGGCCGAACGGGCCGGCCAGCCTCCTGACGGAAATCCGCGACAAGATCGCCGCCGCGACCC
>Ga0265320_10001466_pt1 | contig 17239 bp, 16 predicted proteins | sample 4827metaG_FD_202087 | JGI IMG/M metagenome (GOLD analysis project Ga0265320, IMG submission 202087) | Rhizosphere microbial communities from Carex aquatilis grown in University of Washington, Seatle, WA, United States - 4-8-27 metaG | ecosystem: Host-associated > Plants > Roots > Rhizosphere >...
TTGAGGACGATACCGCGACCCTTGACGTAGACCAGCGTATTGGCGGTTCCGAGATCGATCGCCATGTCGGCGGACATCCAACCCGTCAGCTTCGAAAACATAATCCCTCACTCACCTTACGATGCGTCTTTGAATGACCCGGTCGCGCGCGTGCTATATCACGGCCCGGCGTCGTCGGGGGCGGTTTTTTGCCGTTTGACCAGAAGTTTGTTCAGGGCGTTGACATAGGCCCGCGCCGACGCCACCAGGGTGTCGGTCTCGGCACCCTGGCCATTGACGCTCTTGCCGTCTTCTTCCAGTCGGACGGTGACCTCGGCCTGGGCGTCGGTCCCCTGGGTCACCGCGCTCACCTGATAGAGCTGCAGCTTGGCCTCGTGGGGGAACAACGCCTTGATGGCGTTGAAAGTGGCGTCGACCGGACCATCGCCGGTGGCGCGCACGCTCTTGACCTGGCCGTCCACCGACAGTTCCAGTTCGGCCGACGGCGGCTGGTGCTTGGTGCCGCACAGCACCTCCAGCGAGACCAGCTTGACCCGGTCGTTGCCGCGCACCACCGCGTCGTCCACCAGGGCGACGATGTCCTCGTCGAACACGTCCTTCTTGCGGTCGGCCAGATCCTTGAAGCGGTTGAAGGCGTCCTCCACCGCGTTGTCGCCCAGGTCGTAGCCCAGCTCCTTCAACTTGGCCTTGAAGGCGGCACGGCCGGAATGCTTGCCCATCACCAGGGACGAGCGGTGCAGGCCGACGGATTCCGGGGTCATGATTTCGTAGGTCTGGGCGTGCTTGAGGACGCCGTCCTGATGGATGCCCGATTCGTGGGCGAAGGCGTTCTTGCCGACGATGGCCTTGTTGGGCTGGACCACGAAGCCGGTGATGGTCGAGACCAGACGGGACGCCTTGGTGATGTTCTCGGTCTTGATGCCGGTCTTGTAGGGCATCCGGTCGGGCCGGGTGCGCAGGGCCATGACGATCTCTTCCATGGCGGCGTTGCCGGCGCGCTCGCCCAGGCCGTTGATGGTGCATTCGATCTGCCGCGCGCCCTTGCCCACCGCCGCCAGGGAATTGGCGACGGCCAGGCCCAGGTCGTTGTGGCAGTGCACCGAGATGACCGCCTTGTCGATGTTGGGCACCCGGTTGAACAGCATCTCGATCAGGGCGGCGTATTCGTCGGGTACCGCATAGCCCACGGTGTCGGGGATGTTGATGGTCCGCGCGCCGGAGTTGATGGCGGCCTCGACGCAGCGGCACAGGAAATCGTGCTCGGTGCGCGAGCCGTCCTCGGCCGACCATTCCACGTCGTCGGTCAGCGAGCGGGCGTAGGCCACTGAATCGGCGATCTTTTCCAGAACCTTCTCCGGCTCCATCTGCAGCTTGTATTTCATGTGCAGGGGGCTGGTGGACAAGAAGGTGTGGATGCGGCCGCGCGCCGCCGGCTTGATGGCCTCGGCGCAGCGCTCGATATCGCCCTTGGTGGCGCGGGCCAGGCCGCAGATCACCGAGGTCTTGACCGCCTTGGCGACCGCCTCGACCGCCTCGAAATCGCCGTTGGAGGCGATGGGGAAGCCGGCTTCGATGACGTCGACGCCCATCTCCTCCAGCACCAGCGCGATACGGACTTTCTCCTCCAGATTCATGGAGGCGCCGGGCGATTGCTCGCCGTCACGCAACGTGGTGTCGAAGATGATGACGCGGTTCTGATCCATGCACTCGCTCTTGAACTGTGGCGCGCCGGGAAAAGGCGCGAACGGAAAAGAGGCGAGCACGGCCCGCCGGAAGCGGCCGGTGAAACAGTGTCGTGAAACCCGTTTCACCGCGCCTATAGGAAGGCCATTTCGCGGTGCGATGTCAACATAGTTCGTGTGTCGGAAACACATGGGGGACCCAGGATTTCACCTGTCGTTCCCGCCCGGCCGTCCCATGGCGGAGGCCGGGAGGTCCCAGACTTCGGATTCGTTCCAGCTATGCCCTTAGATTGCTGACAAAAAGCCGAAAATTGTGTGTGCCGACTCACAGTTCATACCCGACAAAAACACTATGCTGAATTTGGGGTGGATGTTGTGCGTAGGGGTTTGGAGCTTTGAAGTGATGCGTACCACCTCGACTCAGTCCACTGCCGCCCGGCAGTCGCGACAGGCCCTCAACCAGACCCTGGCGGGGCCGGTGATGGCCAAGCTGGTGGGCATGGTTCCCGAACTGGCCTGGGTGCCGCGCGGCCGCGAATTGGAGACGGCGCTGCGCGATTGCGATCTGCTGAACCGCTGTTTCATAGCTTTCCGCACCCACCGGGCCAGCTTCCGTCCCCTGCTGGTGGACGCCAGGGGCCGCCCGGTGAGCAACGACAACACGCAGCTGAATTGCGGCCGCACCGTCAATCAGGTGATCGCCATGATCGTCCGCTCGGCGGCCAAGCGGCACTTCCGCGCCCGCCTCGACGGCTTTCCCCCCGGCCGGGCCGAACGGCTGCACCGGCGCCGGGAAGTGGGGTGGGGCGGCATGCTGGCCTGGATGAACAGCCGGGTGGAGGAAAGCCGTGGCCGCAAGAGCCGCTCGCCCGGCGATCAGCTCTACGACGCCATCCGCCGCTACCTGCTGCACGACTGGCAGGTGCCGATCATTCCGCAATATGCCCGCATGACGCCGCCCGAGGTCCGGGCCTTGGGCTCGCGCATCCTCGACTTCCGCGATGCGGCCGAGTTGTCGGCCTGGCTGGATGGCGCCGCCGACCAGCGGCAGATGCCCGCCGAGTGGGTGGTGGAGCCGGTTCTCCTGGCGTCCGAACCCCAACCCGAGCCGGAGCCCGAAGCCGTGCCCGTCGTGCCGGCATCCGAGCCCGTCCAGGGGGCCGCCACCCTGCCCGGCGCGCCGCTGGTCGGCGAGAGGCGCCCCCGCCTCGGCGACGTGTTGTCGGCCGACGGCCGGCAGATCCGCATGGAAACGGTGGTCCCGCTGCTCACCACGCCGGCGATCAAGGCCGCCCTGGGCTCGCCGGGGCGCGAGGAACTGCGCCGCGCCGCCCGTGCCCTGAGCATGACCGGATCGGGCACCGTGCGCCGCCTGACCGTGGATTTCGGCCTCGATCCCGAGCAGATGACCGCCATGCTGGCCAAGTCGGCCCTGCTGCTGCCGCCGGGCGTCTACGAGCGTCTGTTCGGCCGCCGGGGTGAACTGGTGCTGATCCTGGCGCTGATCGGCCGGGCGCGGGCCGCCGGCCTGGATGCCGAGGCCTCGCCGGCCGCCTTCGCCGCCTTCATGGACGATCTGTTTGGGCGGTTCGCCCGGTAAGCAGGTCGTAGAGCGGCGCCATCTCGCCCAGCCGGACCACGAGTTCGTCGGCGAGGTCGGGCGAAAAGAACAGCGGCTCCATGGGGCGCTCGCGGCAGAGGTAAACGTTCTTGAGGCCGAACCAGGCATGCAGCGGGGCGGGCAGGGTGGCTTCCATCCCCTTGGGCAGGCGTGAGCGGCGGTAGGTTTCCCCACTGAGGGCAAAGCCCGCCTTCTCCGCCGCCGCGGCCGCTTCGGCGAAGGCGGTGGGGCGGGCGGCGACGGCGGCGCGCAGTCCGGTCATGGTGGCGGGGCTGGCGGCGTAGAAGCCCATGCCGAAGCGGTAGCCGCCCGGCGCGAAGGCCAGGAAAAAGGCGGGGCGGTTCTGCCATCCCTCGCCGGCCCGGCGAAAGCTCATCCACTGCTTGATACGGTAGGGCGACTTGTCGTGGGAGAAACGGGTGTCGCGGCGGATGCGCGATACGGCGCCGCCCATGGGATTGGTGTCGAAGCCGGGATCGATCTCCAGCATGGCCGGGGCCATGGTCAGAAACAACCGGCGCAGCGGCGTCTGGATCAGGTCGCGATAGGCGTCCTTGCGGGCGTTGAACCACGCGGTCTCGTTGTTGGCGGCCAAATCCGCCAGGAAGGCGGGGGCCTGGGGCGGGAAACCTTCGAAGGTGCTCATGGGGGGATGGTACCTCGGGGCGGGGCAATGAAAAAGCCCCGGCGGTTTCCCGCCGGGGCCTTGTCCGAACGCGAAGGGGGACGGGGCCTTAGTTCTTGGCCTTGTCCACCAGCTTGTTCTTGGCGATCCAGGGCATCATGGCGCGCAGCTTCTCGCCGATGACCTCGATGCCGTGCTCGGCCTGGATGCGGCGGGTGGCCTTGAAGGACGGCTGGCCGGCCTTGCACTCGAGCATCCAGTCGCGGACGAAGCGGCCGGCCTGGATGTCTTCCAGGACGCGCTTCATCTCGGCCTTGGTCTCTTCGGTGATGATGCGCGGGCCGGTGACGTAGTCGCCGTATTCCGCGGTGTTGGAGATGGAGTAGCGCATGTTGGCGATGCCGCCCTCATAGATGAGGTCGACGATCAGCTTCACCTCGTGCAGGCACTCGAAATAGGCCATCTCGGGGGCATAGCCCGCCTCGACCAGGGTCTCGAAGCCGTACTGGATCAGCTTGGTCAGGCCGCCGCACAGCACGACCTGCTCGCCGAACAGGTCGGTCTCGCATTCCTCGCGGAAGCTGGTCTCGATGATGCCCGAACGGCCGCCGCCGATGGCCGACGCATAGGACAGGGCGATCTCGAGCGCATTGCCCGAGGCGTTCTGGGCCACCGCCACCAGGCAGGGCACGCCGCCGCCCTTCAGGTATTCGCCGCGCACGGTGTGGCCGGGGCCCTTGGGGGCGACCATGAACACGTCCAGGTCGGCGCGGGCCTCGATCAGCTTGAAGTGGATGTTCAGGCCGTGGGCGAAGACCAGGGCGGCGCCCTGCTTCATGTTGGCGGCCAGATCGTTGTAATAGAGGTCGGCCTGCAGCTCGTCCGGGGTGAGGATCATCACCACGTCGCCCCACTTGGCGGCATCGGCGGGGGTCATGACCTTCAGGCCCTCGCCCTCGGCCTTCTTGGCGGTCGCCGAGCCGGCGCGCAGCGCCACGGCGACGTCCTTGATGCCGGAATCGCGCAGGTTCAAGGCATGGGCGTGGCCCTGCGAGCCGTAGCCGACGACCACGACCTTCTTGCCCTTGATCAGATTAACGTCGGCATCCCGATCGTAATAGACGCGCATGTTGTTTCCTTTCGACAGGCGGAGACGGCTCCGCGCAGAAATCTGGGCGGCTTTCTAAATCGGATTCGGTCCGCGCGCAATGGCGACGACGCCGGTGCGCGAAACGTCGATCAGTCCGAGCGGCTCCATCAGCTTGATGAAGGCATCCACCTTCTCGGTGGCGCCCACCACTTCGAAGACGAAGCTTTCGTTGGTGGAATCGATGGCGCGGGCCCGGAAGATGTCGGCGATGCGCAAGGATTCCACCCGCTTGTCGCCGGTGGCCGCCACCTTGACCAGGGCCAGCTCGCGGCTGACATGCGGGCCTTCGATGGTCAGATCGTGCACCTTGTGCACCGGCACCAGACGGCGCAGCTGGTTCTTGATCTGCTCGATGATCATGGCGGTGCCGCTGGTCACGATGGTGATGCGCGACAGCTTCTCGCTCGAATCCACCTCGGCCACGGTCAGGCTTTCGATGTTGTAGCCTCTCCCTGAGAACAGGCCGATGACACGGGCCAGCACGCCGGATTCGTTGTCCACCAGGACGGCGACGGTGTGACGGTTGACTTCTTGCTGAACGATGGTCACGTCAAAATCCCCCTTACACCAGAACCATGCCGTCTTGTTCCGAGCCCGGCTTGTCGCGGCCCTTGTCCTCCGGCCCCAGCACCATTTCGTTATGGGCCATGCCGGGCATGATCATCGGGAACACGTTCTCGGACGCGTCGGTCCGCAGTTCCAGGATCACCGGGCGGTCGACGGCGATCATCTCCTTGATGGCCTCGTCCACCTCGCCGGGCTTCTCGGCGCGCAGCCCGACGGCGCCGAACGCGTCGGCCAGCTTGACGAAATCCGGATGGTGGATCATGTGGCTCTCGGAATAGCGGCCGCCGTGGATCAGTTCCTGCCACTGGCGGACCATGCCGAGATACTGGTTGTTGAGGATGACGATCTTCACCGGCAGGCGATGCTGCACCAGCGTGGCCATCTCCTGGATGTTCATCTGGATCGAGGCTTCGCCGGCGATGTTGATGACCAGCGCCTCAGGGTGGGCCATCTGCACGCCCATGGCGCTGGGCAGGCCGTAGCCCATGGTGCCCAGGCCGCCCGAGGTCAGCCAGTGATGCGGCAGGTCGAACTTGAGGTGCTGGGCCGCCCACATCTGGTGCTGGCCCACCTCGGTGCAGAAGTAGGGATTGCGGTGGCGGGTCAGCTCGTACAGCCGCTGCACGGCGTATTGCGGCTTGATGATCTTGTTGGAATTCTCGAAGGACAGGCAGTCGGTGGCCCGCCACTGGTCGATCTTGGCCCACCAAGCCTTCAGCGCCTTTTCATCGACTCTGGCCTGCTTGGCCTTCCACACCTTGATCATGTCTTCCAGCACGTGGGCGCAATCGCCGACGATGGGAAGGTCGACCACCACGTTCTTGTTGATGGAGCTGGGGTCGATGTCCACGTGGATTTTCTTGGAATGGGGCGAGAAGCCGTCCAGCTTGCCGGTGACGCGGTCGTCGAAACGGGCGCCGATGTTGATCATCAGATCGCAATCGTGCATGGCCATGTTGGCCTCGACGGTGCCGTGCATGCCCAGCATGCCCAGGAACAGCGGGTCCGAGCCGGGAATGGCGCCCAGGCCCATCAGGGTGAGCGTGCACGGGTAGCCGGTCATGCGCACGAACTGGGTCATCAGCTGGCAGGCCGCCGGACCCGAATTCACCACGCCGCCGCCCACGTAGAAGATCGGCCGCTTGGCGTGGGCGATCATCTCGACCGCCTTCTCGATGGCCTTCAGGTCGCCCTTGACCTGGGGCTTGTACTTGGACTTGACCTTGGACGGCGGCTGGTACTCGCCCCTGGCCTGGACCACGTCCTTGGGCAGGTCGATGAGCACCGGACCGGGACGGCCCGAGCGGGCCACATGGAAGGCCTCGTGCACGGTCTTGGCCAGGTCGTCGACGTTCTTGACCAAGTAGTTGTGCTTGGTGCACGGCCGGGTGATGCCGGTGATGTCGGCTTCCTGGAAGGCGTCGTTGCCGATCAGGTGGGTGGGCACCTGCCCGGTGAGGCAGACCAGCGGCACCGAATCGCACAGCGCGTCGGCCAGGCCGGTCACCGCGTTGGTGGCGCCGGGGCCAGAGGTCACCAGGACGCAGCCGACCTTGCCGGTGGACCGCGCATAGCCTTCGGCGGCGTGCACGGCGGCCTGCTCGTGGCGGACCAGCACGTGGCGCAGGCGGTTCTGCTTGAACAGCTCGTCGTAGATGGGCAGTACGGCGCCGCCGGGATACCCGAAAATGACCTCTACACCCTGATCGACCAGGGCCTTGAGGAGGATTTCCGCTCCGGTCAACGTATCGTGATGCACCATCTCAGCACCTTGTCTCTATGTCGTTGTCGCCCGCCGGACAGGCAGGCAAGCGCGCTGCTGCACTGCGGCGCGGGGGGACAACCTAGCGGCATGTCTTCACATGGTCAAGAGGTGTTGGCGAATTTTCAGAAAGATTGTGGCTATCAAACTTTCCGAAAATTGCTCATCGATGGTGATCGACGCATTCAATTGATGGCGGAACCATGTCCCCTGGCGCTTGGCATAGTTGCGGGTGGCCTGCTGGGCGGCGGCGACCGCGGCCTCCAGGTCAAGTTCTCCCGCCAGATGCAGGGCCAGTTCGCGGCGGCCCAGGGCCTTGCCGATGGGCAGGTCGGGGGCAAGGTGAAGGGACTCGAACCGGCGGACCTCGTCCAGGGCGCCGGCCGCCATCATGGCGCGGAAGCGGCTGTCGCACTGGGCGTAGAGGCGGGGGCGCGCCGGGTCGAGGACCATGGTGAACCAGCGGGCCGCCACGGCGCCCTCCCGCGGTTCCGCCTGCCATTCGGCCAGGGAGCGGCCGGTGGCCTCGAGCACCTCCCAGGCCCGCGCCAGACGCTGGGAATTGCCGGGATCGAGGCGCTCCGCCATCACCGGGTCGCGCTTGGCCAGACGATTGTGGAAGGCGTCGTTGCCCATCTCCGCCAGCAGGGCTCGGGCTTGCGCCCGGACGGCGTCGGGGATGTCGGGGATCGGGGAAAGGCCTTCCATCACGGCCCTGAGATAAAGCCCGGTGCCGCCCGTCAGGACCGGCAGCTTGCCCGCCGCCCAGGCCGCGTCCATCTCGGCGGCCGCCCGCACGCCCCACCGGGCCGCCGAGCAGACTTCGGACGGGGGCAGCACGCCGTAGAGCCGGTGCGGCGCCTGCGCCATGTCCTGATCCGACGGCCGGGCGGTGAGCAGCGGCAGGGCATCGTAGATCTGCATGGAATCGGCGTTGATCACCACGCCGCCGAACTCGCGGGCGATCTTGAGCGCAAGGCCGGACTTGCCCGACGCGGTGGGGCCGGCGATGACCAGGGCGGGGGGGAGGGTCATGACGCGGTAAGGAGGCTCAGGACATGGGCTTCCAAGGCGGGGAGGTCGTTGGTGATGATGCGCCATACCATGGCCGGTCGCACATCCATGTATTGATGGGCCAGGAAGTTGCGGAACGCCTTGATTTCCTGCCACGCAACCGGGCTGTTATCCCGGAGTTCCTTCGACAGGCGTCCTCCGGCCTCGCCCACGATCTCGAAATTGCGCATGACGGCGTCCTGGTGGAGGCGCGAGGACATAAACGCCTGCTCGCTCCCGGCGGTGTATTCTCGAATCAACGCGATCGCATCGCGAATATGGATCAGATAGGTGCGATCCCGCGCGTTCACAGCGGCCTTGCCTCGCTCAGGATTTCGTCGCGGATCACATAGTGAAGACTTTCGTCATCGACCACGTCCACCTTGCGCCCCAGCAGGTTGCCGACCTGATCCCAGAAGCGGATCATGTCCAGCAGCGATCGATCGTCTTCCATGTGGACCAGCAGGTCGATGTCGCTGTCGTCGCGGTCCTCGCCGCGCGCCACCGAGCCGAACACCCGCACGTTGGCCGCCCCGTGCAGGGCGGCCAGCCGCAGGATTTCCTCGCGCTTCTCGTTCAACAGGGTCCGGGCCGATGCCATCATTGTCTCCGGCGCCGATTATAGCGTGCCCGGCGGCTTGCCCCAACCCCTCACCAGACTCCACGCCACCACGGCGAAGGCCGCCGACCACAGGGTCATGGAGATGGGGATCAGCAGGTCGGGCGCCAGCGAGGCGGCGGCGCGCAGGTCGGCGGCACAGACCAGCAGGACAGCGCAAGCGATGCCGGCGCGGGGCCATTGGCCGACCCGGCGCTCGCGGATGGCGTCGATGCGCAGCATCATGGCGGCGGTGACCATGCCCATGCCGCCGATGGTGGCGAGATGCAGCGCGTCGGTGGAGGGGCCGATGCCCAGCCAGTCCGAGGCGGCGGCGGCGATCAGTCCCAGGGCCAGCAGCCCGTGGCCCACCTGGATCGGTCCCAGCGACAGGTCGGAAAGCGACAGGATCGGCCGCCAGCGGGTCTGGCGCCACAGCCCGGCCATTCCGGCCAGGGCCATGGCCCCGAAGGTCGGCAGGCCGAGGGCCTGGGTCAACGCCTCGGCGGTCATGCCGATCACGCACAGCCATTCGGCCCAAGGCCGGTTGCGGTCGAACAGTTCGCGCGCCTCTTCCTTGCGCACCAGCCCGGCCATGCCGGCGGGGATCACCCGGCCGCCCATGACCAGGATCATCAGCGCCACCAGACAGAAGGCGGTCATCACGCCGCGGCGCTCGCCGCCCTCGACCAGTCCCATGCGTCCGGCCTGATACAGGGCCTCGGCCATGGCGAAACCGGCGATGGTGGGGGCGAACACCATGTTGTGGCCCAGCTTGGCGGCCTTGAGGAACGGCCAGCCGCCCAGGGCGAACAGGGCGACGGGATAGGCCAGGGACAGGGCCAGTCCCGCTTCGCCGCCCAGCCCGGCCCAGGCGCCGACGCGCGCCGCCACCCAGGCCAGCAGGGCCAGGACCAGCCGGGTTCGGGTGACCTTGGTGAACAGATAGCCGCCCAGCACCGCCGCCGCGAAGCCCAGCAGCATCTCATGGGCGTGCCGCGCCACCGGGTCGCAAGCACCGCAGCCGGGCAGCATCCCCATCCATTCCGCCACCCACAGGGGCACGGAGAGGGCGGCGTAAAGGCTGGCGGCCAGGAAGAACGGCCGGTGCGCCTTGGGAAAACGGCCCGAACGGGGCAGGGGAGCGGCGGCGGCCCCGGTCATGTCACGCCCCTATTTCCAGGCGGCAATCGGACCCAGGGTGCGCATCCATTCCTCGGCGGCCTTGGGATTGGGGTCGCGGAAGCCGGCACCGGCCAGCCGGGCCAGAGTGGGCGAGGACAGCAATTCGTCCATCGGCTTCTTCAGGCACTGGGCATAGCCCGGCCCCATTTCGCTGAGATAGTCGGTCTTCATGGGCGAGTCCCAGCGTGCCACGAAATTGCCCAGCGGAATGCCGTCGGCGGTCCAGGCGTCGATGCCGCAGCCGATCTTCAAGGTGCCGTCCTGCCTGGCCCAGTTGGGCCGGCCGGTAAGGCGCACCACGATATGGGGACGGATGGAGGGGTCGTTGACCGCCACCTGTCTGAAGCCCTTGGACAGCATGGTCTCGGCAGTCTCGGCCAGTATACGGCCGTCCATGACCTTGGTTTCCTCGGTTTGATAGCGGTTGATCTGGATGCTCATCTTCCGCTTCAGGTCGTTGTCGCCCATGTAGACCATCACGCGGGCGTTGAAGGGCAGCGCCACGCCTGGCACCGGCGCCGGCTCGACGTTGGCGGCCGGCGGCAGACCCGACGTGCAGCCGGCCACCAGCAGCGCCGCCAGGGCCGCTCCGATCCAATTGCGTCCCGCCATACTCTTGATCCTTGCTCAGTTGATGGACGACAGGCCCTTGGCCTTCACCCGCCGCTGCCACTCGCCCATGAAGGTCTGGAAATCCTGGACCTGCTTGATCTTATCGCCCAGGCGACGGTAGTCGATGATGCCACGCTCGGGCTCGCTGGTCAGCAGATCGAAGGCCTCGCGCCATTCGGTTGGGGCCATCAGGGGGCCGAAATTGCGCCGCAGGCGGGTCAGGCCGCGTTCGTCCTTGGCCAGCGTCATGGCGGTGGCGGTGTCAAGCAGGCGCCGCGCCGTGGCCGGGTCCAGCGGACGGTTGCCGATGGGCTTGGTGATGGTGGACTCCAGGGCGGCGGCGGCCTCGGGCCAGCGCTTGAGCTTCCAGTTGATGTCGCCCCTGAGGCGGTTGGCCTCTTCGCTCTGGTCGTTGATGATCAGGGCCAGCGCCTCGGCGGAACGGCCCAGATCGGTCAGCGCCTGCACCCGGATGTAGCGGCGCTGGGCGGCGAGGTCGGCGGGGATTTCCGGCGCCTCGCTGGCCTCCAGCGCCTCCATCGCCAGACCGGGCTTGCGGTCCGACAGGTTGAGGAAGGCCAGCCGGGTGCCCACCCGGGCCTTGTCCAGGCCCGACAGGCGGAACTCCACCTGATGGCGCAGCAATTCGCCGGCCCGCTCCAGCAGGTCCACTCCGGCCAGCCGGTCGGCCAGCCGGCGGATCATCTCGTCGCCCTTGGTGCCGGACGGGGTCAGTTCCTGGAACTCGTCATAGAGGCCGATGGCCACCACCGGGGACAGCTTGTCGGCCTCGCCCACCAGGAACAGGCGGTTGAAGGTGTCGCTCATCTCATCCTGGACCTTGCCGATCTCGGGGTGGTCGGGATAGTTGGCGACCAGCGAATGCATGGAGCGCAGTCCCTCGCCATAGCGGCCGGCGGCGATCTGCAGCTGGCCCAGGCGCCGGAGCAACTGGAACTCGAAATCCTCGCCGCGCCAGGCGAAGCGCAGCTTCTCCAGGTCGCGGATGGCCTCGGCCGGGGTCATCTTGTTGAGTTTCAGCATCAACTCGACGCGGTCGCGGGCGGCATAGGCGCGGTCGGGGCGGCTTTCGCTGGCCTCGGCGTCGCGATAGCGCGAGATGGCCGTGTCCCATTGCTTGCCCGCCTGGGCGGCCATGCCCGACAGATAAGCCAGCTTGCCCACGTCGCGGCGCGACAGGCCAGGGCCCATCATGGCGTCGACGATGCGGGCGGCGCCCTTGGAATCGCCGGCCTGGGCCACGGTCCGGGCGGCCACCTCGCCGATGCCGATGCGCAGGTTGCGCGGCCAGCCCTTGATATCCTCGGGGGCGAGGCGCAGCACCAGGGCGTGCTTGCCGGGATCGGGCAGCGAGCGGGCCGAGGCGGCGGCCAGGAACAGCTGCACCCGCGCGTCGCCCTTCAGCGCCGGGGTGGACAGGTCGACGATGGCGTCGGCGTCGCGGCCCATCAGGAAGCTGGCGGCGCCGCGCACCGCGCGGTAGGGCGGCGTGTCGACGATCAAGGGGTCCACCGCCGCCATCACCCGCAGCTCGCCCAGGGCCTCGGCCCCGAAGCCGTTGGCCACGTAGTGCCGCGCGATCTCCATGCGCTGGGCGTTCTTCTCGTCGGGCCGCACATGGGCCAGACGGCTGATCAGCTTGCGGTGGTCGTCGACGAACTTGTCGTTGCCGCCGCGCAACCACTTGCTGATGTCCAGCGGGCCGGTGGTCATCACGTCGGCGCCCATGTTGCCGTCAGTGGACACCTTGCCGCCGGAGCCCTCGGCGGCCAGCATGGGCGACAGGTAAAGGCCACCCGGCTGGGTGATCTCGACGCCGTCGCGGTTGGTATCCAGGCGCACCGTGTCGGCGCGCGGAATCATGGCGATGCCCTGGGCCGAGGGCAGCAGCTCGGCGCCGGGATACTCGCGGCCGATGCGCACGCCGGCTCCGATGGCCGGCACGGTCACCACATGGATGCTGTCACCCACTTCCGGGTCGCGCAGGATCATGGGCTGCGAGCCGTCGGCGGCCTTGATCACCACCCTGCCGCGCTCCTGGAAATCCATCTGGGTGTTGACGTCGAAGCCCGCCTTGGGAGCGATGGGCTGCTCGTGGATGTCCAGCACCCACAACTGGCCTTCCTTGCGCACCGAAGGATTGAAGCCCGGCCGGGTGATCATGCGTATGGCGGTGCCCTTGAAGCCCTGGACCTGCTCCACATGCAGCACCACGTCGCCGCCGGTGCGCTTCAGGAGCTTGGTATCCATCTCGGCCTTGAGGTCGAACACCGCCCACAGCCAGCCGGAACGGCGGAACACGGCGGCGCCCACCGGCTTGTCGAAGGCGAAGCCCAGGCTGACCACCTTGCCGGTGGGGACCGGACGGATCTCGTCGCCGGGGCGGGCGGAAGACTCGCCCTCGGCCGCATTGGCGGCAGCGGCCGGCTTGCCGTTGCCGTTGGTCTTGCCGTTGGTGGGTGCGGGCGCGGGCGCGGCGGCCTCGGCCGGCGGAATACCCTGCTGATCCAGCGGCTTGAGGGCGGGGGGCTGTTCCTCGGTACCGGGGGGCGGGGCCAGGGGCGGCGCGGCGGCGCCGTTGGCGCGCGGCGGCGGCGGGGCGCCGGCCGGGCGCACCAGGTCCACGGCGACGCGGGGGCCGCTGGTGAAGTGGCGGACCCGCATGCCCTGGGGCAGCGAGAGGATCACCGAGGTGCCCTTGCCGTTGCCCTTGGCTTCGAGGAAGCCCACGTCGGGGGGCAGGGCGGCCTTCAGCGAGGTGACGTTGACGTTGGCCGGCCGGTCGAAATTGATGGAGACGGTGGCGCCCGCCTCGTCCACCGAATAGCCCACCGGCTTGGGCCAGTCGAAGACCAGCCGGTTGAAGCCGGTATGCTCGCCGCCGCGCACCATCAGGTCGGTGGCCGGTCCCTGGGGCTGGGCGGGGGGAGCGGCCTTGACCGGCTCGGGAGCCTTGGCCGGTTCGGCGGCCTTGGCCGGAGATTCCTTGCCCTTGGCCGGCGCCTCGGCCGGCGGAACGGCCGGGGCTTCGGCCGGCGGAATGGACTGCTCGGGCGGCGGCGGGGCCGAGGACGAGGTGGTGGCCTTGGCCTCGGACAGGTCGACCACCACGGAATTGCTGCCGGTCTGGAAGCTTTTCACCTGGACCGGCACGGCCAGCGGGAAGGTGGCCATCTTGCGGTCGGGGCTGAGCGTGACGCCCTTGAGGTAGCGGGCCAGCGGCTTCAGCACCACCTTGGGGTCGCCGGCGATGGGCTTGTCGAAGCGCACGATCAACTGGCTGTTGACCGTCTCGGCCGAGAATTTCACCGGTCCGTCCCAGTCGAACACCATGCGGCCGAAGCCGTCATGCTCGGCGGCGCGCGGCGATGTCTGGGCCACGACCGAGGAGGCCGCGCCGAGGATCAGGGTGACCAGCAGGAAAAGGACGATGGGCAAGCCAACCGTACGCCGGCGGGAATCGCTCACGCCCACGGGCGCTTTCACTGGCCGTCCGGTGGTGGCTTGCTCTGCAGCCTTCATGGAAGGCTAGTCGAAACTTGCCAGCAGCGCGTCGATTTCGGCCTGATTGGTCGCGTTGCCGGGCAGCTGCGGGCCGTTGAGAAGGTCCTGGTCGGTCAGCGGCTTCTCTTGCTTCGGGGAGCCGTCGTCGTACTCGGCGCCGAACATCTTGACCAGGCTTTCCACCCGGTCCTCGATTTCCTTCAGCGCCCTGACCACCTTGGTGATGCGCTGACCGGTGATGTCTTGGAAGGTACAGGCCTCGAAGATGCGGGTGGTGATCTCGTCCAGGCGGTTGGCTACCTCCTGGTCCAGCATGGGCGAGAGCGAGCCCAGGCTTTCGGCCGCGTCCATGATCTCGTTGGTCGCCGCCTCGGTGGCGCCGACGATAGCATCAAGCTCGTCGGTCGCCGAGGCAATGAACTCGTTCTTGATCTCGCCGGGCCGAAGCGCGGCGATCTCTTCCTTGGCGGCATGGATGTAACTGGCCAGGGATTCCAGCTCGCGATAGAGCCGCAGATCCCCGGCACCGATATCCCCCGTCATGGTTTCGAGCAGAGCCCGAACCACTTCCCCGATTTGATCCACATGGATGGTCTCGCCATGCTCTCGGCGAATGGCGTCCAACCGAAGCTCGAGATCGCGGTCAACGCCCTTCGCCGACATGATGAATAGACCCCCCAAAGGTCGTTAGAACTCGCCCAGGACACTCACCATCTTGGTCTTCAACGTTTCAGCGTTGAAGGGCTTGACGATGTAGTTGGACACGCCAGCTTCCTTGGCCGCGATGACGTTCTCCGACTTGGACTCGGCGGTCACCATGATGAAGGGAACAGGCTTCAGCTTGGCATCGGCGCGGACTTCGCGCAGAAGCTGAAGACCGGTCATGGGTTCCATGTTCCAGTCGGAAATCACCAGACCGTAATTACCCACGCGAAGCATCTGCAACGCCATGGCGCCGTCGGTGGCCTCATCAACGTTGTTGAAACCCAGCTGCTTGAGCAGGTTTCGGATGATTCTCAACATCGTCTTGTAATCATCAACGATGAGGACGTTCATATTCTTATCGACAGCCATCCATCCGCTCCTTCGAGACACTAGCCGCCAGAAACCGAGAAAAACGGTAACCTACGAATTTGCCTAGTTAAGATGGGGGATCGCACTTGCGCAAGTCATTTTTTATGCAATCCCCCGGCAATCACCCGCCCGAAGCTCCCCTTGGCATCGGTATCTGGCGTCTTTGTGCCAATTCGGCAGTAACTGCCTTGGCCTTGGACGGGTCCATTTCGGCCATGATAGGAGCAACACGTTGTTCCTTCATGCGCTCGATCACTTCCAGCAGGATATTCATATCCAGCTGCTCGAAAATCTTGGCCGCTTCCTTCGGCTTCATATTTTCATAGATCTTGACCAGGGACCGCATCTTGTTGTCTTCCTGGTCGTTGTACTGACGCAGCAGCCCCTCGATGGTGTTCTGCAGCGTCTTCATCTCGGCGACCTTGCGGTCGATCTGATCTTCGGCGGCCTTCAGCAAGGCTTCGCGCTTTTCGATATCTCTTTCCCGCGTGTCCAGGGTGCCGCGCCGCTCCTGCAGCTTCTGCAGCACGTCCAGTTCCGTCTGGCTCATGCCGGCGCCCGGATCGGTATTGGCCGGGGGAGCGGCCGGCGCGGCGGCGCCCGGAGCCGGCGCGGTGGCCGGCTGCGCCGGGGCGGCGGGAGCGGCCGGCTGGGCGGGTGGCGCCTTGGGCGGCTGCTGCGCCTGCAGTTCAGCCACCGAGAACGACTCGATCCCCAGGATGCCCTTGAAGATGTCGCCGACCCGAAGCGACAGCATCAGCACGCCGGCGAAGATCAGGATGGGCAGCACCCGGACGATGGGGGCCTTGGCCTCGTTCTTGGCGCCCCGGTTGCCCTTGGACGCGCCGGGAGGCTGGGCCCTGACCGGGCCGGGAACGGGCTTGCGGGTCTTGGTGGCCATGATGCCTCCTTACCGCATGGACTGGAGCGCGCGCAGCAGCTCGCGCTCGGCTTCGGAGCGGTCGTCGCTGTCGGCATCGGACGCGGCGGCGGCGGCGGCGATGGCGGCGGCCCGGTTGCCGGCCATGCGGGGTGGCGGCATGGTGGGCGCCGACGCGGTTCCCACCTGGGCGCCGCCGCGCGGTTCGGGCGCGGCCTTGACGCCATCGGCGCGGGCCGAGCGCACGGCGTTCTCCAGGCGGTTGGCCATGGTGTCGGCCCGCTCGATCATGAAGGCCAGATCGTCACGCAGGCTCTGGGCCTTTTCCACCCGCTCCTGCAGGGTTTGGCCGGATTCCTCGGCGGCCTTGCGCAGCTTGGGGATGGAGGATTCGGCGCGCAGCGTCGCCTCGTTGAAGGCGGCGATGGTCTTGGCCAGATCGTCGCGGTTCTTGCGCAGGGACGACAGCCGCTGGTTCAGCATCCAGGCATAGCCGATGGTGGCGATCAGCAGCACGGATACGATGATGTCGAGAACGACTTTCCAATCCACGGCTTTGTTCACCCGGTCTTGATGGTGGATTCATCCACCTGAATGGCGATGTGCTGGCCCTTGCGCCCCATGCGGCCGCGGAACATGGCCACGTCGCCGCAGCGCATGTCGATGGGCGACTCGGCGGTGGCGTTCAGCATGAATTTCGAGCCCGGCTTCCAGTTCAGCACCTCGCGCAGGTTCATCACCTGCTCGTCCAGCACGGCCTCCAGCTCGACCTCGGTCAGCCACAGCTCCTCGGCCAAGTGGGTTTCCCAGATGGAGTCGCGACCGAACTTTTCGCCCATGAACATCTGCAGCAGCAGCTCGCGGACGGGTTCCAGGGTGGCGTAGGGCAGCAGCAGTTCCAGGCG
>Ga0265320_10001467_pt1 | contig 17217 bp, 16 predicted proteins | sample 4827metaG_FD_202087 | JGI IMG/M metagenome (GOLD analysis project Ga0265320, IMG submission 202087) | Rhizosphere microbial communities from Carex aquatilis grown in University of Washington, Seatle, WA, United States - 4-8-27 metaG | ecosystem: Host-associated > Plants > Roots > Rhizosphere >...
GAGGAGATTGCTGCCTCCTCCGACGCCTCCGGCGCGCCAATCTGGCCGGCCTATGGCCGGCGGCTTTTGGCGCGCGGCCTTGGCGTCGGATCCGGGCCTTGGCAGCTCCCGACGAGGGAGGGCAGGGCCGCCCGCAAATCAGGCTGCCGGAGCGAGTTGGACCGACCTCAAAATCTGCTTGCCCGACCCGCGCGGCCATGAGAGGCTGACCTTTCGCGGCATTTACAACGGTCAGATCGGCGTCGCCGCGATGCTCCCGCCGGTCCCCTTCTCAAGTCCAACAGTCAACCCAGGGCCCCGCTTCGGCGGGGCCATCCCGGCCAGACTGGCGTCCCTGGAGCCCGACGCCCGGCTGCCGGCCAAAGTCCCTATGAGTTCAGTCATGCAAGAGCTTCTCGCCCAGTCCTCCTTCGACAAGCTGAAGGAAGGCGCGATCGTCCCGGGCACCATCACCGAAATCCGCCAGAACGAGGTCGTGGTCGACATCGGCGGCAAATCCGAGGGCGTCATCCCCGCCGGCGAGTTCATCGACATCGGCGAGCTCCAGATCGGCTCCCAGATCGAGGTCATGGTCGAGCGCCTGGAGGACCGCAACGGCAGCCCCATCCTTTCCTTCGACAAGGCCGAGCAGAAGAAGAACTGGGAGAACATCCTCACCAAGTTCCCCGAGGGCTCCGTCGCCACCGGCCGGGTCAAGGCCAAGGTCAAGGGCGGGCTCATCATCAGCATCGGCGTCGACGCCTTCATGCCGGCCTCGCACATCGACGTGCAGCCGCCCAAGAACCTCGACCAGTACGTCGGCCAGACCTACGACTTCAAGGTCCTCAAGATCAACTTCGACCGCCGCAACATCGTCCTTTCCCGCCGGGAGCTGATCGAGGAGCAGCGCACCAACAAGCGGCGCGCCCTGCTGGATTCCATCCAGCCCGGCCAGGTCCGCCGCGGCGTGGTCAAGAACATCACCGATTTCGGCGCCTTCATCGACCTCGACGGCATGGACGGCCTGCTGCACATCACCGACATGAGCTGGGGCCGCATCTCCCATCCCTCGGAGATGGTGAAGCAGGGCGAGGAGATCCAGGTCATGATCATCGAGGTCAACCGCGACAAGGAACGCGTCTCCCTCGGCCTCAAGCAGACCACCCGCAACCCGTGGGACGAGATCGACCGGAAGTTCCCGGTCGGCGCGAAGATCCACGGCAAGGTCGTCAACCTCGTGCCCTACGGCGCGTTCATCGAGCTCGAGCCGGGCGTCGAGGGCCTGGTCCACATCACCGAGATGTCCTGGACCAAGCGCATCACCAAGCCGTCCGAGCTGCTCAAGGTTGGGCAGGAACTCGACGCGGTCGTCCTCGGCATCCAGAAGGAGGAGCAAAAGATCTCCCTCGGCCTGCGCCAGCTGGAGCCGAATCCCTGGGACATGGTCCGCCACAATTACCCGATCGGCGCCCGCGTCCGCGGCAAGGTCCGCAACATGACGACCTACGGCGCCTTCATCGAGCTGGAGGAGGGCATCGACGGCATGGTGCACATCTCCGACATGAGCTGGACCCGCAAGGTCAACCATCCGTCCGAGGTCCTGAAGAAGGGCGACGAGGTCGACGCCATCGTGCTCGACGTCGATCCCCAGCAGCAGCGCATCAGCCTCGGCATGAAGCAGCTCGCCACCGACCCCTGGTCGGACATCGACAGCTTCTTCAAGATCGGCGACGTCGTGCAGGGCACGGTCACCAAGGTCACCTCCTTCGGCGCCTTCGTGGAGCTGAAGGACGGGATCGACGGCCTCGTGCACATTTCGCAGATCAGCGAGGACCGCATCGACAAGGTGAAGGACGTCCTCAAGCCGGGCCAGGCGGTGACCGCGCGCGTGATCAAGATCGATCGCGACGAGCGCCGCCTCGGGCTCTCGATCAAGGCCGCCAACTACAGCAGCGAGCAGCTCGCGGCCGAGACGGCGACCTACGAGGCCCTGAAGCGGAGCGCCGACAACGACATGATGAACCTCGGCGACATCCTCGACGAGGCTTCGAAGAAGGAAGAAACCTGAAAATCGGCCTTCTCGGCGGGAGCTTCGATCCTGTGCATTTTGGCCATTTGCTGGCCGCACAGGACGCCTTCGAGCAGCGCAGGCTGGACCGGCTCATCCTGGTGCCGGCCGCCCGCGCGCCGCTCAAGCCCAACGACGTCACGTCGTCCGCCGAGGACCGGCTGGCGATGCTCCGCGCGGCCGTGGAGTGGGACCGGCGCTTCGAGATCTCCGACTACGAGCTCAAGAAGGGCGGAATCAGCTACACGATCGACTCGGTCCGGCATTTCCGCGCGCTTTACCCGAAGGATGAGCTGTACTGGATCGTGGGCGGCGACCAGCTGCCCCAGCTGCACCTCTGGAAGGACATCGCGGAGCTGGCCCAGCTGATCGAGTTCATCTTCCTGGAGCGGCCCGGCTACCCGGTGAAGGCCGCGCCGGGGATCCCCGGCCTGCGCCTGCACCGCTGCGACGGGCATTTGCTCGCGGTCAGTTCGACGGAATTGCGCGAGCGCACCCGGCTGGGCCTGGCGCTGGACTATTTCGTGCCCCACAAGGCCATTGTCTACATCCGCGAAAAGGGCCTGTATCGCGGCTCCCCGGGATCACCATGAACGCCAAGAAAACCGCCTCTCTCGAGCTCCTGAAGCTCTGCTGCCTCGCCCTCTGGGAAAAGAAGGCCGAGGACCTGCGCGTGCTCGAGCTCGGGGACGAGTCGTCCATCACCGACTACCTCGTCCTCGCCACGGGCACCTCCGAGCCCCACCTGCGCGCGCTGCGCGGCGAACTGGAGCAGGCGCTGAAGGCCTCGCGGACGCGGGTGGTCGGCATCGAGTCGGCCGAGCTCAGCGGCTGGACGGTCGTCGACGCCTTCGACGTCATGGTCCACCTCTTCACCCCGGAACAGCGCGAGCACTACGGGCTGGAGAATCTCTGGAAGGACGCGCGGGAGTTTCCGGTGGCCAGCCTGCTGCCGCCGCCGCCGAAGCCGGCCCGCCAGCCGAAGCCGAAGGCGAAAGTCCGGCCGAAGACGAAGACCGGTTCCAAGGCGAAGACCAAGGCCACGGTGAAGGCCGGCCGCAAGGCCAAGGCCAAGGCCAAGGCCAAGCCGAAGTCGGCCGCCCGCCGGGCTCAGAAGCCGTAGCCGAGTGTGGTCGTGAAGCGCTGGTCCGCGCGCTCATGCGGATCGAGGACGGCGTTGTTGTATTCGTACTCGAAGTGCAGGTTGAGCGAGAGGTGGTTGCTGACCTTGCCCTGCAGCGTCGCGTGGAACTTGTAGTCGTAATTCTGTGACTGGGTGTTGATCGGGGTCCCCACGGTCGCGACGACGCCGTTCCGCCCGCGCCGCTCCGGCGAATACTGGATGGCGGCGTCCTCGGCGAAAGTATAGCGGCCGTTGATCTTGTAGGTGTAGTCCTGGAAGGCGTTGCCGAGGTAGTCGGAGCCCTTCTCGACGCCGGTGGCGTCGAAATACTGGACCATGGCGCCGCCACCGACGTCCAGGGTCTGCCGTGCGTCCGTGAGGATCCTGTAGCCGAGGTCGGCGGTCTGCTCGAACTCGGTGTTGATGAGCCGGATTTTGTCCGAGCTGTAGCTGGTGAGGGCCTGGGTGAACCAGCGTTCGTCGAGGTTGTGGCGCCAGCGGAAATCGAGCTCGTCCTGGTCGGTGGTCGTCACCCGGTCGCTGCTGCCGTAGAGGTACAGCGCCTTGAGCTGCACTTCGTCCGGCCCGACGTTCCGGTCCGCCTGGGCCCGCACGACGGTCGAGACCGTGCGCACGTTCGTGAGTTCGTTGCCGTAGCCGAACTCGACCTTGCCGGTCCACCGGGTGACGACGGGCTTCAGGATATAGAGGGGGCGCGCGACCCAGGGCCAGGACGGCCAGCCCGGCCACCACCACGGGCCCCGGTTCGGCGCCACGGCGACGACCGGAGCGCGGGGCCCGGAGGTTTCCGGCACCGGCGTCGGGGGAGCGACCGGTCCGACGATCGGGGGAGTCGAGGGCTCGGGCTCCCTGGGGGGCTGCGGCGGCAGGCCGGCGAGGCTCTGGGCGGCGGACGGCGGTGGCGCCTCGACGATCGTCACCTGGTTGGCGGGCGCCACGATGTCGCCCAGCAGGTCCGAGCGAAAATAGATCTTCCCGTCCTCGCGTTTCATCACCGTGCCGGTGAGGTGGTCGCCGTTCTTCATCATCAGCTGCTGCTCGGCCAGCAGGGCGGGGACCGCGCCGGCGAGGAGCGCGGCGAAGGCCAGGGCGGCGGAAAGGGCGCGGGAGCGGATCATCCCACTATCTAACCAAATTTGGCCTTGCTGGTTCCCGCTTCCGGGGCGAAATTTTCCCCCATGAAGGGCGCGCGCGGTCTCAGGCGGGGATTCACCCTGGTGGAGGTCATGGTCCTGCTCGTGATCATCGCCTTCCTGCTGGCCATGGCGATCATGGCGTTGCAGAAGATCCGGCAGACCCGCCAGGAAAAGGCGGCCGCCCCGGCGGCCGCCGCGACCGCGCCCTGACCGGCTCTCAACGGAAGAAATTGTACTTGAGGATGACCCAGAAGGCGCGGAATCCGTCGCGCCAGCCGATCTTCTTGCCCTCCGCGTAGGTCCGGCCCGAGTAGCTGATGCCGACCTCATAGATGGGGACGCCCAGCCGCGCCAGCTTGGCCGTCATCTCGGGCTCGAAGCCGAAGCGGTTCTCCTCGATGGTGATTTTCTGCAGGACCTCCCGGCGAAAGACCTTATAGCAGGTTTCCATGTCGGTGAGGTTCAGGTTGGTCGCCATGTTCGAGAAGAGCGTCAGGCCCTTGTTGCCCACCATATGCCAGAAGTAGAGGACGCGGTGCGGCTCGCCGCCGAGGAAGCGGGAGCCAAAGACGACGTCGGCCTTGCCGGCCAGGATCGGGCCGATGAGCTTGGGATACTCCTCGGGGTCGTATTCGAGGTCCGCGTCCTGCGGGATGACGATGTCCCCGGTCGCGACGGCGAAGCCCGAGCGCAGGGCGGCGCCCTTGCCCCGATTGGACTCATGGTAGATCACCCGGTCGACCAGCGAGGCGAGCTGGGTGCGCAGCAGGTCCCGGGTGCCGTCGCGCGAGCCGTCGTCGACCACGATGATTTCACGCTCGGGACCCGGCGCGGCCCGGACCCGCTCGATCACCGTCCGGATGGTCTTGGCTTCGTTGTAGCAGGGAATGACGATGGAGAGGCGCATGGACGGGAAAAGGGATGGAGCCTGGGGGCGGACGGGTAAATCCGCAAATGTCATTCCGGCGGCTTTCGGCCCTCCCGGCGCTCCCAGGCGAAGAGGTATTGCTGCGCCAGCCCGGATTGCGCCCCGAAATGCACCCGGCCGAAATGGGCGATGGCGCCGGGGCGCCAGCCCTCGAGGCCGTAGCGGCGGGCCATGGCCTTGAGGATCCAGACGTCGACGGGGAACGACTCAAGCCGGTTGGCCCCGAAGAGCAGCACGCAGTCGGCGACCTTCCCGCCTACGCCGGGCAGGAGGCGCAGGCGTTCGCGGGCCCGCGGGTAGGCGAGGGCGCCGGTCTCCTCCAGCCAGCCCGGCTGGGCGGCCAGGAAGCGGGCCGTGGCGTGGATGTGCCGCGCGCGAAAGCCGAGCTTGCAGGCGCGCAGCTCGGCTTCGGGGATTTCCGCCAGGTCGGCCCAGGAGGGGAGGGCGCGGCCGGCGGCCGCGCCCGCGAGGAGCGGGCGGCCGTGCCGCTCGGCGAGGAGCCCGGCCATCTGCTTGATCTGGACGATCCGCTTGGTCGCACTGCAGAGGAAGCAGAGCAGGGTTTCATCGAGCGGCTGGCGCAGGATGCGGAGCCCCGGCCACGCGGCGAGGCAGCGGGCCAGGTGGGGATCGCTGCGCCAGGGCAGCAGGTCGGCCAGGTCGCGGGGATCGCGCCCGCCGTCGAGATAGTGCGCCAGCGCCGGGCCGGTTTTGCCGGCCGCCGCGTCCGGGGCGGACCACTCCAGCGTTCCCGCCGGGCCGGGCCGCAGGCGGGCCAGATGCCCGGACCAGGTCCCCTGCCATTCCCCGCCGGGCCGGCGATGCCAGCGGAAGGTCTGGCCGCCGTCGAGGATCTCCGCGAGCACCTCGGGGCCCGGGGGCGAGCGCAGCGCCAGCGGCCGCCAGGCCGACCAGCTCTCCGGGCCTATTCCGGCTTGGACCAAAGGAAGCTTTCCTGGGAGGCCAGCAGCTGCCCGTCGGCGCCGACGAGGTCGAGTTTCCAGGCCACCGGGTACATGCGCCGGCTGGGCCAGTCGGTGCCGGTCAGGCCCAGCTGGTAGACCTTGCCGCCGGCCGGCACGTCGGCGGGCAGGGTGAACACCTTCGGGTCGGGGCTGACGGGCAGGATCACCCGCACCACGAATTTGGTCCCCGGGACCAGCGGGCCGGGGTTCTTCACCCGCACCACGAAATAAAACCCGGTGCGGCTGTCGGGCCGGCTGTGGACGATGGTGCGCTCGCCCATGTTCTCCCGCCCGGTGAAGTATTCGGAGATCCGCTCGACCTGGTCGGTGTCATACCAGCGCGGCCAGACCCGGACAAAGCTGACGTCGGCCCCGAGCGCGCCGCGGGCGGCGAGCAGGAAGATTCCGAGGAGGGCGGCCGCCCGGCGCAGGGGAGAGGGGGTCAAGGGGAGGACGGGGCTAGGCGGGCAACGTCACACTTTTGCCATCAGGGTTCAAGCTGCACGTGCTGGTAGCGATGGATGCCGAGCAGGGCGGGCACCCAGCCCCGTACGTAGGGCTGGATCAAATAGGTGCGGCTTCCGTGGAAGATCGGCGCGATCGGACCCGCCTCGAGCAGCCGGGCTTCCGCCGCCTGCAGCCGTTCCCGCCGTTGCCCCGGATCGAAGACGGCGTTGGAGGCCTCCTCCCGGCGGTCGTATTCCGCATCCTTCCATCCCGTCCAGTTGTTCGGGCAGTCGCTCCGATAGAGTCCGAGAAAAGTGCTGGGATCGTCGTAGTCGCCGATCCAGCGCATGAGCGTGACCTGATAGGAGAGCGAGCGTTCAGTGTCGATGTAGACCCGGTAGTCCTGGTTGGCGAGGGTCACGGTGATGCCGAGCTCGCGGTGCCACATCTGCTGGATCGCCTCCAGCACCTTGGTGTTGATGGCATCGGTGAACATCTGGATCTGCAGCGGGGGAAAGTTCTTTCCGCCGGGAAACCCGGCCGCGGCCAGCAGCCGGCGGGCCTCGGCGAAATCCGTGGGCATCCGCGTGGACGACGTGTAGCCGGCGGTATCGGGCGGGGTGAGGGCGTAGGCGGGCTGGCGGCTGCCCTGCAGCACGTCGCGGGCAATGGCGTCACGGTCGATCGCCCGCCCCAGGGCCTGCCTTACCCGCAGATCGTTCAGCGGCGGACGGGTGACATTGAAGCCCAGGTAGTACGTCTCGCTGAAGGGATCGATGCGCAGCATTTCCGGCGCGGCCGCCCGGTAGTGCGCAATGCGATCGGGCAACAGGTCAAGGGTCAGGTGTTCCTGGCCCGCGCGAAAATTGCTCTCGTCGGTCGCGATATTGTCGGTGGGAAAGAAGACGACCGCGTTCAGGGAATTGTGGGCGGTGTCCCAATATTGCGGATTCTTCACCGCGACGATCCGGGCGTTGGGGCTCCACTCCTTGAGGACGAACGGCCCGTTGCCGACGAAGTTGCCCGGACGAGTCCAGCGGGTGGCGCGGCGGTCAAAGGGGCCGAATTTCTCGATGATGCCGCGCGGGACGGGGAACCAGGCTTGGTGCGCGGCAAGGGCCGGCAGGTAGGGGCAGGGCCGCCAGAGCTCCAGTCGCAGCGTCCGGGGGTCGGGCGCGCGGATGCCCACGGCCGCGAAGTCGGCGAGCTTGCCGGTGTTGAAGGCCTCGGCGTTCCTGATCGGGTAGAGCAGGTAGGAGTACTCGCTGGCGAGGCCGGGCGAGAGCATCCGGTGGAACGAAAACACGAAATCCTCGGCGGTCAGCGGGTCCCCGTTGGACCAGCGTGCGTCCGGCCGCAGGTGAAACGTATAGACGAGCCCGTCCGCCGACACGTCCCAGCGCTCCGCCACCCCCGGGACGGGCTGGGAGGTCTTCTCGTCGATGCAGGTCAATCCCTCGAAGAGCGCGACCAGGATATTGTAGTCCGTGTACGTGACACAGATCTGCGGATCGAGATCCTGCGGCTCCGCGCCGTTGCCAAGCAGCAGGGTTCCGGTCCGACGCCCCGCCTCAGCGGGCGATTCCCGGCGCGAGCAGCCCGGACCCAGGAGGAGCGCCGCCAGCGGCGCCAGGAGAAGGACGGGGTGGAGGCGCATCAGAGCAGGGGGCGCAGCACGCGCCAGACGGTTTCGGCGACGACCGCGTCGCCCGCGGCGGTCGGGTGCATGCCATCGGCCTGGTTCAGCTCCGGTCGGCCGCCGACGCCCTCAAGGAGAAAGGGAATCAGGGCCACGTGCTCCTCCCGGGCCACGGCCGGGAAGATGGCCGCGAACGCCCGCTCATAGTCCTCGCCCAGGCTGGGCGGCATCCGCATCCCGGCGAGGACGACCCGGGCCGAGGGGTGGCTGGCATGGACGCGGCCGATGATGGCGCGAAGGTTGGCTTCGGTCACGGCGGGGTCGATCCCCCGCAGGCCGTCATTGGCGCCGAGCTCGAGCACGAGGAGGTCGACGGGCTGCTGCAGCACCCAGTCGATCCGCCGCTCGCCCCCGGCGGAGGTCTCGCCGCTGACCCCGGCATTGACCACCCGCCAGGGCAGCCCGGCGGCCGCGATCTTGCCCGCGATCAGGGCCGGATACGATTCGACCCCGGGATTTTCGAGGCCGAGGCCCGCGGTCAGGCTGTCGCCGAAGAAGACCAGGGTCCGGGGTGTCGCGGCGGTCAGCGGGGATCCGGCCAGGCCGAGCAGCAGGAGGGAGACAGGCAGGCGCACGGGACGATTATTGCCAAGAATGTGACATTGGCCAGTCTTGGTGTTTCCTTGCCTCCATGATGTTCATCCTCCGGATGGCCTGGCGGGACTCGCGGGCGTCCCGGCGCCGTCTGGCCCTCTTCTCCCTGTCGATCGTCTTCGGGATCGCCGCGCTCGTGGCCCTGGGTTCGGGCAGCGCCAGCCTGGCCCGGGCCATGCGGATCCAGGCCAAGGGCCTGCTGGGGGCCGACCTGGTCCTGACTTCCCGCCAGCCGTTCAGCGCGGGGCTGGAGCAGGCGCTCGCCGCCCTCGGGGACGCCGAGGCCCGGGACGATTCCCTCGCCTCGATGATGGTCTTTCCGGGCGCCGGCGGGGCGGCGCGCCTGGTGGAGGTGCGCGCGATGGAGGGAGGCTTTCCCTTCTACGGAGACTTCGTCACCGTGCCGGCGGACGCGGCGGACCGGCTGCGCCGCGGCGAACCCGTGGTCGTCCTCGAGGAGACCCTGGCCAACCAGTTCGGCGTGAAGCCCGGCGACACGGTCAAGCTGGGACGGAGCACCTTCACCGTGGCGGGGTCGCTGCGGAAGCTCGCCGGCGAATCGGCCGCGATCGCGACCTTCGCCCCGCGCGCCCTCGTGCCCCGCGGGGCGCTGCCCGCGACCGGCCTCCTCGGCCCGGGCAGCCTCGTGCGCCACCGGGCGACCCTGCGCCTGCCCCCCGGGACCGACGCTGACGCCGCGGCGGCGGAATTGCGGCGGGAATTTCCCGGCGAGCGTTTCTCGGCCGAGACGGCGGCCTCGCGCGAGCGCGAACTCGGCCGGGCCCTGACCAACATCTACCGTTTTCTGAACCTGGTCGGCTTCGTCGCCCTCATGCTCGGGGCCATCGGCGTCGCGAGCGCGATCCACGTTCATGTCCGCCAGAAGCTGCCCACGGTCGCGGTCCTGCGCTGCCTGGGCGCGACCGCCGGGCAGGCCTTCGCCGTCTATCTGGCCCAGGGCGTGGGCCTCGGGCTGCTGGGAGCGTCGGCCGGCGCGTGCCTTGGGGTGACGCTGCAGCAGGCGCTCCCCGCCGTGCTGCGGGACTGGCTGCCCTTCCCGGTGGAGTTTTTCATCTCCTGGCCGGCCGTGCTCCAGGGCACGGCGGCGGGCTTCCTGATCTGCGTCCTTTTCACCCTGCTGCCCTTGCTGGAAGTGAGGCGGGTATCCCCGCTGATGGCGCTCCGGGCCTCCGCCGATCCTTCGGCCGAGCCGGGCCGGTTCGATCCCTGGCGCCTGGTCCTCGCGGGCCTGATCGCGCTGGCGGTGGCGGCCTTCGCGTATGAGCAGACCCACAGCCGGCGGCTGGGGGTCGGCTTTGCCGCGGCGCTGGCGGCCGGGCTGGGGGCCCTGGCCGGCCTCGCCCAACTCGTGGCCTGGGTCGCCCGCCGCTGCCCGCCGCGCCGGCTGTCCTATGTGGTCCGCCAGGGGATCGCCAACCTCCACCGGCCGAACAACCGGACGGTGCTCCTGCTGGTGTCGCTGGGCCTGGGGACCTTCCTCGTCCTTACGTTGTACCTCGCCCGCTCGACCCTGCTCGGGGAAATCGGGCAGGCGGGCGGCACGGGACGGCCCAACCTGCTCTTCTTCGACATCCAGGACGACCAGGTGGGCCCGCTGGACCGGATCGCGGCCGCCGCGGGCAGCCCGGTGCTCGAGCAGGCGCCGGTCGTGACGATGAAGCTGGCGTCGATCCGGGGCCGCGGGGTCGAGGGCCTCCTCAAGGATCCGGCGGTCCGCCTCCCCGGGTGGGCGCTGCGGCGGGAATACCGCTCGACCTTTCGCGCGGGCATCTCGGACACCGAGCGGATCGTCGAGGGCACCCTGGTCCCGCGCGCCGCACCGGGGCAGGTCGCCCCCATCTCCGTGGAGGAGGGCCTGGCGCGCGACCTGGGCCTGAGGCTCGGGGACGAAATGGTCTGGGACGTCCAGGGAGTGCCGGTCCGCAGCCGGGTCGCCAGCGTGCGCCGCGTGGAGTGGCGGCGCCTCGAGCCCAATTTCTTCGTCGTCTTTCCCGAGGGCGTCCTGGACGCCGCGCCGAAGTTCTACGTGGCGGCGCTGCGCGCCCCGACGCCCGCGGATTCGGCCCGGCTCCAGCGGCTGGTGGCCGCGGCCCTCCCCAACGTCACCGCGATCGACCTGTCCCTGCTCCTGCAGACCCTGGACGGCATTTTTGACAAGATCGCGTTCGCGGTCGATTTCATGGCGTTTTTCACCGTGGCGACGGGCGTCGTGGTGCTGGCGGGCGCGGTCGTCGCCGGCCGCTACCAGCGGATCCGGGAGGCCGTCCTGCTGCGGACCCTCGGCGCCACCCGGGGGCAGCTCAACCGGATCCGGCTGGTGGAATATGCCGTCCTCGGCGTCCTGGCGGCCGCGCTGGGCATCCTCCTGGCGCTCGGCGCCAACTTCCTCCTCGCGCATTATCTCTTCGCGACCGCGCCCGCGGTGCCTGCCGGCCCGCTGGCGGCCGCGCTGGTCCTGATCCCGGCGCTCACCCTCCTCACCGGCTGGCTCGCGGACCGCGGTTCCGCTTCCCTGCCGCCCCTGGAGGCACTCCGCCTCGAGAATGCCTAGCCCGGATTTTTCATGAACACGGGATGAAGATGGGCAGAATTTCCGAGTGGAAAAATCCGAAGCCGAGCGAAGGTGGGCTTTTAGCCCATCGAGCGAGGATGAGGGTTTTTCTGCCGGAAATTCTGCCCAGATTCGCCCGTGCTTCGTGAAATATCCGGGCAAGGCTCATTTCCCCTCGTCACTCCCGGACGCCTCTCTATCACTACCCTCATGAAGATCCTCGGCATCGACATCGGCGGCTCGGCGCTCAAGGGGGCGCCGGTGGACACGGAGACGGGCCAGCTCCTGGCCGAGCGCCTGCGGGTCCCCACGCCGAACCGGCTCACGCCCGCGAAGATGGCCGCGGCGGCCGCGGAAATCTCCCGTCATTTTCGGTGGCGCGGGCCGATCGGCATCGGTTTCCCGGCCGTGATCGAGCGCGGGCGGATCCTGACCGCCGCCAATATCCATCCGGCCTTCATCGGCTGCAACGGCCAGGCCCTTTTTGCCAAGGCCACCCGCTGCCGGGTCTGCCTCGTGAACGACGCCGCGGCGGCGGGCCTGGCCGAGATGCGGTTTGGGGCCGGCCGCGGTTTCCGCGGCAAGGCGCTGCTTCTCACCCTGGGCACGGGGGTCGGCTCGGTGCTCTTCAACGAGGACGTCGTGTTCCCTTGCGAGTTCGGGCACCTGCCATACAAGGGCCGGGACGCCGAGAAGCACGTGGCCGCCTCGGTCCGGAAGGCCAAGGACCTGTCCTGGTCGCAGTGGGGGGGGCGGCTCGACAAGTACCTTCGCCTCCTGGAGCAGGTCCTTTGGCCGGAACTGATCATCATCGGCGGCGGGATCAGCGCGAAGCACGCGAAATTCTTCCCCTTCCTGAAGACCCGGGCCCGCCTGAAGCCCGCCCGGATGCTCAATGCCGCCGGGATCATCGGCGCGGCGTTGCATGCCGTTGGTCCGGCGGCCCGTTAGGCCCGAAAGGGCCAATTAAACTCGTGCAACTTTCACGAAATTCCGGTGTTCTAGAGGGATGTCCGCCCCTGCTTCTACCTCGCCCCGGCCCGCTGCCGTAGTGCCCGCCCCCCGAAAATCAGGCCGCAAATGGCTGATCGTGGGGGGCATCATCGTCGTGGCCGGCATCGTCGGCGCCGCCTGGTTCAAGCGGAGCCACGCGCCGCAGGGGATCGCCGTCACCACGGAAAAAGCGGTCGTCCGCACCATCACCCAGGTCGTTACCGCCACCGGCAAGATCCAGCCGGAAATCGAGGTGAAGATCACCTCGGAGGTCTACGGCGAGATCATCGAATTGCCCTTTCGGGATGGGGCTCGGGTGAAGAAGGGGGATTTGCTGGTCAAGATTAAGCCCGATCTTTACCAGGCCGGAGTGGATGCTCAGACCGCGGCCGTCGCGGCGGCGCAGAGCTCGGCGGTGGCCAGCCAGGCAAGCCTGACGAAGGCCACCGCCGACCTGAAGCGCTACCAGGACCTCTACGACCGGAAGATCGCGTCCGACTCGGACTACACGCTCTACAAGACCAACTACAACCTGGCGAAGGCCGCCGCCATCTCGAGCCTGGCGGTGGTGCAGCAGGTGCAGGGCTCCCTCAAGCAGGCCCAGGATTCGCTGTCCAAGACGGCGATCTATTCTCCCATGGACGGAACGGTGAGTTCACGCTCCAGCGAGGTGGGCGAGCGCGTGCAGTCCGCCACCTCGTTCGCGGGCACGGAGATCATGCGCATTGCCGATCTTGGCAACATGGAGCAGCGGGTCACCGTCAACGAGAACGACATCACCAACGTCAAGGTGGGCGATCACGTCGTCATCAGCATCGATGCCTATCCGGACCGGAAGTTCCATGGCGAGGTCCGGGAGATCGGGAGCTCGGCCGCCGGAGCGGGTGCGACGGGCAGCGGGTCGGCTTCGCAGGCCGCCGCGACCTCCGGGGACGAGGTCACCAACTTCCTGGTCAAGATACGCGTGTCCGATCGCGACGTGCAGCTGCGCCCGGGCATGAGCGCGACCGCCGACATCCAGACCCAGACGGTGGAGAACGTCGTCGCCGTGCCCATCCAGAGCGTGACGGTCCGCGCCGAGGGCGGCCTGACATCCGAGGAGATGCAGCAGAAGCAGGCGAAGGAGGCCCAGGAGAAATCCGGCAACACCGCTGCGGCAGCTCCCACCCGGCAGGACGCGCGCCGCAGCCTGGACCAACTGCAGCGGGTGGTCTTTATCAAGACCGGCGACAAGGTGAAGTTGCAGCCGGTCGAGACCGGCATCGCCGACAACACCTGGATCGAGGTGAAGAAAGGCGTGAAGAGCGGGGATGAGGTCGTGTCCGGAACCTACGCGGCCATCAGCCGCACGCTGAAGGATGGTGCCGTGGTGCGGATCGAGCAGCCGAAGAAGGAGCCGCTGCCGAACTGATCGGCCCGGCCGGCTCCGCCTCGCCATGATTTCTCCCGCCGTTCCATTCTCCGCGCCGCGCCTCGTGCGCCCGGCCGGCCCCCTGGTCATAGCGATCGAGGGCCTGGTCAAGCTGTACCGGATGGGGGCGGAGACTGTGCACGCGCTTCGCGGCGTTTCGCTCTCGATTCACCGCAACGAATACCTTGCCGTCATGGGGCCGTCGGGCTCGGGCAAGTCCACGCTGATGAACATGCTCGGCTGCCTCGATACCCCGACGAGCGGACGCTATGAGTTCACCGGCAAGAATGTTGCCACCATGAGCGACGACGAGCTCGCCGAGATCCGCAACCGCGAGATCGGGTTTGTCTTCCAGACCTTCAATCTCCTCCCGCGTTCAGACGCCCTGCGCAACGTCGAGCTGCCGCTGATCTACGGCGGGGTGCCGATGGAGGAGCGCCAGGCCCGGGCGCGCCAGGCGCTGGAAAGCGTCGGCCTCGGGGACCGCCTGCACCACCGGCCCAATGAGCTTTCCGGCGGCCAGCGCCAGCGAGTCGCCATCGCGCGCGCTCTCGTCAACCGTCCCGCGATCATACTCGCCGACGAGCCGACGGGCAACCTGGATTCCCAGACCGGCGTCGAGATCATGGCGCTCCTTGAGCAGCTCTACGACCAGGGTCAGACCATCATCGTGGTCACCCACGAGGAGGACATCGCGCGGCATGCCCGCCGCGTGGTGCGCCTGCGCGACGGCTTGATCGAAAGCGACGGCCCGGCCATCTGAGCGCCGGCCCCCGCCATGACCCGCGTCCTCTCCGAGCTCATCGAGTCCTTCCGCATCGCCTTCGCCCAGCTGCGGGCCCACAAGCTGCGCTCGCTGCTGACGGCGCTCGGCGTCATCATCGGGATCGTGGCCGTCACGCTGATGGGCACGGCCATCAACGGCATCGATATCGGCTTCCAAAACAGCCTGGCCATGCTGGGCAACGACATCCTGCGCGTGGACAAGTGGCCGTGGCTCGACCAGTCGGACTGGTGGAACTACTCGAACCGCCCGGTCATCCGGCCCGAGTCGGCCGCGCAGCTCAATCGGATCATCCAGGCCACGCCCAATTCCCTGCTGGAGGTGGCCGTGCCCGCCGCGGGCCGTTCGATGACGGTGAAGGCGGGCCCCAACCAGGTCGGCGGCGTCCAGGTGGGCGGCACGACCGACGACTATGCGCGGATCATGGTGGCCGACCTGCAATACGGCCGCCTGTTCAACTCGACCGAGTCGGAGGGCGGCCGGCCGGTGTGCGTCCTCGGCTATGATGTCGCGGAGGCCCTCTTCCCCGGACGCTCCGCGCTGGACCAGACCGTCACGCTGGCCGGCGGGCATTCCTTCCACGTCATCGGGGTGGTCGCGCGCCAGGGCGAGTTTCTCGGGCTGTTCAGCTTCGACAGCCAGGCGCTCATTCCGCTCACCGCCTTCCGGAAGTACTACGGGACGCGCCAGCGCGGCGGTGAATTGCAGGTGAAGGTGAAGGACAAGGACCGGATGGCGGAGGCCACCGACGAGCTGACCGGGGCGATGCGGCGGGTTCGCTCCCAGCTGCCCGGCGAGCGGGACAATTTCAGCATCAACCAGCAGCAGGCCTTCAAGGACCAGCTCGATCCGGTCAAGCGCGGCATCGCAATCGCAGGGCTGTTCATCACCGGGCTCGCCCTCTTTGTCGGGGCCATCGGCATCATGAACATCACCTTCGTGAGCGTGAAGGAGCGCACCAAGGAGATTGGCACGCGCAAGGCCCTTGGCGCCCGCCGTCGCACCATTCTCCTGCAGTTCCTCATCGAGGCGGTCTCGATCTGCCTGATCGGCGGACTGATCGGCCTGGCGCTCACCAGCGGGCTCTGCCTCGTGGTGGGCCGCTTCCTGCCCAATCTGCCTGTGCAGCTTTCGCCGATGCTGGTCCTGGTCGGCATGGTGGTCTCGACGCTGACCGGGATCATCGCGGGATTCGCCCCGGCCCTGGGAGCCTCGCGGCTGGATCCGGTCGAGGCGCTGCGCTACGAATAGGACCTGTCATGCCCTTTTCCGAAATCATCCGGATGGCCCTCAGTTCCCTCGGGGTGCAAAGGCTCCGCTCCTTCCTGACCATGGCCGGGATCACGATCGGCGTGTTTTCCGTCATTGGCGTCATGACGACCGTCTCCGCCCTGCGCGGGTCGATCGAGACGGGCCTCAGCTTCCTGGGCTCCGACGTCTTTCAGTTTTCCAAGTGGCCGTCCGGCATCCAGGTGACGGGCAACAATTGGGACAAGTACCGCAAGCGCCGCAACATCAGCTATGCCGAGGAGCAGCGCTACCGGGATCTGATGGAAGGCTGGGCTGATGTGATCCGGATGGCCGCCTGGAAGGGCGGCGGCACGGCGGTCTACGGCGTCCACCACACGACGCCCAACGTCCAGTATGGCGGTACGAATGAGCATTACGTCACCACGAACCAGTGGAGCATCGAGGCTGGCCGAAATTTCACCGCGGACGACGTCGAGCTGGGACGGCCGGTCGTGATCATCGGCCAGACGCTTGTGCAGCTCCTTTTCCCGTCCGAATCGCCGCTGGGCAAGACGATCAAGGTGGCCGACCACGCCTACCTCGTGATCGGCACGTTTGTCGCGAAAGGCAAGGCGTTCGGCGGCGACCCCGACCAGATCGCCGTCGTGCCGATTACCCGCTTCCTCAGCGACAACGGGGCCAATAACTATTCCCTCAACGTTGCGACCCAGGCGCCATCTCAGCTCAATTACAACGAGACGATCGACCACGCGGTGACGGCCATGCGCATCGCGCGCGGTCTGCGGCCCGGCGACGAAAACGACTTTGACCTGTACTCGAACGAATCCCTGATCGCCTCATTCGCCAAGGTGGCGGACATCGTCAGCGAAGGTGCTTTCGTGATCAGCGCGATCGCGCTCCTGGCCGCCGGCGTGGGGATCATGAACATCATGCTCGTCAGCGTCACCGAGCGCACCAAGGAGATCGGGATCCGCAAGTCAATCGGCGCGCGCAAGCAGAGCATCCTGGTTCAGTTTCTCCTCGAGTCCCTCGTGCTCTCGCTGATCGGCGGCCTCGTCGGGATCGTGCTCGGCGTGGTGACCGGCGACGGCCTGGCCCTGATGCTGCACGCAGCCATTATCTTTCCCTGGGGCTGGACGGCGGTGGCCCTGGCAGTCTGCTCGGCCATCGGCATCGGCTTCGGCCTCTATCCGGCGATCAAGGCCGCCGCGCTCGATCCGATCGACGCCCTGCGCTACGAATAGCG